>Ga0194125_10011556_pt1 | contig 11808 bp, 9 predicted proteins | sample TA2KigC250mmetaG_FD_148626 | JGI IMG/M metagenome (GOLD analysis project Ga0194125, IMG submission 148626) | Freshwater microbial communities from Lake Tanganyika, Tanzania - TA2015034 Kigoma Deep Cast 250m | ecosystem: Environmental > Aquatic > Freshwater > Lake | place: Tanzania: Lake... | reverse complement strand
AGGGCCGCGGGCGAGCACGCGCCCCGTCTCGTCCACAAGGAGCACCGCGACGCCGATTCTCGAGGGATCGCTCTCCGCCACGGCCTATCCTTCCTTGAAGTGCAACCCCGCGCCTCTCCCCTATTCTCCCTCCCCGCACCTCTGTCCCTCCCTGGAGCCCCCCTTGGAGGCAACTGCGGCGCCTACAGAAGCCGGCGCGGCCTGGGTACCGCAGCGATCGAATATCCTGACACCTAGACGTTTAGACATCATCATCTTATCACGTTATAAAGCTATTATGTCTAGGCGTCATTACGTCTAGCAGGAGCGCAAGCTCCCTGCGGCCCCGGACCGGCCAGCGCACCCGGAGATCCCGAAGTCCTTGAGCTTTTGCTCCTTAGCGTCATTCTGTTCTTATGTCGTCCTATTTATATGTCTATCTATTTTCGCGCTAGAGTGTCTAGATGTCTTAGCGTCTAGATGTCTATCCGCTCCGCTTGCGGGCTCGCGGAAGTTCGGCTTGACAGGTGTGCGGGATGGTGGTATTGTAAAGCGTGACTTCACGATTCTGAGGTAGGCCATGAGAGCGCTGCCGGTGGTTGATGCCGACCCGCGCGAGCGCAAGTTCGTGAAGCTCGGACGCCTCGCGCAACTGGCCGGCGTGTTGCCTTCGACTATTCGCCATTACATGCGGTTAGGCCTTATCGGCGCGGATGCGCAGACACCGGGGGGGTACGGGCTGTTCGATCCGGAGCGCGCGCTGCCGAGGTTGAGACGCATCCAGGACCTACAGAGCCAACGGTTCAGACTCGACGAGATCGCCTCCATCCTGGTAGGTGAGAACGGTGTCGGCGCAGCCTGAGCGTGAAGGCGGCATGTACCTCGAGTTCTTCGGGCTGGAAGACCGGCCGTTCTCTACCAGCCCGGACCCCCGCTTCGTGTACCTGACCCAAGAGCACAAGGCCGCCATCGCCAAGACGCGCTACGCGGTGGGGGAGGGGCTGGGGCTGTGCGTCATCTACGGGGATGTGGGCACCGGGAAGAGCACGCTGGCGCGGCTGCTGTTCGGCCAGTTCCGCAACGACGGGTATACGGTGTCGATGCTGCCGAACGTGCTGTTCAAGCGGGATACCCAGTTCATGCGGGCGATGTGTCGGTCGTTCCGCATCCCTGAGGCGCGGTCGCTGTTGGACATGCTCGACCGGCTGCAGGCGTTCCTACTGGATGCGTACGCGAACGACCAGCGGGTCGCGCTGATCATCGACGAGGCGCAGGCCTTGCCGGGACCGGCGCTGGAGCTGATCCGGCAGGTGCTGAACTTCGAGTCCGACACCGAGAAGCTCCTGCAGGTCGTGCTGGTGGGGCAGAATGAGCTGCGGTCGAAGATCGCGCACCGCAAGGCGCTGAAGAGCCGGGTGGCGATTGCCTCGACGCTGGACCCGCTGCCGCCGGAGGAGGTCCCGAACCTGATCCGCTACCGGCTGATGGTCGCCGGGCGGCGGGCCGACCTCTTCACGGCGGAGGCCTATGACCGGGTTTTCATCGCTTCCCAGGGGATTCCGCGCACGATCTGCGTGGTCTGCGACAACGCGCTGCTACACGCCTTCCTGAACCAGAAGGACACGATAGACGCGGACATCGTGGACCGCGCCGCGCGGGAGACGGTGATGCAATGAGCAGCGACCGCGACGATTCGAGCAGCATGGGCTACGACCGGCTGTTCGAGCTGCAACAGAAGAAGACGAAGCGGGTTCCGACCGCCCCGGAACCCCAGCCGCCGGCGCCCCCGGCGGAACCGGAGCCGGAACCGGGGCCGACACCGCGTCCGCTGAAGCTCAAGCGGCACACGACGTTCCACCTGACAATTGAGGCGCACCAGATTCTCGAGGCCATGATGCTGGAGCTGCGCCGGCTGGCGGATGACCAGGGCGTGACGCGGCCGAACAAGTCGGTGATGGTCGAAGCCCTCATCCGGGAGGCCGCCGAGCAGGCGAAAAGCGATCCGCAGCAGGTTCTCAGTTGGTATCTCGCGTTCCGCGATGAAATGGGGGAGGGGGATGGAGGTCGAGACCCGGACTCGTAGCGTCTTTGTGTCTTTATGTCTTTCGCCTTGGGTCAGCGGAAGAGGCCGGCAGGACGAGCTCAGACACCAAGACATGAAGGCAGGAGACAGGAGACGGGAGACAGGAGAGGGCGGAGAACAGGGGACGCCGTACTTTACTCGCGACGTCGGCGAAGGAGTATGGCGTCCCCTTTTTTCCGATTTCCTGTGTATGCTTGCCCGCGTTAGCATGTGCAGAGACGCGTGTACGCCGCATTACTCGGATAGGCTTGTAGCCTACGGACCCTTTCGTTCGCTGCGGGAGGTGACCCGGTAAGAGGCGGACTCAACAAGACCCATAAACGATGAAGCCACCCGGACCCTGGGGAGGAGACGGTGGCTTCAGCAGACCGACAAGGCCGGTCCCGCTTGACGGGGCGCGGCGTTGTGCATGGGGTGTTTCTTTGCCTGATGGCAGCCCCAGCATAGCGTACGCCGCGTTCTCTGTCAAGCCCCCATCGGCTTGCGTTTCCGGACCCATTCCTCCCCGCAGACCGACAGGGAGTTGGCACCCCCGATGGATGACGGCGGGAAGGGCTATCGGTTCAGCGGCTTCCGGTCACCGCGGTACACGCAGGTGCCCGACGAGGCCTTCGATGAGCTGATGGGTGCTCTAACGCCCGCCGAGTTCAAGGTGATGATGTACGTCATCCGACGCACGTTCGGCTTCAAGAAGGACAGCGACGCCATCTCGCTCTCGCAGATCGTCAGCGGCGTGCGGACGATGGATGGGCGAGTGCTCGATCGCGGCACGGGCTTGAGCAAGAGCGGGGCGGTGAAAGCCATCAAGGGGTTGCTGGAGAAGCAGGTAGTGGTGACTGTGAGGCGGACGAGTGCGAACCACGGGCACGAGGCGACGGTATACCAGCTTCACTTCGCCGAGGATGGGGCGGGACGACCGTCCGATAGAGGGCCCTCTAGGTCCCCCCTTGTGCACTCAGAAGACAAGGGGGCCTTGTCTACTCAGAAGACAAGCCCTTGTGCGCCAGGTGCACAGGCCCTTGTGCACTCACCCGACATACAAGAGACAGTCCGCCAAGAGACAGAACAAGGCTCTCTGTCGGACCTCGCCGCTGTCTTTCTCGCGAACATCGGGTATGCGAAGCCGTCCCGGGCGAAGAGCGAGAGAACCCTGCGCATTCTGCAACGGCTGCACGTGGAGGACGAATACAGCCTGGAGGTCATACACACCGCGTGCCGGATTGCGGCGTCCATGGGGGCCAGGGGCCCGGAGTTGATTCCTCACGTGATTGGCAGACAGGAACCGCCGCCAGCAGAGCCGGGAGTGGGGAAAAGGCTAGCGCAAGCCGAAGAAGAGGCGCGCGCGAGATGGGAGACGCAGGCAGCACGCTTCGATTCACTGCCAGAGGGAGACAAACAGGAGCTGATCCGACGGGCGAAGGCGTCGAACCCGATCATTGCACAGCGGCCGGGGGATCACCCGCTGGTCAGAGCGGCGGCGATCGCGTTATTGGGTGGGTAGCATCAGAATCGGACAGGCAGGATTGCCTGTCCTACGCGGACGCTCAACGTCGGATGAGGGCAAGATGAGACGGGTAGGACCTCGGGGGCGTCGTCCCCACCCAACCAAGACTTGGGCTCGAAGCGGCAAGCCACAAGGCGCTCGCCAGACGCCTACGCGTCCGCTGCGCCGCGTGAGGCCCCGCTCGAGGCGACGTTCTCTCACGAAACCCATGCCTTCGTGGCGGCACCGAGCGCTAGGCTGGGCGGCGTGGGCGACGCTCGCGTGCGTATGGGTGCTCCTGGCGCTGCGGCTGCCAGAGGTTCGGGCGCTGTGGAGCGAGCCAACGACGGCAGAGAGGCCTCCCCAGGCGCCCGCCAAGGATGCGCCGCCGCCGAAGCCAGCCTATCCCGGGCCGCCGTTCGGCCAGGAATGGAGGCCGGAGGCGGTGGAGGGCTTCCTGCAGACACTGGCGGGCTCGACGGACCACGCCACCGTGTTCCTGGCCGGGTTCTCCGAGGAGGGACGGCCCCTGTACGGGGTACGCACGGGAGCGGGGACGACAGGTGATAGGTCACAGGTGATAGGTGACGGGAACGGCAAAGGCCAGGCGACGGCAGGGAAGACGAGCGGGGGCCCGTGGAGAGTGGTGATCGTGGCGGGGCAGCACGGGAATGAGCCGGCCGCCGTGGTGGGGGTGCTGCAGTTCCTGTGGGACTTGTGCCGGGAGGAGCAACAGGCCCAGGCGTGGATGCGGAACAACCTGGCCCTGCTCGTCTTCCCGCTAGCCAACCCGGACGGCCGGGCCAGGGGCACGAGGGAGACGGCCAGGCAGGGAGACATGAACCGAGACTGGGAGGCGCGGAAGCTGCCGGAGACGGCGGCCATCGGTCGGGCGATCGATGCCTTCGGGCCCGATCTGGTCATCGACTGTCACCAGCTCATTCCGGGAGACAAGTACCAGGATCCGTTGGTCGAGGTCGCGTGCAGCGATCAGACGGAACTGACACGCATGGGACGGCAGGCGGTGGGGCTGGAGCAGCACCTCGAGCGGCGGCTGAAGGCGGAGGAGCTCAAGCCGCGGGTCTTCTTCCGGTGGACGAAGCCCGGGATGTGCCTACATGCCTACTATGGCGTCAACAATACGACACCCGGGATCCTGATCGAGAGCGCGCCGAACCCGCCCGGGTGGCAAGTGAACCTGCATCCGAAGGTGCTGTGGACCATCGTGGGATATCTGCGGCGAGGAGGGCAGACGGCGAAGGGCGGTTGAGACCAGAAGGGGTTCTGGGATTGCCCAGGGAATGGGGCTTTGGGGGGGCGCGGACCGGCATTCGGAGCAAACGCGGGCGACCGGGGGATCATGCGGAGTTCGACACCATCGGCGATCGACCAGAGCTTGTTCCTGGCGTGGCAATCACGGGATACCAGGAGTCGGCAGCAGGCCTGGGAGGGCCTGTGGCGGGCATTGCACGCGACGGCGGTGGGGTTCTGCCGGCAGCTGTTGGGGTTGGCGGGGGACGCGGAGGACTGCGCGCTGGACGCGCTCCAGGAGACCATCGAGGAGACGCAGAGGGAGTTGAGCGACGGGCGAGTGCAGTGGCGAGGCCAGCCGGCCTTCGCGGCCTATGTGGAGGGGAAGCTACGGTGGCGGTGCCGCGACGCGGTGCGCAGGAGGCTGGCGGAACGGGGGCGGGTGCAGGAGCTGTTCGAGGAGGCCGCCGATATCGCGGATCCGCACTCCAACGCCGAGACGCTGGTCACGGATGCGCTGGGCGCGCAGGCGCTGGTGACCAGCCTCCTCGTCATGGCCAACGACCTGAACGAGCAGCCGACGCTGAGAGCGACCCTGATGGCGCTCGCAACGTACGTGGACGAGCAGATGCAGCAGCACCCGGCGGGGGACTTCGAGGTGGATCGGCACGACCTGTATGCGTACCTGCGGCGGGAGCTGGGCATCGACGCGAACACGCTGTATGTGCGCATGAACCGACTGCGGAAGGTGCTGGAGACGGCGCCGTCAGCCTCCGGATGATAGGTTGGAGGCGGAGGAATCGTTCGTAGAGAGGCGCGGCAAAGCCGGAGGCCAGAGGCGGACGGGGCGAGCAACCATGAGTCTAGCGGACCACACGACGATCAGCTGCAGCTACGCGCGGGAGAGGATCGCGCACGGGCTCGAGGCGCTGCTGGCGATGGAGCAGGCGCGGGTGCGGGCGCACCTGCTGAGCTGCGAGATCTGCGCGGCGGAGCTTTGGAGCGCGACGCGCGGGACGGAGGCTTCGGGGCCTGAGCCCACGGGCACCCCGATCCCGGGGATGGAGTTCTATGAGGCCTACCTGAAGTGCGGAAGCGTGGTGCCGGCACAGCTCTCGCCGAGCGGGATGCAGCGGCTGCAGGAGTGGCTTACGTCCCACATCATTCCCCCATCCCCGCAGCCGGTGCCCGTCTATGCAGCCGACGACATGCCGCTGGTAGAGGCGCGGGTGGCGGAGCCGGGCCCGGGCGAACCGGGCACGGCACAGGTGATGGTGGGGGCCGAGATCGACGAGCGGCAGCAACTCCACGTGCGGGTGCGGACCACGGATGAGCGGCTGAGCCGGGGCTACAGGGCGGAAGTGGGCCTGCGGGGCGAGGAGCGGCCGATCGCGCTGGCGTGGGTGCGGATCAGCAAGTCGGAGGGGGAGACGACAACCTCGCTGCCGCTGGCGGGCCTGCCGCCCGGACAACTGCCTGCCGAGGAGCTGTACGTGTTGCTGACGCGCGAGGCGGAGGGCACGTAGACTTCGGGCCGGATGCTTCGCATGCGGCCCCTCCAACGGCCCCGAAGGCGGAGACGCAATGAGAGAGACCGTGGACTTCCTGGACTTGGGCGTGCGTATCGACCGGCTCGAGCACGCGGGTCACTCGTCCGACTACGTCGTGGTGGTGACGGACGCGCCGGTGCCCGACCTGGGGCGGGCACACATGTTCTCGGCGGACCAGGTGCGCGAGCAGCTCGAGAAGGAGACCGGGAAGTACGACGATCCGTCGAACATCACGGACACGCTGGAGGGCGGCGTGCTGCGGGGGGAGGCGTTGCGGTCCTCCTGGGGGACCTCCGCCAGCCACCCGCTGCTGCGCAACGCGGGGCGGTTGCTGTTCAACACGATCTTCCCGCCCGAAAGCTCGATCCGCATGTGCTATGTCAACAGCCTCCAGCAGCAGAGGCTGCAGCGGAACCGGATTCTGCGGCTGAAGCTCAACGTGCACGAGACGATCGCGAACTGGCCGTGGGAGGCGTTGCGGTACGAGGGGTCGGAGGGCGGGACGACAGACCAGTACTTCTTGCAGCTAGACCGGCGCACGTCGATCACGCGGTATCTGGGCAACACGGTCGGCGTCCCGCCGCTGGAGTCGCAGGAGGGGCCGCTGCGGATGACGCTGGTGACGGCGGCGCCCGAGAGCCCGGGCCTGGCGCCGATCGCCGAGGCGATCGAGGGGCAGCTCAAGGCGATCATGACGGCGCTGGCGCCGCTGGAGAAGCGCGGGGTGGTGGCGATCAAGGTGATTCGGGGCCCGGGGACGCTGGAGCAGCTCGCGGACTCGGGGCTCGAGGAGACGGCGATCCTGCACTTCATCTGCCACGGGGACGTGGATGAGCGCGGACGGCCGTTCCTGGTGGGGTGCGATCGGTGGGGGCGGCCGACGCAGGTGGATGACGACATGCTGCAGGCGGCGCTGCCGCCCGGGAACCTGCGGCTGGTAGTCATGAGCGCGTGCCGGACGGGGCGGATGGTGGAGGACAACCCGGTGGCGAGCCTGGCGCACCTGCTGGCCTTGCGGCTGCACGTGCCGGCGACGGTGGCGATGAAGGCGCTGGTGTCGGTGGAGGCGGCGGAGGTGTTCGCGCAGGTCTTCTACCGGGCATTGGCGCGGAACCAGCCGGTGGATGCGGCGATGTCGCAGGCTTGCGTGAGGATCTTCGTGTCGGGCAACCGGATCGAGTGGGCGACGCCGATGCTCGTGATGAAGTCCACGAACGGGATGCTGTTCGACCTGCCGTTCGGGGAGACGCTGGCCGACATCGACCCCCGGGAGGAAGCGCTGGAGGAGAAGTACGTCCAGGCGGCGACGCTGCAGGAGGAGAAGCGCTACCAGGACGCGATGCGGCTGTTCACGGAGGTGAACGCGGAACGGCCGCACTACCGGGATGTGGCGGATCGCGTGGCGGCGACGAAGGCCCTGTACGTCGCGCAACTGAAGGACGACCTGCGGCTGGCGATGGAGCGGGAGGAGTGGGGGAGAGGGCAGGAAGTTTGCAGGGCGCTGAAGGAATATGAGCCGGAGGCGGCCCGGGCCTTCGAGGAACGCCTGGCCACGGCCCAGGCGATGGTGCCGATTCCGGAGGGGAAGTTCACACGGGGGCTGACGGAGGAGCAGGCGGAGGCGATCGCGCGGCGGCTGAATCTCACCGGCACGCCCAGAGACCTTCTGCTGCAGAACAAGGCCGAAACGGTCGAGCTGCCGGCGTTCCACATCGACCGGTACCCGGTGACGAACGAGGACTTCACGAGGTTCGTGGAGGCCACGGGCTACCAGACGACGGGCGAGAAGCTGGGGCGCCCGATCACCTGGCGAACGCTGTCGGAAGGTAAGTCGCGGCACCCGGTGGTGTGCGTGTCGTGCGACGATGCGGAGGCCTACGCGCAGTGGGCCGGCAAACGGCTGCCGACGGCCGACGAGTGGGAGAAGGCGGCGCGGGGCGAGGACGGCCGGCTGTATCCGTGGGGCGACCTGTACGACTCGAGCAAGTGCAACACCTTCGAGTCGATGCCGGGATTCCATACCACCGAGGTCGGGATGCTGGAGGCGGGCAAGAGCCCGTACGGCGTGTACGACATGGTGGGGAACGTGGCGGAGTGGACCGCCACCAGCATGACGGACGAGACGAAGCGCGTCATCGCTGGCGGATCGTGGCGGATGACGTGCGAAGTGATGGGCCTGCCGTCACTCCGGCGGGAGGGCGACCGCGACTTCGTGCGTGAGGACATCGGGTTCCGCTGCGCGAAGTAGGTCTCAGGTCTCGGGTCTGAGGTCTCAGGTTGAGGGCGAAGGCAACGACCCGGCGGCACGTATCAGAGTAGAGCGGTGACGCTTCGTTGTGAATAGCACGAGGGGATTATGGAGCCTTGCAGAAACACGGAAACAGTGGGGCGGGCATTCTTGCCCGCCAGCGGGGCGTGGCGGGCAAGAATGCCCGCCCCACTGTTTCCGTACCTACGAAAGGCCCAGTAGTACCCGCACCGGCGGGGAGAAAGGGGTGGTTCCCACAGTAGCGCTGATCGGAAGCAAGTCGCGACCCGTCGGCCCCGGGGCCCAACGCGTTCAAGAGGCCGGCCGAGGCCGCGAAGACGAGACGGATCAAGACTAAGGGGGAGATCGCATGAAGTCCGCGCGTTTGCTGGTAGCAGTCAGCTTGTTGCTGCTGATGACGTTTGTCCTGGTCGTGGGGAGCGGGTGTCCGAAGAAGCCCGAAGCGCCGAAGACAGGGGAGACACCCGGTCCGACGCCGCCCCCGGCCGCGGGCGGGCCGTTCAAGATCGCGATCGTGACGTGGCCGGGATATGGGCCGTTGTTCGTGGCGAAGGCGAAGAACCTGGTGCCGGGCATGGCGAACGTCGAGTGGAAGATCATCGACGACACGGCGGCCCGGCGGGCGGCGTTCAAGTCGGGCGAGTACCAGATGATCGCGGAGACGGTGGACTCCTTCGCGAGCGGGAAGCCCGGCTACCAGATGGGCGCCAAGGCGGTGTACACGTGTGATGAGTCGATGGGTGGCGATGGGCTGATCGTGACCGAGGGGATCAACACGATCGCCGACCTCAAGGGCAAGACGATCGCGTACCCGGAGGGCCTCCCGGGGCACTTCCTGCTGCTGAAGCTCCTGCACCTGCACGGCATGACCTCCAAGGACATCAAGGGCTCGAACATGGAGGCCGACCCGGCGGGTCAGGCGTTCCGCGCACGCAAGGTGGATGCGGCGGTGACGTGGGAGCCCTTCGTGACCATGTCCACGACCCCTCCGGACGGCCACGGGAGCGTCCTGCTGACCTCCAAGGACGCCCAGGGCTACATCGTGGACGTGCTCGTCTGCGGTGAGGACACGATCAACAGCCGGACGGCGGACGTCCAGGCGGTCATCGATGCGCACTTCGCGGGGCTGAAGTACATGGAGGAGAACCCCAAGGAGAGCTACGACATCATCGCCAAGGAGCTGTCGATCCCGGCGGCGGACGTGGAGGGCATGATCTCGGGCCTGAAGTACCAGACCAAGGCCATGAATGAGAAGTTCTTCAGCCCGCCGAAGCCGGACGCGCCCTGTCCGTTCGCGGTGTTGTTCGACGACGCGAGCAGCACGTGGAAGGAAGAGGGGCTGCTGACCGATGTGGCCGGCGGCGCGGACTCCTTCACGGCGCAGTTCGTGAGCGCGTCCACGGCCGCAGGTCCTGCGGAGCCGGCGCCTCCGGAGCCGCTGGCCCCGGCGCCGGAGAAGGTGAAGACCGCTCCGGCGAAGATGGCGAACATCACGAAGCACATCCAGTTCAAGCCCGGAAGCGCGGAGATCGAGTTCAGCAAGGAGGTCCGGGAGGATCTGGATGAGGTGGGGCGCTTCATCGCGCACACGCCGGACTACTATGTGCGCGTCGAGGGACACACGGACAGCGACGGCGACGACGCCTACAACCTGGACCTGTCGAAGAAGCGGGCGCAGGCCGTAGGCGACTACCTGAAGACGTACACCGAGGATCCGAACCAGATCGTCACGGTCGGGCTGGGCGAGAAGAAGCCGGTGGCCTCCAACAGCACCGCGGAGGGCAAGGCGAAGAACCGACGCGTGATGTTCGCCACGATCCCGGGTCGAGGGTAAGCGCACCAGCTCGGTCGGCGACGACCGGGTCGCAGCAAAACGGGGGCGAGGGGCCGGCCTGCCGGGCCCCTCGCCCCTGCAGGCAGTATGCGCTTACTGGGCTTCGCAGAAACGCGGGAGTAGTGGGGCGGGCATTCTTGCCCGCCAAGGGGCCTTGGCGGGCAAGAATGCCCGCCCCACTGCCCCCGCAAGTACCGGAGACCCAGGAGGCGCAGGCCACAACACGATTGGAGGGGCGGTCACCATGACACACGGCCCACGTGGCGCCCGGCCATTCCGGGATTTGGTGCGGCCGGTCCTGTGCCTCTGGCTTCTCGCGATCCTTCTGGCGCTTGTCGCGGTAGCGAACGGCTTCGCGGCGCCTCTGCCGGATGTCACGGCAAAGGAGAACTGCACCCAGGCCGAGCGGGCGATAACGAACGGGGACTACTTCAACGCCCGCCAGATCCTGTGCCGGGTCCTGCTCGCGGGGGACCGCCCGGACTGGACTCAAGCGCACTTGCTGCTGGTCAGAAGCTATGTGGACGACACGGGGCCGTCCCGGCTGACCAGCGAGAAAACGGCGGCCTTCCAGGGCGACCGGGCCTTCGGCGGCTACAACGTGCAGTGCATCCCGGGGGCTGCGGCGGGCTGGTTCTTCGGGCGCGGGCTCTGCAATCTGGAGCTGGCGAAGCGCGAGAAGTTCTACACCGAGGCGGCTGTCAAGGACTTCAAGGTCGTCTACACAGCGTGTGAGAGCAAGGCGACCCGCAAGCAAGTGCCGTCGGAGATGCTGGCCGAGATTGCGAAGCTACGCGCGGGAAACCCGGAGCTGGCGGCGAAGCTGCCGGCGCCGCCGGGGCCGGGGGTGGTGTCGGGCGTTAGCGGCTGGGTCGCCGGGCACTGGATGATCCTGGCGGGGGTGGTGGTGTTGGTCGTGCTGTTCCTCATGCGGCGGCCGATTCTCCGGATGGTAACCACGGGGACGGGCAGGATCAAGGCGAGCTTCGTGATGCGGAAGTGCCCGCACTGCTCGGAGCTGGTGCCGAGATCCGCGACGACCTGCCCGAAGTGCAGCAAGGAGATCGCACCGCCGAAGCCCGCACCCACGCCGGAGCCGAAGCCTGTGACCTCGGCCGCCGAGGCTGCGGCGGCGACGGGAGACCCGACGGGGGTCGTGCGCTGCCCGAACTGCGGGATGAAGAGCACGCGGGAGACGCTGATCTGCACGGGCTGCAAGTTCAGGCTGGCCAGGACGTGCACGAGGTGCAACCAGCCGGTGGAGTACCACAAGCTGAAGTGCCCGTCCTGCGGGCATGAGACGGAAGTCGCCAAGTACGCGAAGAGCGACTACAGCCTGACGACCATCGGCGCGGGGGG
>Ga0194125_10011554_pt1 | contig 11810 bp, 9 predicted proteins | sample TA2KigC250mmetaG_FD_148626 | JGI IMG/M metagenome (GOLD analysis project Ga0194125, IMG submission 148626) | Freshwater microbial communities from Lake Tanganyika, Tanzania - TA2015034 Kigoma Deep Cast 250m | ecosystem: Environmental > Aquatic > Freshwater > Lake | place: Tanzania: Lake... | reverse complement strand
CCCCCAGTTTCACTTTCAAACTTATTAATACTGGCGGAGACGAGAGGATTTGAACCTCCGAAACCCTTTAGGGGTTAACCTCATTAGCAGTGAGGCGCACTAGACCGGGCTATGCGACGTCTCCAACAGTGCAAGATTACCGCTGTTTACTCATCTCTAGCCAATTTAAGCCTCTTAGGTAGGCTTATCAAATGAATTCAGGTAGTAGCAACAATAATGAAAAGGGTGTTGAAGTGAGAACCCATGACATTCCAGTAGCTGATGCAATGAGTGAGTTTATGAAGCAAGGTTGGGCAGAATCCCCACTTACTGGTATCACACCACACCCATCAATTCCATACACAAAACTACGCAGAGATAAGTTGTCTAAACAATATGTGGGCAAGAGATTAATTTTTCCATCAGGTTCATTAAAGGTAAGAAGCAATGATTCTGATTACCAATTCAGAGCTCACTCTGCCTTTAGTTGGTTTACTGGCATTATTGCATCAGATTGTGTTCCAGACTCTTTATTTGTAATGGAGCCAACTAACTCAGGCCATGCAGCGTTGTTGTTTATTCACCCAAGGTCACCCCGAAATGACAATGAGTTTTATAAGAACACAAGATATGGCGAGTTTTGGGTTGGTAGAAGAATGACGCTGGAGGAGACTGAAACTAAGTATGGAATCACGGTAAGACAAATTGAATCTATTGAAGAGTTTTTAAAGGACAAAAAAGAGAGCTTACTTGTCCGTGGTGAAGATTCTGCAATTGATAAGTTGGTTGAAGAAAATACTGAGGGTGAAAAAGAGTTCTTAAATTACATCTCAGTTATGAGAGCTGTTAAAGATAAGTATGAGATTGATGAGATGCAAAAGGCAGTTGATGCAACAGTTCGTGGTTTTGCCGATATGGTCCGTGTTTTTCCAGCAGCAACATCGGTGGCAAGAGGTGAGCGAGTAATTGAGGCAGCCTTTTATGGCAGAGCAAGGTTAGAAGGAAATGACAATGGGTATCCAAGCATTGTCGCATCTGGCGCGCATGCATGTGTGCTGCATTGGATTAAAAATGATGGTGATGTGTTACCAGGAGATTTAATTTTAATTGATGCCGGTGTTGAGGTTGAATCTCACTACACAGCAGATATAACTAGAACCTTTCCAGTAAATGGAAAATTCACCGAAGCACAACGAAAGATTTACATGATTGTTTATAGAGCCCAACAAGCAGGAATTGCGGCTGTGAAACCTGGGGCGAGATTTAAAGATTTTCACGCTGCCTGCATGGTTGAGATTGCAAAGGGGGCGGAGGAGCTTGGCGTGCTGCCAATGAGTGCTGAGGAATCTTTGCATGAGGAAAATGGCTTACATAGAAGATGGCAGTTTCATGGCTCAGGACACCACTTAGGTATTGATGTTCATGATTGCGCTCATGCTAGAAAAGAGCAGTACGCAGATGCGGTATTAGAGGCGGGCATGATTTTAACTGTTGAGCCTGGTTTTTATATTCAACCTGATGACACATTATTCCCTGAAGAATTTCGTGGAATCGGTATTCGAATTGAGGACGATATTTTAGTTACAGAATCAGGAGCCAAGATATTAAGTAACGCACTTCCTCGTCACCCAGATGAGGTTGAGGCTTATATGGCAAAACTACTTAAGTAACAATTAGTTACTGCTTGTAGTTTTAACCTCCACAATCTCCCAAGGCGCACCATCACAGCAATTAGTCTTCATATGGCAATTAGGGCATAGCCATCTTGTTGCTATTGGATCATAAGGAATACTGCAGAAATCACAAGGCATTTGGTTATTAGCACCCATTTGTAATTAACTCTTTTTGCTCTTAAATGCCCGATTTATTATTGTGGTAACAATTGAGATTATCAAAGATGCAAAGAGTGCTGATTTAAAATCCACAACAGCTAATCGCTCACTCCACCTAGCAGTTAACATCAACATTGCAGCATTTACTACAAAGGTAAAAAGACCTAAAGATAATAAAATAGCGGGTAGTGTTAGTAACTTAACTAATGAGCCAATAACCCCATTTATGAGACCAAATAGAAGTGCCACCCATAGATAACTCCAAGCACCACCATTAACAGTTATGCCATCAAGGAGAGAGGTTGCTGCCCAAAAGGCTAGTGCGCCAGCGATAAGGCGAACAATTAAATTCACGCATTAAAGGATACCCTCACGCTTGCGAATCTTTGATCCAAGCCATCTAACTGGGTCATACTTAACATCAACTACCCGCTCCTTCATCGGGATAATTGCGTTATCGGTAATCTTTATATGCTCAGGGCAAACCTCAGTACAACATTTAGTGATGTTACACATCCCAAGGCCATGCTCAGCTTGTGCCTTTTGCTTACGATTTTTTAAGATATCAAGTGGGTGCATATCAAGCTCAGCTAGCCTGATGAAAAATCTTGGACCCGCAAATGATTTCTTATTCTCTTCGTGGTCTCGAATAACATGGCAGGTGTCTTGGCATAAGAAGCACTCAATACATTTTCTAAATTCTTGGCTCCTTTCAACATCAACCTGTGCCATTCGAACCTCACCCGCTTTTAAGCCAACAGGTGGGGTAAAGGAGTCAACCTCCATCGCCTTCTTATAATTAAATGAAACATCAGTTACTAAATCTTTAATTACTGGAAATGCCCTAAGTGGGGTAACGGTGATGGTTTCACCCTCTTCAAAGTTTGCTACCTGTGTCATACAAGCAAGACGTGGCTTTCCATTAATCTCCATTGAACATGAGCCACACTTACCTGCTTTGCAATTCCAACGAACCGCTAAGTCCCCAATCTGAGTTGCCTGCACTCGGTGAATTACATCAAGGACTACTTCACCCTCATTAGCCTCAACCTCAACATCTTTTAACGCACCATCCTTTGCATCCCCGCGCCAGATCCTAAGTTTTATTTTTTTACTCATGATCTAACCCCCACATTGTTTGGTAATTCCTCTTTACTTAAATACTTCTCAAGCTCATGGATATCAAAGAGATCAAATAATTCATTTGGCATCTTTGGAAGTTTTTGTTGTTTAACAACCACCTCTTTGCCATTAAAGGAGGCAATGTTGTTACGAGATCTCCACTTTGGATCCATCGCTGGGAAATCATCTCGTGTGTGTCCCCCGCGAGACTCCTCCCTGACAATTGCAGATTTTGCAGTGCTCTCTGCAACCAACAACATGTTGTCTAGATCAAAGGAGAGGTGAAAACCAGGATTAAATAGACGATCCCCACTTACGCTCACCTCTTCAATACGTTTTCTAATTGCAGTAATCTTTTCGATGGCATCTTGTAGTTCACTTCTTGTTCTAATAATTCCAACTAGGTTCTGAGTGATCTCCTGTAACTCTTGATGAAGGGTGTATGGATTCTCTCCACCTGTACGCTTAAAGGGAGCTGCAATTCTCATCGCAGCATCTTTAATTAAAGCATCCGATACCTTCACAGCTTGCGCACTCTTCACATACTCAGCAGCACCTGCGCCAGCACGACGGCCAAAAACTAAAAGATCAGAAAGAGAATTACCACCTAATCGATTTGAACCATGCATCCCACCTGCAACCTCACCTGCTGCAAACAAACCAGCAACTCCAACAGCAGCAGCTGTATCAGGATCTACCTCAACTCCGCCCATTACGTAGTGACAGGTTGGTCCAACCTCCATTGGCTCCTTTGTAATATCAACTCCTGCTAACTCATAAAATTGATGCCACATCGATGGCAATCGCTTTTTGATTACATCTGCTGGAATTCGCTTTGATACATCTAAGAAAACACCACCATGTGGAGATCCTCGTCCAGCTTTAACTTCGGCATTAATAGCTCTTGCAACCTCATCCCGTGGAAGTAACTCAGGAGGGCGGCGATTATTATCTTGATCTAAGTACCAACGATCTGCCTCTGCCTCATTATCTGCGTACTTATCCTTAAACACATCTGGAATATATTTGAACATAAATCGCTCACCTTTTGTGTTGGTTAAAACACCACCCTCGCCGCGAACAGACTCGGTTACTAAAATGCCACGAACAGATGGAGGCCAAACCATTCCAGTTGGATGAAATTGTAAAAACTCCATATCAACTAGGTTGCCACCAGCCTTTAAAGCGAGCGCGTGCCCATCTCCTGTGCCCTCCCAGGAGTTTGAGGTGATCTTAAAGGTCTTTCCAACCCCACCTGTTGCCAGAATTACTGCAGGAGATTCAAACAAGAGCTCATTGCCATTCTCTCGTTTGTAACCATAGGCACCAACAACCTTGCCATTTTCCTTTAACACTTCTGTAATTGTTACTTCCGCAAATACCTTTAGGTAACTCTCTGCATCCCCATGATCTTTTTTATCCTGTTGTTGCATGGAAACGATTTTTTGTTGCATCGTTCTAATTAACTCAAGGCCGGTTCGATCTCCAACATGTGCAAGACGTGGATACTCATGTCCGCCAAAGTTACGTTGGGAAATCTTTCCTTCACCTGTTCGATCAAATAAAGCACCCCATAACTCAAGCTCCCAAACGCGATCAGGAGACTCTTTGGCATGAAGCTCTGCCATTCGGTAATGGTTTAAGAATTTTCCACCCCGCATCGTGTCTCTAAAATGAACCTTCCAGCCATCTTTGTCGTTGACATTTCCCATTGAGGCAGCAATTCCACCCTCTGCCATAACTGTGTGTGCTTTGCCAAATAATGATTTACAAATAATTGCTACCCGAAGCCCTGCCTCACGTGCTTCAACTGCAGCACGAAGACCTGCACCACCTGCGCCAATTACCAAAACATCATAATTGTGCCGCTCCATAGGGATCTTCTCACTCATTGTTATTTCACCATCTCTTTAAAAGAAGTAGAAATTGGTAATGGCCCCACTTGCAACCTGGCGGACATAAAAGTCAGTTAGGGCAACACCAAAGAGTGAGACCCAAGCAAAATTTGGATGGTAGTGATTTAACTTTGAAACTGTCGTCCAAGCTTTATATCTAATTGGATGTTTTGAAAATGTTTTTAGCCTGCCACCCAATGTGTGACGGCAGGTATGGCAGGAGGCGGAGTAGAGCCAGAGCAGAGTGGCGTTAGCAAGAAGAACTAATGTGCCAACGCTCATATGTCCCCATTCACCCTCCTCATTTTTAAAGGCGATGATTACGTCGTAGGTCAAAATCACATTTAGTACTAAGCCGGCGTAGAAAAACCAACGATGGCCATTTTGTAATATTAAAGGAGCTCTAGTTTCCCCTGTGTACCTCTTATGAGGCTCAGCAACTGCACATGCAGGTGGTGACATCCAAAAGGAGCGGTAGTAAGCCTTGCGGTAGTAGTAGCAGGTCATTCTAAAACCAAGTGGGAAGATCAAAATAAATAAAGCTGGTGAGATTAAAAGACCAAATAATGTTATGGAGCCAATTGGGGTGCCAAAGTGGGCAGCACCTTCAACACAAACTGTTGATAAACATGGTGAGTAAAAGGGTGAAATTAAAGGTTCGGCAAAGTAATTCTTATTTTCAAAAGCCCTAAAGGTTGCATAGATAACAAAAAGAATTAATACTGAAAATGTCATCAATGGCTGTAGCCACCAACGATCGGTCCGTAATGTTTTATCAGTTAATATGGCCCGTCCTGCTGAAAATACGCCAGTCTTTTCAACTTTTGAATCCAGTAAGGCCATGGGCTTAGTTTGCACTTGCTCAATAACAAGCGCTAGGTGAGAGTGCGCTGAATGGATATGAAATCAACCACAAATAAATAATTAATGGCGGAGGGCGTGGGATTTGAACCCACGAAGGTTTCCCTTGCCGGTTTTCAAGACCGGTGCACTCGGCCGCTATGCGAGCCCTCCGTGGGCAAACTTACCTGTAAGAGCGGTAGTGCCAAAATTTTGCCGGTTTTATTCGGGCAGGGATAACAACTGCTCAATCACCTTTGCCACACCATCTTCTTGATGTGCATCGGTTTGAAACTTTGCATACTTCATTAAATCAGGATGTCCATCTGCCATCGCCCATGATCGACTTGCCCAGGTGAGCATTGAAAAATCATTTGGATTGTCACCAAATGTCACACAATCATCTGCGGTTAAACCATGTCTACTTGCCATCTTTGCCAAGGTTGCACCCTTGCTAACACCATTTGCTGATATCTCAAGCAGTGATTCAGTTGAGTTGGAGTGAGTAACGGTTGCAATACCAGATAACTCCTTTGAGGCAATTTCCATCATCTCATCAGATGAAAACTCACCATTTTGACATCTTGCTAATATTTTTAAAGCAGGGGCGGTAATTGCCTCTTCAATCTTTTCTACACCTACGTTATCTGCGCCAACATCCCACCTTGGCACATAAGCTTTTTCTCGATGAAACTGTTGGTTAACCTCAACTGCAAATGTAACTGGTGGTATTACTTTGCGTAATCTTTTCACTGTTTCAAGTTGTGCCTCAACTGAGAACAACCACTCCTCTAAGATTTGTTGATTAATAAAGTCATACAACATCGCACCATTTCCACAAATACCTAAACCAAAGTTAAAGTTCTCTTTAATCTCAACCATCCACCTAATAGGCCGGCCTGTCACAAAGTAGATATGAATACCAGCAGCATGAGCGGCAGCGAATGCTATTTTGGTGCGCTCTGAGATAAAGCCGTAATTGGCAACAATGGTGCCATCTAAATCGGTGCCGATTAACTTAGGACGCTTGCCAGTGACTGTTTTTAAAACACTCACGTGGCAACCAAAGTATCCATTCCAAGAAATGGAATTAAGGCCTTTGGCACTTTAACTGAGCCATCTTTTTGTTGATAATTTTCCAAGATTGCAACAATTGTTCTAGGAACTGCCACCAATGTGCCATTTAAGGTGGCAACTGGTTTTGTCCCCTTCTCATCCTTGTATCTAATATTTAACCGGCGTGCTTGATACTGGGTGCAGTTTGAGGTGCTGGTGACCTCACGGTATGCCTGCTGTGTTGGAATCCATGCTTCAATATCAAATTTTCTAACCGCACTAGCTCCCAAGTCACCACTTGCCACATCAATAACTCGGTATGGAATCTCAAGTGAATCCATAAACTCTCTCTCCCATGCAAGTAATTTTTTGTGTTCATCTTGTGCATCCTCTGGTTTACAAAATGTAAACATCTCAACCTTTTCAAATTGGTGAACACGAATAATGCCGCGGGTATCTTTGCCGTAACTGCCCGCCTCTCTTCTAAAGCATGGTGAGTACCCTGCGTATCTAATTGGTAGCGTCTCTAAGATCTCATCCATATGAAATGCAGCAAGTGGCACCTCAGCGGTACCAACTAAATAAAGCTCATCCTCTTTTAGGTGGTAAACATTCTCAGCAGCTTGACCTAAAAATCCTGTTCCCTCCATTGCTGCTGGCTTTACCAACACCGGTGGAATCATTGGGATAAATCCTGCCCTTACCGCTAATGAGATTGCGTAATTAACCAGCGCCAACTCAAGGAGTGCGCCAGCTCCTGTTAAATAATAAGAGCGAGCCCCTGCAACCTTTGCACCACGTTCGGTATCAATTGCCTTAATAATCTTGCCGATCTCAACATGATCCTTTGGCTCAAAGCCTTCTTTTTTGAAATCACGAGGGGTTCCAATAGTTTCAATCACCTTAAAATCTGCCTCACCACCAACTGGCGCTGCTGGATCAACCAAATTTGCAATCAATAGCGCAATTTTATTTGCTCGCTCCTCAACCTCTGCCCGCTTACTATCTGCTGCCTTTACCGCTGCGGCAAGTTGTTTAGCGTTTTCAAGGAGAGAGTTTTTCTCATCCCCCTTAGCAATTCCCACCGCCTTAGATAATGTGTTTTGCTCTGCTCGTAATGATTCAAACTCAGCAATAGCAGCTCTTCGCTCATCATCTGCTTTTAGTAAATGATCAACTACAGATGGATCTTCCCCCCGTACTTTTTGAGAGTTTCTAAAAAGATCTGGGTTATCTCGTAATGCCTTTAAATCGATCATATGTAAGAAGCCTACCGATTACTTTGCTTGGGGATAGGAACCTAGAAAACGAATATCCTCACAAATTTGTTTTAAGCCAGCTAATGCTGCGCTAATTGGCTTATCTTCAATATGGCCTTCAGCATCAATTATGAAGTGGTAGTGGCCAAGTTGGGATCCAGTTGGCCTGCTTTGAATAAAGGTGAGGTTGACCTGATATTTTGCAAACTCATTTAATATCTCCAGGAGTGCTCCGGCATGATCAATTGCAATAAATACAGCCAACGAGGTGCGATCCTTTCCAGTTGCGCTAATTTGTCTTCCTGGCTTTTCCACCACCACAAATCTTGTAACTGCACCAGAGTTGTCACCAATATCTTCACTTACAATCTTCAAGTTGTAATTATTTGCAGCATTTACCCCAGCGATCGCTGCCTCATAATCACCATGAGTTAATCCTTTTGCAGCAGCTGCAGTTGATGAGGTTTCAATAATCTGCGCAGTTGGATAATTCTTGGCAATAAATGATCGGCACTGTGACTCTGCGTGAGGATGAGTAGCAATTGATTTGATACCTTTTGGATCGGTTGCTGGTAAGGTGAGTAAGGCAAAGGAAACAGGAAGAGTTACCTCTTGGGTAATTACTAAGGGCTCACCTATTGCTAACTCATCTAAGGTTCTTGCCACAACACCCTCTACTGAGTTTTCAATTGGCACTAGGGTTTTTTGGCAATCTCCCTTTCTTACCGCATCTAATGCTGCTGTCACATTGGCGTAGGCAATTAATTGATCACCACTTGAAGCAATTTTTTGTAAGGCAGCTTCGGTAAATGTGCCGGCAGGTCCTAGGTAGCCATACTTAATTGACATGGGTTAAGGGTAGCCGAGGATCTTTCTTGCTCGCGCCGGATAATCTGTAATTACCGCATCTACTCCCAAATCTTGGCAAAGTTTTAAATCATCCTCATTATTTACCGTCCAGACTATTACTTTTTTCCCCCTTCTAATTTGATTTAAGGCAAATAAGTGATCTGCCTTGATTATGCCAATATTTGTTGCAACTAAAGTGGTTGGGTTAAATCTAGCCAAATACTCTTTACTAATTAATAAGCCACTTTGGTATGGGTTTCTCTTATTTCGAAGTGTCGCAAGAAGTGAGAATGAAATAAGAAGCACCTGTATCCCACTTTGCTCAATCTCTTTGAATTTGTTTTTAAGTAATTTATGAACCGCTCTTTCAATCTCACCTCCAGTTGGCACAGGGTGCTTTGATTCAATTACTAAATCTTTTTTACTTTTTATTGCTAGATCTAGCAGCTGCTCTAATTTGAGTGGATTTATAGCTTTCTTTAATTGCTCATAATTTGTATCGGCAATCTTTAAATCTAGATTTGATAACCGCTTTGCATCTTTGTCGTGATAGCAAACAATCTGTTTATCCTTAGTTAATCGCACATCACACTCAAAACCATCTGCGCCTTGTTCAATTGCTGCCAGATAGGCAGCCTGTGAGCCTTCAGGAAATTCACCAGATGCACCACGGTGGGCATAGATTCGCATAAATTGCCCGCCCTTTCTTTTTCAAATCAATTATGTGGTGAGATTGGCTCTATGAAATGGCAGTTTAACTCCTTTGCACAAACAGATCTTGGTTTGGTGCGCGAGGGCAATGAGGATTCGGCGTTAAGTTGTGCCAATCTAATTGCAGTTGCAGATGGCATGGGCGGCCATGCTGGTGGTGAGGTGGCATCTGCTATTGCGATCAACTGCCTAGCAAAGTTACTACCACTACTTACCAATGAAGATATTGATCTAGATTCAAAAGAGGATCTGTTTCTAAATATCACCCATGAGATAGACCAAAAAATATTAGATAAGAGTAAGGCTGAGCCAGAGTTATCTGGAATGGGGACTACCTTAACTGCGCTTATTATTTTAGATAACAAGATTGAGTTACTTCATATTGGAGATTCAAGATGCTATCGCTACCGTGATAGCAAACTAGAACAATTAAGTTATGACCACACCGTTATGCAGGAGTTGCTAGATCAAGGTCGTCTTACCCCACAGGAGGTCTTTGATCATCCACAGCGATCATTACTTACCCAAGCATTGATGGGAGATTCAGGTCTTGATCCAATTCTGCTCACCTTTGAAATTAAGAAGGGTGATCAATTTTTATTGTGTAGTGATGGTTTAACTAATGTTTTATCTGATTATGAGATAAGTAAGATCATTGAGGCAAATGATTTCGAGATAATCCCACAAGCTTTCATTAATGAGGTTAGATCAAAAGGTGCACCAGATAACATCACAGTAATTTGGAGTCAGGTGACTACTGAAAAACAATCTGATGAGGTTAAAAAACTAGGGGCAGCTAATGAATAGCCCTATTAATAAGTTATCAAATGGCAGATACACCGTAGGCCAAATGATTGGCACTGGCGGCATGGCAGATGTTTATCTTGGCGTAGACACCAGATTAAACCGTGAGGTTGCAATAAAGGTTTTAAGAAGAGATTTAGCAAAGGATCCTGCATTTGTTGCTCGATTTAAAAAAGAGGCACTTGCTGCCGGTGGATTAAACCATCCTGGAATTGTTGCTGTTTATGACTCAGGGGAAGAAAATGATTGCCCATATATTGTGATGGAGTTAATCTCTGGAATCACTTTGCGACAGTTAATGCAAAATGGTGGGATATCACAAAGTAAATCACTTGAAATCATTAAAGGAATTTTGCAAGCACTTGATTACTCGCACAGTAAGGGAATTGTGCACCGGGATGTTAAGCCTGGAAATATCATGATTGCCGACTCGGGGGATATCAAGGTAATGGATTTTGGTATTGCCAGAGCTACCGATGATATTGGTGCAACTATGACTAGTACCTGGAATGTGGTTGGAACTGCGCAGTACCTATCTCCTGAGCAAGCAACTGGTGAGGTTGCAGATGGCAGGAGCGATCTCTACTCATTGGGTTGCGTGATGTATGAATTACTAACTGGCAGGCCGCCCTTTACAGGGGACACACCAGTTTCAGTTGCCTATCAACATGTATCTGCGCCAATTACACCAGCCTCACAAATTAAGCCAGCGCTAGATTCCAATATTGATCGAATGCTTGAGGTTGTTCTTGCAAAGGATCCATCAAATAGATATCAAGATGCTAAAGCTATGTTGGCAGATATTGAGCATGTAATAAAGGGTGAACCAGTTACCACCAAGATTAAAAGAGTAATTCCCCGCCGAAAGTTAATAACCACAATCACCTTAATCGCTACATTAATTGCAGTAGTTACAGCCGGTTACTTTATCTCCTTACCAGAGAGTGCGACATTAAAGGTGCCAAATGTAGTTGGCTTAACTGAGGATGAAGCAAGGGCGTTATTAAAAAGCTTTAATGTAAATATTGAACGAGCACCAGATGCAAAAATTCCTGTCAATAGAGTTGCATCCCAGCTGCCACTTGCAACCGCAGATGCTGCAGCAGGAAGTAGCGTCACCCTTACTATTTCAGAGGGGCCAGGAAATACCACCGTTCCAGTTGGCTTAATTGGCCTTTCTCTTGAAGAGGCTAGATCTAGATTAACTTCTGCCGGCTTACTTATCTCACAAACTATTGCAGTTGATTCAGATCAAGCGCCTGGGGTTGTAATAAGTATTAATCCACAACCTGGCACCACGATTACTGCAGGCAGTGGTGTAGTTCTTGAGGTTGCAAGTGGAAATGTGCAAGTGCCTTCATTAGTTGGTTTAAATGAGATTGGTGCAAAAACAGTACTTACCCAAGCGGGGTTTTTAATTCGAGAGATAACCGCATTTGATCCAAGCAAACCAATTGGTGAGA
>Ga0194125_10011553_pt1 | contig 11811 bp, 10 predicted proteins | sample TA2KigC250mmetaG_FD_148626 | JGI IMG/M metagenome (GOLD analysis project Ga0194125, IMG submission 148626) | Freshwater microbial communities from Lake Tanganyika, Tanzania - TA2015034 Kigoma Deep Cast 250m | ecosystem: Environmental > Aquatic > Freshwater > Lake | place: Tanzania: Lake... | reverse complement strand
GACGAATACTGCAGCGTACCGAACTGACCTCTGAACAGGCTAATATATTGAAAAAGCTGAATTTTTCTCCGCCACCTAAGCTATACAGGATTGATTTGAAGGGTTAATTTCATAGTAACACGCCAAAAACTTGCCCTGATGTTAACAACTTGATTTTACATAGAAATTTCGTTTCTGTTAGCCTATGACTGTCGAACGTGGGTCTCAGCCTCATATCCATATGCCCTGAGTATCCCGGCAAAATATTTTTCAAATTGATACCCTGCAGGACCAAGAGAATACAGTGCTCTCTTGATGGAATATTTCATATCTGACGCCTGGGTGTATTGTTTCAGAAGGCGCCTTGCCATTCTGAAGATATGTTTTGTATGTGAGGATTGGCTGATCTGCTTTTTCACTTTTTTTGCAATATCCCATGCGATGTCTGATGATGCTCCGGATCGGATGAGAGAATCGACGAGCTTCTCGATGTTGAATTCCTCCTTCTGTCCTGATGCCTTTATAATCGTCAGTGCCATGGAAAGATTCTATACCATAGCAGTGGTCTATGAAAAGTGTATTCGTGAATCGAGAAAGAGTGGAAGTTAGGGGAAAGCTCTGAGCTTCATGCAAGATTATGATATAGTAGGTATATCATGCTCTTACATCTTTATCGAAGACCAGCCCTTTCTCTGGCAAAGAAAAGCGAACTGTTGTCAATCGCACAACAGAAGGTTTCTCCTGAGATAAAAGATATAGAGACAGAATACTGTTTTAACATTGAGACAATAGCTTCTCTTACAGATGAAGAACTTACCATACTCCGATGGCTTCTCGCAGAGACGTTTGAGCCTGAAAATTTTTCTGGTGAGAGTTTTTTAAATAATACCCCCCCTATCCCCCCCTTGCCAAGGGGGGACGTTGGGGGGGTGCTTACCCGTCACTGTATTTTAGAAGTTGGTCCGAGGATGAACTTTACCACTGCATGGTCAACAAATGCAGTCTCAGTATGCCATGCCTGCGGATTGACAAAAATTACACGTATTGAACGTTCGAGGAGGTATAAACTAATCATTAGTCGGCAGTCAGCAGTCAGCAGTCAGCAGTTAAATCCCCCTATATCCCTCGATAATCCCCCCATCCCCCCTTTAGAAAAGGGGGGCAAGGGGGGATTTGACCTTCAACCGTTTTTAGATCTGATTCACGACCGAATGACGGAGTGTCATTATTCTGAAAGGCTGACTACCTTTGAAACAGGAATGAAACCAGAGCCTGTTTATGTTGTCCCTCTGATTGAAGAAGGGAAGGAAGCACTCAGAAAGATAAACATTGGTATGGGACTCGGTCTGGATGACTGGGACATAAACTGTTATTATAACCTCTTTGTTTATGATATTGGAAGGAATCCCACAAACGTAGAATGTTTTGACCTTGGACAGTCAAATAGTGAGCATTCAAGACACTGGTTTTTTAAAGGCAGATTGATCATAGATGGTAAGGAAATGCCAAATACTTTAATGGATATAATCAAGCAGCCCCTCAGAACCAATCCTCATAACAGTGTTATTGCATTTAAAGATAATTCAAGTGCTATTAGTGGATATGAGATATGGACAATACTACCAGAGCATCCTGGCAAGCCGTCCCGATTTCAAGGTTCAAGGTTTAATTATCACATCATCTTCACAGCTGAGACTCACAATTTTCCTACTGGTGTTGCACCATTCCCTGGTGCAGAGACAGGCACAGGCGGGAGGATAAGAGATGTTCATGCAACAGGAAAGGGTAGCCTTGTTATAGCTGGAACAACCGCCTATTGTGTTGGTAATCTCCGAATACCAGGATACTCTTTACCATGGGAAGACCTTTCTTTTAAATATCCACCAAATCTGGCATCTCCACTTCAGATAGAGATAGAAGCAAGCAATGGCGCTTCTGATTATGGGAATAAATTTGGTGAGCCAGTCATTCAGGGCTTCACAAGGTCATTTGGTATGAGATTGCCATCTGGTGAAAGAATTGAATGGATAAAGCCGATAATGTTTACAGGTGGCGTAGGGCAGATAGATAACAAACACATTGAAAAAGGTAATCCTCAAAAGGGGATGTTTGTCATAAAGATCGGAGGCCCTGCTTATAGAATCGGTATCGGCGGTGGCGCTGCCTCAAGCATGATACAGGGCGAAAATATTGCGGAACTGGATTTCAGTGCAGTACAGCGTGGTGATGCGGAGATGGAACAGAAGGTAAACAGGGTTATCAGGGCTTGCGTGGAGATGGGAAATGAAAATCCCATTATGAGTATTCATGACCAGGGTGCTGGAGGAAACTGTAATGTGGTGAAAGAAATTATCTTTCCTGCCGGTGCAAAAATCGAGATAAGAAATATTCTCCTTGGTGATACTACACTTTCAGTGCTTGAGATATGGGGGGCTGAGTATCAGGAAAATGATGCATTGCTTATAAAGACTAACAGTATCGAGATGTTTTTGGAGATATGTAAAAGGGAGAAAGTTCCGTGTGCAATTATCGGAGAAATTACAGGAGACGGTTATGTAATAATTCATGACAGGACAGACAGGAGCACTCCTGTGAACCTTGACCTCTCAAAGGTTCTTGGTGAGATGCCACAAAAGACTTTTACTATTGAACGCATTCAACCAAAACGTGAACCTTTGAAATTGCCTGATGATATTACTGTAAGAGATGCCATCGAAAGAGTACTTCGTCTTGTTTCAGTAGGTTCAAAGAGATTCCTTACCAACAAAGTTGATAGGTCTGTTACAGGGCTTATTGCCCAGCAGCAATGCATTGGCCCTCTTCAGCTTACTATATCGAATGTAGCAGTTGTCAGCCAGAGCCATTTTGGATTGACAGGAGCTGCAATTGCTATCGGTGAGCAACCTATAAAAGGGTTGATAAATCCTCAGGCAATGGCACGAATGAGTGTTGGTGAAGTACTCACAAATATTGTGTGGGCAAAGGTGAGTGCACTTGAAGATATTAAATGCTCAGGGAACTGGATGTGGGCAGCAAAACTTCCTGGTGAGGGTGCTATGATCTATGATGCGGCGATCGCATTGAGAGATATCATGATTGAACTCGGTATCGCAATTGATGGAGGGAAAGACAGCCTCTCCATGGCTGCCATAGTTGCTGATTCATCCGGCAAGACCGAGATAGTCAAAGCTCCTGGAACACTTGTTATTTCTGCGTATGCCACATGCCCAAATATTACAAAAGTTGTCACGCCTGATATAAAAATGCCCGGTGAAAGTAAGCTGCTTTATATTGATCTCGGCCTCGGGAGATATAGAATGGGGGGCACTGCATTAGCCCATATCTATGACCAGATCGGGAATGAATCTCCTGATCTGGATGACCCTCAGCTTCTTAAACGTACTTTTAATGTTATACAAAGATTTATCTCTGAGGAACTTATTCTCTCTGGACATGACAGGAGTGACGGAGGATTAATAACGACACTCCTTGAGATGGCTTTTGGAGGCAATTGCGGGACAGAGATTAACATGATACAGGATGCAGGATACAAGATACAGGATGAAAAACATAAAAATCATGCATCGTGCATCATGCATCATACATCAGATCCAATTTCTCTTCTTTTCTCAGAAGAACTTGGTATGGTGATCGAATATATACCTGAAAATGAAGATGTAATAAAAGGTATTCTGAAAGACAATGGGATACCTTATCAGATAATCGGGAATACTACTTTCGAAAAAAAGATAGACATAAGTATAAATGGTAATTCTGTTTTGAAAGAAGACATGAAGACACTCAGAGCTGTCTGGGAAGAAACAAGCTATCAACTTGACAGGCTCCAGGCAAATCCTGATTGTGTTGATGAGGAAAGAAAGGTCAATTTTGACAGAAAAGGACCTGAATATGTTCTAACATTTACTCCGCAAAAGACACCTCAAAGACTTTTCGAAATAGATGTCAAACCGAAAGTTGCTATCATCCGTGAAGAGGGCAGTAATGGAGACCGTGAGATGACATCAGCCTTTTATCAGGCTGGATTTGAGGTATGGGATATTACAATGACAGACCTTCTTGATGGCAGAATTAATCTTGATAGTTTTAGAGGTGTTGTTTTTGTTGGAGGATTTAGTTATGCAGATGTCCTCGATTCGGCTAAAGGTTGGGCGGGTGTAATCAGATTTAATAAAAAACTCTTTGAACAATTCCAGAGATTCCATGAAAGACCTGATACCTTCAGTCTTGGTGTTTGTAATGGTTGTCAGCTCATGGCACTTCTCGGGTGGATACCCTGCAAAGGGATTCCTGATACTATTCAGCCGAGATTTATCCAGAATAAGTCAGGCAGATTTGAATCAAGGTTTTCAACAGTACATATTGTACCGAGTCCTGCCATCATGCTCAGAGGAATGGAAGGTTCTACACTTGGTGTATGGGTTGCCCATGGTGAAGGGAGAGTTTATTTTCCTGACAATCGAATACAGCAAGAGGTTATAAGACAGTATCTTGCACCGATACGGTTTGTTGATAACAATGGAGAAATTACTGAGACATATCCTTTTAATCCGAATGGCTCTCCTTCAGGCATAACAGCCCTCTGCTCTCCTGATGGCAGGCACCTCGCAATGATGCCCCATCCAGAGAGAACATTTCTTAAATGGCAGTGGGCTTATATGCCGGAAGAATGGAAAAAGAACCTTGAAACGTCACCCTGGCTTACAATGTTCCAGAATGCAATGGAGTGGTGTATTGAATAAATCGTTATGCGGAAAACTGGAAAGGCTCGTATCTGGTGACTTTATTTCGCCGTGATTTTTTTGCGATATAAAGCGCTTCATCAGCATGCCTCACTACTGTATCAATCGTATCACCATCATTGGGGAATGTCGCAACACCACCACTTACAGAGACATACCCTGATGGTTGTTTTTCCTTGTGTCTGAATGGATAGTTTTCTATGAGCTTTCTTATTTTTTCTGCGTACTTTATGGCACCATCCTTATCGGTATCCTGTAAAAGTGCGATAAATTCCTCTCCCCCATATCGTGCAATCACATCCATTCCTCTTGAATGGTCTTTTAAAAGACGGCTTAATTCTTTAAGGAGATGGTCACCTTCGGTATGACCGTTTAATCAGCAACCATTGCAATGAACCTCTTTTCGTTCCCGCTACTTGTTTTTATATTACCAAGACCTATCGCCCCTATGAGCCTGTCTTTAAAGAATATTGGAGCAGCAATATCTATATTATCATCTATTCCCTGATGGTGTAAGGCAGTACGTGAAAGCATCATCCTGCTTTCAGCAGACTTACCTACTACCCCTTCACCACATTTCACCACAATCTTCTGCTTTTTATTGGAACCATAAGCACTCACAAGCTCAAGTGAATTAGAATCACCATTAAACATGTATAATTCTATCGCCTGGGCATCGGTGAGAATCTTTGCAAGGCGTATAATTGAAGAAACTATTTCGTCAAATGTGAGATCTGTGCTCAGTTTTTTCACCATCTCCGGGACTTTTATCAGGAAGTGAATATATTTCTCATTTTCCCTTTTGACATTTTCAATCTCTCTTTGGAGGTCCTTGCTCCTTGATTCTTCCATAATTACATTTTTGTTATAATTTTTTTCTGCCTCTAACCTTATCAATTCTTCTTGTTGAATACCTGCCTTTTTTCCCGAGAGGAAAGCGATGAGAGCGGTTACTGCAACAGAAAGAGTAACGATAAGTATTGTGGTAAGTAATGGAGATTCAGTTATTTCCATTTTTTATCGAGCCTCATTTTGTTTTGAAATAATCTCATTGTATCTTAATGTGTGAGGAACATGAAGTGACGGAGATTCATAGATTGTTTATTATAGCTAATACAATAAATAATTTTTCAATTTAATATTTTTACAACAGGCTTGGTGGCGGTGGCTGGACTCGAACCAGCGACACTGCGGATATGAGCCGCATGCTCTGACCACCTGAGCTACACCGCCACTTAAAAACAGTGAATAGTAAATAGTGAACAAATAAAGAGATAATAATTATACCAAAAAAATATTTTCTCTAAAAGAGGTAAAAACGGCGAGTCCTTATATTAATGAGTATCCCTATTGCGAAAAGATTTGAGAGGAGTGCAGTGCCGCCATAGCTCATAAATGGCAAAGGTATTCCCACAACTGGCATAATGCCTAAGGTCATTCCCACATTCACAAAGAAATAGATTGAAAACATAAATGTGATACCGAGCGCGAGTAACCTCCCGAACTCATCTTTTGCCTTCCTCGCTGTATCGAGTGCTCTTAGTATTAAAAAAAGATAGAGAAGTAACAAGATGATACTCCCTATAAATCCCCACTCCTCAGCAAAGACTGCGAATATGAAGTCAGTATGCTTTTCAGGAAGGAATCTGAAAGGGCCCTGTGTGCCTTTCAGATAGCCCTTTCCGATGAACTTCCCTGAACCTACTGTAATTTTTGATTGAGTTATATGGTACCCTATCCCGGTAGGGTCTATCTGTGGTTCAATAAACGCAACAAGCCTGCTTTTCTGGTAGTCTTTTAATCCTTCCCAGAGTATAGTGCCTATGAATGGCAAAGATACTAAACTTATAATCACGAGGAGAGTGACGACCTTTTTGTGAAGCCCTTTTACAAGTATTAAGGAAACAAAGATTGCCAGGATTATTAATGAAGTTCCAAGGTCAGGCTCTTTAATGAGTAAGGCAAAGGGGAAAAGTACGGTCAATAGGAATAACCGTAAAAGTGAGATTGTGGTGATAGTTCCGTTTATGATGCTCAATTGCTGTGCAAGCATTATGATGTATGCAAGCTTAAAAAATTCTGATGGTTGAAATGATAGAGGTCCAAAACTCAGCCATCTCTTTGCACCCATACCAGCTTTCCCTAAGAAAAATACTGCGATTAACAGGATAATGCCAAAGATGTAAATATAAAGTGAGAATCTACTCAGCCAGACATAGTCAAAACTTACTATTAAAAATAGTGCAATAATTCCGATTATGAGCCATAAGGTCTGTCTTAAATAAAATCGTGAATGTTCTCCTTCTATCGGTGGACGTGTTGCACTATATATCGTCATAATTCCAATAAGTGCGATAACAATCACAATTGAAAGTGTGATCCAGTCAAAGTTTTTAGTTATTCTGCGATCTACTCGTAACATTATCAATGTTTAATTGTGTTTTTCTAGTTTTGAGTTGTTGAGATATCCTTCTATTGCCTTCATTGCAATTGGTGCAGCAGCCACTCCCCCATGACCACCATGCTCTACAAATACTGCAAGTGCTATTTCTGGATTTTCAACCGGGGCAAAAGCAACAAACCATGCATGGTCTCTAAACTTCTCAGGGAGATAGTGAGAATCTTTTTTTATTGCGACAACCTGTGCCGTTCCTGTTTTACCGCCAATACTCATGAGCTGCGATTTTGCAGCCCATCCAGTTCCCCCCGGGTCATTCACAACTCCGGAAAGTGCTTTTTTTACAATTTCGAGGGTCTCAGGTCTTACCTTTGCTTTTCCTGTGATTACCGGGTTGGCATCTTTTATAAATGTTGGTTTATAAATATTTCCACCATTTGCTACTGCACTTGTCATGACTGCCATCTGTATTGGCGTCGTAGCGACATATCCCTGACCTATTGCCGTATTAAATGTTTCTCCGAGGAACCAGGGGAGTTTTTTCTTTTCCTGTTTCCATTTCGTATTTGGAATCAATCCCCGTCGTTCTTTTACAAGTTCGAGTCCTGTTTCTTTCCCCATACCAAAACTTAAGGCATAATCATAAATTTTATCTATTCCGAGACGTCTCCCCACCTCATAAAAATATACATCACATGATTCCACTATCGCCCTATGCAGGGAAACAACACCATGACCATTTTTACGCCAGCAGCCAAAATGCCATCTTCCATAGTTTATTCCACCCCTGCAATTTACCTTTGTCTCAGGTGTAATAACTCCTTCCTCAAGTGCTGCGATTGCAGTAATAATCTTGAATGTTGAGCCAGGAGGATACTGGCTTTGTAGTGCCCTGTTGAGCATAGGATTTTTTTTATCCTGAGTAATGGCTATCCATTCATGGTAGTTTATCCCTCTTGCGAAGAGATTAGGGTCAAAGGAAGGTTTGCTTACTAATCCCAGTATTTCTCCTGTTTTAGGTTTAACTGCAACAAGTGCACCCGTCCTTTCTCCAAATGCCTTCTCAGCCTCTTTCTGGAGATTAATATCCACACTCAATGTGATATCTTCTCCTTTCATCGGTTGTTTTTCCTGTAACAGCCTTATCTCTCTGCCGAGGGCATCAACCTCGATTATCCTTTCTCCGGGGTTACCTCTGAGTTTTTTGTCAAAGAGCATCTCAACTCCCCACTGTCCTATGAACGCTTGCGGAGGGACATCTCTGAATGCAGGGTCTCTTAACTGGGAGGGAGTAAGTTTTCCGAGATATCCTATGAGATGTGAACCGAGATTACCATAAGTATATTCTCGACTCACATCAACTTCAATGATTAGTCCTGGAAAGTCAGACCGCCTTGATTCGATATAGGTGACCTCATTGAAAGACAGACCTTGTTTTAATCTTATGAGTGTAAAAGGGCCCATACCATTTTTGTTTATTTTTTCGTGTATCTTTTCAACTGTCACATGAAGAACTTTTGAGAGTGAATCGACCTTGCTCCTATCAAATTCACCATAGATTATCGATGCACAGTAATAGGACGAATTTTTCACGAGTGGAACACCATTTCTGTCGAATATTATCCCCCTTGGTGCGGGGAGGGTGATGACTCGTAATCTGTTCGTCTCAGAAGATTTCCTGTATTCATTCCCCTGCACTATCTGCAATTGCCATAGCCTGATAATGAGGAGCAGGAAAGCTGCAATCGCTAAATAACTTATCGTTAAAATTTTTTCAGATTCACTTTTCACTTTTGCCCTTCGCTCCCCTGTTGTATGGCCCTTGGCTTCAAAAGTATACCCAAAGGGGCATTTATAAGGGATTGTAGAGTAACTATGAAGAGAGCTGCACCAATGCTCACAGGCATTCTCTCAAAGATGCTTCTCGACAGGAAAACAACGGTTCCATCAAAAAACGTGAGGACTGAAATCCCGATGACACTTAATAAAGGAGTCCATCTGAAGAAACCCCCAGACATGAATGAAGAAAAATAACCCACAAGTCCTTTACTCAGGAGATTGGGGCCAAGGAATGCACCTGAAAGGCTGTCCTGAACTGCACCAATGAGTGATCCCAATAATGTTCCGTAGACTTTTTCTCCCCTTATACCCGCATAGTAGGCAACAACAGATATGAAATTTGGAGCAACATCGAATAATGATACTCTTCCTTGAATGATGAATATCAAAGGGATTATTGTTGCCCAGAGGAGATATCTCATCTTTTTATTATTGCTACTTCCTCAATCTTTGTCGTGTCCACAAATGGGAGTACTTCTATATACCGGAAAAGACCGGTACTCTTTTTGTCAACTCTCGATACATAGCCAACAGGGATTCCTTTTGGGAAGAGTGCATCAAGCCCGGATGTGATGACAATGTCGCCTACAGTTACCTCTTCATCATAGGGGATATATTTCAACTGGCATTTCCTGTAACCTGTGCCTGAGATTATCCCCTCTCTTCTGCTTTCCTGAAGCCTTACCGATACTGAGAAGTTTATGTCAGTGAGAAGAAGCAGGGATGAATATGAATGAGATACATCTGAAATCTTTCCTGCAAGTCCATTATGTGTTATCGCGGTCATGTCTTTCTCAACCCTGTCGTGGTATCCCTTATCAAGGACAAAGGTATTTGACCAAAAGTCTGCACTTCTTGAGATAATACGTGCTGCAGTAACAAACTTCTGTTCTTTTTCCTTAAGAGAAAGGAGTTCCCTGAGTCTTTTATTTTCACGCAGGGCTTCATGATACTCCTGCTGTTCTCTGAGTAATTTATTAAGCTCTGCTTTTAATCTTACGTTTTCCTGTTCTCTTAAAAGCATTCTTTTAAATGGAGAGGTAACAGAGTCTGTCACAGAATTCACTACGCCGTGGAGACTGTTCAGTGCATTATTCAGGAACTTAAGAGGATGAAGATATCCCTTATTACTCTGGTACGTCATCAAACCTATTGAAAGGATGATGAAGAGAAAAAGCAAAAGCCTCTTTTTAGGCATTATGAGTTGATAGCAACTCTTTTGAGCAGGTCTAATTCGTCAAGCATCTTGCCGACGCCACGAACAACTGCTGTGAGGGGGTCTTCTGCTACTATGACTGGAAGCCCTGTCTCTTCCCTTATAAGTAAGTCGAGTCCCCTGAGAAGGGCACCCCCACCAGCGAGGACAATACCCTTGTCCACAATATCTGCAGCGAGTTCAGGAGGTGTATTTTCGAGAATGACCTTTATGGTATCAAGTATTATGTTAACCGGCTCATTGATGGCTTCACGGATTTCTGCTTCGTTAATTGTTATTGTCTTGGGTATACCCGATATGAGGTCCCTCCCTTTTACTTCCATTACCCGTTGTTCAGTGTCATCTGTGGGATATGCAGAACCTATTTCAATCTTTATTTGCTCGGCTGTCCTATCCCCTATCATGAGGTTGTATCTCCTTTTAATATAAGCTATAATCGCTTCATCCATTTTATCACCACCCACCCTTACCGCTTTATTGTAGACAACACCATCCAGGGAAATAACAGCAATGTCTGTTGTGCCTCCTCCTACATCTACAATCATATTACCTGATGGTTCTCCAACAGAAAGACCTACTCCTATAGCAGCCGCCATTGGCTCTATAACCAGATATACCTCCCTTGCCCCGGCAGATTGAGCAGCATCTTTTACGGCCCTTTGCTCGACTTGTGTGATGCCAGAAGGTACCCCGATGATTATCCTTGGTGAGACAAAACTTCTTCTATTATGGACTTTAGCTATGAAATACTTAAGCATCTCCTCTGTTGCATCGAAATCAGCGATTACACCGTCTTTCAATGGTTTTATGGCTACTATATCAGTAGGGGTTTTACCTATCATCTTTTTTGCATCTGTACCGATTGCAATGAGTTTCTTATTATCTCTCCTTATAACAACAACAGACGGTTCATTACATACAATACCTCTTCCTTTTATATATACGAGGGTATTCGCAGTGCCGAGATCTATTGCCAAGTCATTTGAAAACCATCCGAGTATCTTATGTAACATTAGGTCCCCCTTGAAACAGTGTCTTTATCAGTAGTTGTTATTGTCACTACTTTTGTTTTTGCGATTTCGTCACCGAGGCGCATCCTCTCTTTACTTCCCAACAAAATAATAAATTCGAAAACAGAAACTATCACTATAAATATCCATCCAAACCACGGGATCTTATACAAAAGGTATCCGATACCAAATGTGCTATTTCTGAGTATTGAGTCCTTAAAAGAACATGGTTTATTTGTATCTGCTGAAATGACCCTGATCCCTATGAGTTTTTTCCCTAAGCTTCTCCCGTCAAAAAGACCATCCCCTATCAAAAGATAGGCAAGTCCTGCAAAAAAACCAGCTTTTGGTATCACCTCTGTCACTGCTACGATTATGATAAAGTCAAGGATTTTTGCTATAATTCTGAGAAGTAAGTCTGCATTTGTGAATTTCTCAGACATCTAAAATATTAACAGAAGATTCCTAATTTTTCAAGGTCACGAATTGCGTCATCTAAAATGTAACCATATGGATATATGTTGCGACATTTATAATGTAACCCAAGCAATTCAGGCTAAAAGGGCTGAAACAGGAGGGTTACACGATGAGCAAGAAATCTATAAAAGA
>Ga0194125_10011549_pt1 | contig 11815 bp, 12 predicted proteins | sample TA2KigC250mmetaG_FD_148626 | JGI IMG/M metagenome (GOLD analysis project Ga0194125, IMG submission 148626) | Freshwater microbial communities from Lake Tanganyika, Tanzania - TA2015034 Kigoma Deep Cast 250m | ecosystem: Environmental > Aquatic > Freshwater > Lake | place: Tanzania: Lake... | reverse complement strand
AATTATAATATCGGGCTGAATTCCTATACTTCTAAGTTCTTTAACGCTGTGCTGTGTTGGTTTTGTTTTCAGTTCACCAGATGTTTTAAGCAATGGAACATAGGTTACATGTATATAAAGCACATTTTCCCTGCTTACATCCTTTTTAAACTGACGAATAGCTTCAAGAAATGGCAGGCTTTCTATATCACCAACGGTACCTCCAATTTCAGTAATTACTATATCAACTTTTTTTGCATCAAGAGTCTTTTTTATGCAATCTTTAATCTCGTCAGTAACGTGCGGGATTACCTGGATTGTTTCACCCAGGAAGTCTCCCCTTCTTTCTTTATCAATTACGTTTTTATATACTATTCCACTTGTAAAATTATTATATTTTGATAGGTTTTCATCAATGAACCTTTCATAATGACCCAGGTCAAGATCAGTCTCACCGCCATCATCAGTTACAAATACCTCGCCATGCTGAAACGGATTCATTGTCCCTGGATCTATATTGATATACGGGTCAAACTTCTGGATTGTTACAGAAAAACCCCTTGATTTAAGGAGTCTTCCAAGAGAGGCTGCGCAAATTCCTTTTCCGAGTGATGATAGTACTCCCCCAGTTATAAAAATAAATTTAGTTTCCAATTTTTAATTTTTCCTCAATCTGTTCCCTTTTAATCCTGTTTGTTTGCTCGAGCAGCTCTTCTGCATGTTTTATCGATATGGTGCTTTCGGCAAGACCGCCAAGCATTCTTGAAAGCTCTTTAATTTTTTGAACCTCATCCAGTTTATCAATTTTAATTTTTGTTCTTCCTCTTTCAACGATTTTATCTATATAGTAATGATTATCCGAAAATGAAGCAATTTGAGGTAAATGGGTTATGCATATAATCTGACAGCTGTTAGATATATCAAACAGTTTTTTACCGACTGTAATTCCTGTAGCACCACCGATTCCTGAATCAATTTCATCAAAAACCATTGTACTTATATTATCAACTCCGCTTATTATTGATTTAAGTGCAAGCATAATTCTTGAAATTTCGCCGCCCGATGCTATTTTTCTTAAAGGTTTTACACTTTCGCCAGGATTTAAAGATATTAAAAACTCAATATTATCTATTCCGTTTTGAGATACTTTTATTTTTTTCCCTTCAAGCATTATTGAATTTGAACCATTTTCTCCGGCAGCAGCAAGATATTCATTTCTTATTGTAAATTTGACTGCCTTAAAATTCAGGTCTGAAAGTTCATACCTTACTTCATCTTCAAGAATTTTTATCGTTTTTATTCTTGCATTTGAAAGGCTTAAAGCATTACCTGAAAGATTTTCTTTAGCAGCATTTAACTGGCTTTTTTTATTTTCCATTTTAAAATCCAGGCTTTCAAGGCTTGAAATTTCCTGTTTTATGCTTTCTGAGTGTTTTTTTAACCGGGAAATATCCATATTATATTTTCTTTTTATTTCAGATATATTAAAAAGTCTTTCCTGTATTTTATCCAGTCTTTCCTGACTGAAATGCAGATTTTCTGTATAATTTTTCAGACGATTATTTATCTCTGTTAAAAAAATATTGATATTTAAACATTCAGATGCATACTTTTCGAATTTTTTATCTATTTCTGATAAATCCCTGATATTTTTAGAAATTATTGAGAAGCTATCAATCAATGAATTAAGATCGTTTTCTTTTCCATTAAATATTTCAAGTAAATTCTGGCATATGTGGTAGATTTTTTCATAATTTTTTAACACATTTCTTTCATTATTAAGGTCCTCTTCTTCATTTTCTTTTAAATCTAATTTTTCTAATTCTGCCAGCCTGTATCTTAAATCCTCAAGTCTTGCTTCTTTATCATTTTTAAGTTTTAATAATTTTGAATATTCCTTTATTATATCCTGGTAATTATTAAATGAATTCATATAATTATTCTTAATATCCCTGATCTCTGATTTTCCAAAGCCGTCTATTATATCAATATGTGTTTGAGTATCAAGAAGATATTGGTGATCATGCTGACCGTGAAGATCCAGGAAATATTTACCAAGATTTTTCAATGTGCTTACCTGTGTAAAAATTCCATTTATAAAAGAGCGGTTTCTTCCCTCTTTATTTACTTCCCTTGTTATAACTACATCGCTTGTACTCTCGCCTTCATCAATTAAGTTTTCATTTTTTAAAAACTGGAATGCACTTTCGCTTTTTCTTAAATCAAGATACCCCTGGACTATGAGTTTGTCTTCTCCATCCCTTATAAGTTCACTGTCTGCCCGTTCGCCCAGCAGTAGATTTATGGCTTCTATCATGAGGGTTTTACCTGCTCCTGTTTCTCCGGTGAGAACATTTAAACCCTTACCGAATTTTACCGATACATCGTCAATTAGCGCAAAATTTTTAACCTGTAGTTCCTTTAACATTATTAATAATTATCGCATCAAGGATTAATAAAACATTTATAAAATTTTTTTAAATACCATATAAAATATTATTTGAGAAGTTTTTCTTTAAATACTTTAAAAAATATATTTTTATCAAATGTTATAAGCTTTAATTTTAATTTTGACTTTGATATTCTCAGGATATCATTTGTTAAAAGTCTTATTTCTTGCCTGACACCATCGATGCTTAGAACATCATGTTCATTTTTTGTTTTTATCTTTATTTCCAGCATGTTATTGCATGAAAGCAATATACTTCTTGCAAACAAATTATGGGCACACAGAGGTGTTATTATAATAACTTCGTTTGTAGGTTCAACTATAGGGCCTCCTGCAGATAATGAATATGCTGTGGAGCCTGTAGGCGTGGATATTATCAGACCATCTGACCTGAAATTAATAACAGAAAATTTATTTACAAGTACTTCTATATCTATAATCTTTTCCATCAGGCTTCTATTTATTGTAAATTCATTAAGAGCAATGTAATTGGTATTTTTACTGTTTTTTAGATGATTATTATCTCTTATTATCTCAAGTTCAAGCAGCATTCTTTCTTCAATCATGTAAGAATTGCTTAAAACACCGTCAACAGCCTTAAAGCAATCTTTTACATTGACTTCTGCTAAAAATCCTAGATTTCCAACATTTATACCCATTACAGGAACCTGTCTGGCAAAGCTATACTTTGCTGCTCTTAAAAATGTTCCGTCGCCACCTACGGAGATTAACATATCAATTTTAAAGGGGAATTCCTTGATATTTATTGATGGTAATTTAAATTTTAAAGGCATTGCGTCATCTTCAAGCACTGAAACTGTTACAGATTTTAATTTCAAATAATCATAAACTTTTTTTGCAACAATTATTGCCTTTTGGTTTTTATTGTTAGATATAAGTCCGATATTCTTTATCATTTTTTAAATTTACAAATTAATCCAATGAATTACTCCATACAATAGTATGAATATGCATTATTGACCGTATCAATAATCATTTTATCATAATTAAGGCTTGTTTTTTTATTATTTAAACTACTTTTTTTTGTTTTTTTTATCACATATAACCAGTATTCCATATTACCCTTCCTGCCTTTTATTTTTGAAAATGTTAAACCTTTAATCTCTACTTCAAACTTTAATATATGTTCAACTATTTTCAATAATACTTTTAGATGAAGTATTTTACTTTTTATAACACCTTTATTTTCAACCTCTTCTTTTGTAACTTCAAATTGGGGTTTTATGAGAAGAACTATCTCACCTTTTTCACAGGTGATATCGAATATATTTTTAAATACTGTTTTAATCGAAATAAAAGAAACATCCACAACCGTCAATTCTGAAAGGTATGGAAGCTGGTCAGGTATAACGTCTCTTATATTCGTTCTTTCAAGTACAATTACCCTTGGATCTTTTCTAAGTTTCCATGACAGTACACCATATCCAACATCAATAGCAATTACGCTTGATGCTTTATTTTTCAGAAGGAAATCAGTAAAACCTCCAGTTGATGCACCTATGTCAACAGCTTTTTTATTTTTTACACTGATTTTTAAGTCAGTGAAAGCTTCCTGGATTTTTAAACCACCTCTTGATACAAAAGGCAGATCCGGTTTTATTTCTATAATTGATTTATCTGATACTTTTATACCTGGCTTATCTTTTATTTTGCCATCAACTCTTACTTTACCCTCTAAAATCAGTGACTCTGCAGTATTCCTGTTAATAACCAGGTTTCTTTCAAGTAGAATTGTAATCAATTTTTTCAATTTTTTCTAAGAAGTAAAAATTTAGCAATCTTTATAAGCCATTCATTTTTTATATTCATGCTTTTCAGTATACTTATTGCTTCTTCAATTTTTTCAGAAGCAATCTTTTTAGATTTTGAAATTCCGTACATACTTGGAAAAGTATTTTTTTTCTGCAGGGCATCCTTACCTATGGTTTTACCAGCAATATCATTTGATGATTCTAAATCCAGAACATCATCGGTGATTTGAAAGGCAAGACCAATGTTATTACCGTAAAGAATAAATTTTTTTAAATATTCGTCATCTGCCCCGGACAATATCGCTCCACATTTAACAGCAGCAGTAATTAACTTTCCTGTTTTATTTTCATGCATATACTGGAGTAATTTTTCTGTTATTTTCTTGCCTGTATAATATACATCAACTGTCTGACCGGCAACCATACCAGAAGCCCCGGATGCTTCACCAATTTCTTTTAATATCCTGAGCTTGATTTCGTGAGAACAATCCTGGTATTTTAAAATTATGTTAAAGGCTTCAGCAAATAATGCATCTCCGGTTAAAATAGCAATACTTTCACCAAAGACTTTATGACAGGTCAGTCTTCCTCTTCTGTAGTCATCATTATCTATTGATGGAAGATCATCATGAATCAATGAATATGTATGGATAAATTCAATAGCGCATGCAGTCGGGAGTATTTCATTGTAGTCTTTTTCCAGGCTTTCAGCAGTTAAAAGACACAATATGGGTCTGAACCTCTTACCACTATTTTTCATGCTATATGTAATTGCTTTTTTTAGAATCTGAGGTGTATGGATATAGCTTTCAAGGTAATAATTTATCTTTTCATTTATAATTTTTACAAGAAAACCTGGATAAAGCCGGCTGTTATTTTTATTAATATTTTTGTCCATTGAAGCAAAAATTTTATTATTTTCAACTATAATTAATTATAATTCTATGATTAATTATAGTTCTTTATTTTTTTACTGTCCTGTATATCAAGAAGTATTTTACCAAGTATCCCATTTACAAATTTAGGAGTATCCTCTTTCTGGCCGAGTACCTTTGCAATTTCAATTGCTTCATCAACAGAAACTTTTAATGGTATTTCATCCTTATAAAACATTTCATAAATTGCAACTCTTATTATATTCCTGTCAATTATTGCGATTCTATCAAGCGACCAGTTTTCAACAACTTTTTTTATTCTTTTATCAATAATTTCTAAATTTTCGGATACTCCTAGAACAATTTCTTTTGTAAAATTATCAAGTACTTTCCCAAATTCGATTTCTTTTTCAAGAACTTTGGCTGCACTTTTACATAAAAGATCACTCTGGTATAAAATTATTACTGCATCTTCTCTTGCTTTTCTTCGAGAAACTTTAGCCATGTTGAAAATTCTTTCGTATTAAAAATTATGTTTTCTTTTAATGCAAAAAAAATCCAGTTTTATGTTTTATTTTATACATTATTACATATTTTATTAATAGCATAAAAATGTATTTATGTAAAATATTATTTAACCCCTCTTGTAATATACTCACCCGTACGTGTATCTATTTTAATAATATCTCCCTCATTTATAAATAGAGGTACCTGTACTTTGGCACCTGTTGTTATTTCTGCTGGTTTTAAGGTGCTTGATATTGTATCACCTTTTATTCCTGGTTCAGTTTTTATAACCTTTGCTTCTATTGTAATTGGCAGTTCTATTGAAATAGGCTGCTCCTTATAAAATATTATAGTGACATCCATATTTTCAATTAAAAAATTTTTTTTATCCAGTATATAATTTTCATCTATTGCAAACTGTTCAAAAGTCCGGTTATCCATAAAATTATAGTGTTCATCCTTATACAGATACTGCATCTTTCTTGTTTCAAGAATTGCCTGCTCGATTTTTTCACCTGCGCGGAATGTTTTATCAATAATGGCTCCGTTGTATAAATTTTTTAATTTGGTCCTTACAAAAGCTCCACCTTTACCAGGTTTTACATGTTGGAAGTATAACACTTCATATAAAACGTCATCGTAATAGACTGTCATCCCATTTTTTAAATCATTTGTTGTAATCATAAAATGAAGCCCTCCTGTAAAAATAAAGATTATCTAAAAAGCTGCTCCTTTATCTACTTACTGTATTTCTTTATTACTCTTGTTAATTAGTTTCTGCTGAACAATTACTTAAAAACAAAATCAACTGTTATATATAAGGTTAAAAAGCGATTTTTCTAAAAAAGCTTTTTATTCAGTAAGAATTAATTAATTATGGTATAGATTTTTGGTGACTTATACAAATTTACACAGCCATTTTTTTTAACTATTACCATATCTTCAATTCTCACTCCACCAATTCCTTCAAGATAAATTCCTGGCTCTATGGTGATAACCATATTTTCTCCAAGAACTGAGTTATCTGAAAATGATATCTTTGGATTTTCATGCACTTCAAGACCAATTCCATGGCCAAGCCCATGACCAAAATTTTTACCATAACCTTTTTTTTTGATATATTTTCTTGCAACAGAATCAAGTTCCCTGCATGTTATTCCAGCCCTGCACGCATCTAGGGCTTTTAATTGAGCCTGAAGCACTATATCATATATCTCTTTTATTTTAATATTATTTTTTATTCTAATATTTTTTCCTGGGCTGAATTTATTTTTAATATTTTTTCCAGAATAACCATCTTTACCTAAAAAAACAGTTCTTGTTATATCAGAGCAATAATTTTCAAATCTGCAACCTGCGTCAATTAGCAGAATTCCATCGTCTATTTTTTTATGGGATGCATTATGATGCGGAAGTGATGAGTTTTCATTACTTGCAACTACAAATTCAAAAGAACTCCCTGTTGATTTCATTTTTACCATCTCATTTTCAATAAAATAAGATAGCTCTATTTCAGTGTATTTTTTTAATTTTGAGATATTCATTTCAAAAAGATTCTTCATTATTTTATCTGTAATGCTGCAGCAGTTTTGAATTTTTAAAATTTCAGATTCGTCTTTTACTGCTCTCATTTCTTCAACTATGCCGGGTAAATTTTTTAATATTTTTTTTTGTTTTTTTGCAGTTTTTGATATCTTTAGAAAATTTTCATAACTTATATTATTTCCTTCGGCTGCAATTATCTTATAACCAAGGTATTTAAAAATAGATTCTAAATATGTATGTCTGTCAGAAATATACTGGATTATATTCGAACTGCTTATACTGGATGTTTTTTTAGCCAGTTCATAATAAATAAAGTGTATAAGAAGATAAATCTCTTTATCGGTTACAACAAGTATGCTTCCTGAGTCTTTGCTGTAAAAACCTGTAAGATAAAATATGTTTTCATCCTTAAAAATAAGGTAATTCTTTATATTTATTTCATCCAGTTTTTTTCTTAATTTTTGTATTCTTTTGGATAGATATTCTTCCATTATATTTAATTATAACTATTTTTATCATATTATATTTTTTACTGTTAGCATCTAAAATTTCGTGATAAAAAAATTAACGGACCAACGGATAGGTTACTTCAGAAAACCATTTGAAGGCAAAGCACGCATGGTTCCTCTTTTAAGAGGAGAGCGAAGCCTTAAAACTTAAGCAAGCTTTTTCTGCCTTTTATTTTTTATTGCAATATTCAGAAATGAAAATCAGTGCAAGCTTATAAACAGAAATTCCAAGTCCGCTTATGATTCCAATCACTGCAGGAGAAATAACTGATTTTTGCCTCCATTCTTCTCTTGTAAAGATATTTGAAATATGAACCTCAACAGCTGGAATTTTTACGGCAGTAAGTGCATCATGAATGCTGTAGCTGTAGTGTGTTAAAGCCCCGGGGTTGATTATAATAAAATCAGTTTTACCTATACTATCCTGTATTTTACTGACAATTTCTCCCTCAATATTGGACTGGAAATAAGAAAGCTCTATATTTTTTTCCCCGGCATATTTTTGTAAATCGTCGTATACATCATTAAAGCTTTTGCTGCCGTAAACATCTTTTTCCCTGGTTCCAAGCAGATTAAGATTCGGACCGTTAATTATTAAAACATTTTTCATTTAGTTTCTCCGTTGGCATATTTTTTAATATTGATTTTCTTATGATATCTTCTTCAATATTGTATCTGAAAACTGGTTTGTTTAAATATCTTAAAAGAATAAATTTGTTTTGGCTTGATAAAAATTTTTTATCAAATTTTAAGCTTGAAATTAATTCATTTACATTTATATTAGGAATTGTATAAGGTAGTTTTAAAGGATTGTATATTTCAACAAGCTTGTTTTTCAATGATTCTTTTGCAAGGCCAAGCTCTATTGAAATATCAGCGGCAACAATCATGCCAAGGGCAACTGCTTCTCCATGGCTTATATCTTTGAGTCTTTTAACTTTCTCAATTGCATGCCCGATTGTATGACCGAAGTTTAAAAGATTCCTGTATCCTGTATCAAATTCATCTTTTTTAACTACTGCCGATTTTATTTTTACACACTTGTAAATTATTCTTTCAAAATCTCTACTTTTAATCAATTCATTCAGGTAAGAGCTGCGGGTTTCATCAAGGACAGTGTCTTTTTCTTTATTTTCTGTATCAGTATATAAATTCAATTTTGCATATAAGCTTAACTCTTTTAATTTTGGTGCCTTTACAGTTATTTTTTTTAGGATACCAAGTATTCTTTTATCAAATAGGATCCCATATTTTACAATTTCAGCAAGACCATTAATAATTTCCCTTTCCTGGAGGGTTTCAAGAAGTTCAGGATCAATTAAAACTGCATTGGGCTGATAAAAACTGCCTATTATATTTTTTATATCTTTATAGTTTACAGCCACTTTTCCCCCAATACTACTGTCAAGCTGTGCTATGATTGTAGTTGGAAATTGAAGCAAATTTATACCCCTGTGAAATGTTGAAGCAGCAAAACCGGCTATATCACCAATCACCCCACCACCAAATGCAATAATGAGGTCATTTCTATGTGTATTGAAATTAATTAAATTCTGGTATATATACTCAGTGTTTTCAAGATTTTTTTGTTCCTCACCATCCTTCAAAACTATGATATGCGTTGTCCTATTAGTAGAGCTTAAAAGCTTCTTTATGGTACTTTCATAAATGGAGAGAATTTTATCATTTGTAACAAGAATGATTTTTTCAGAATTAAAAAAGTATTTATTTATGGTGTCAGCTGCTTTTGCTGTAATGCCTCTATCTATTATAATGGGGTAATTTCTTAGTCTGGATTTTAATATTATCAATTTCATTTCCATCTTACCTTATAATTTAACTGGTTATCTTATAAATTTTTTTAGACATTTACTATTTAAAGAATTAATCCTTTTTATTATATTATAAGATTCTTTAAAAGTAAGAACCTAAAACATTAGCATCTAAAACAAGGATTTTAAAATCCATATATATGGTTTTTCAATTACTGCCGGTTAAAAATTATTTAATAATTACAACGCCATGGAAATAATACTTTCAGCAATAATTTCAGGCTTATCAGAATCTGCATTAATTATAAAATCAGCGTAACCTTCATAAAGAGCCTGTCGCTTTTCAATTAATTGTTCTACGGTTTCTCTCCTGTCTTTGTCTGAAAGCAGCGGTCTGTCCTTTACATTTTTTAGTCTTTCATATGCAGTTTCAGGGGATATTTTCAGATATACAACGAGACTGTATGATTTAATTATATCCATATTTTCTTTTTTTAAAACAACCCCGCCTCCACAGGAAAAAACACAATTTTTATTAAAATAAATTTTTTTTATTACCTCGCTTTCTGAATCTCTAAAATATTTTTCGCCATGTTCTGTGAAAATTTCTGATATTTTTTTATTTTCACTTAATTCAATAATTGAATCCAGATCAAGAAATAAAAAATTTAGCTTTTCCGCTAAAATTTTTCCAATCGTACTTTTGCCTGAACCCATAAATCCAATAAGGGAAATATTTTTATATTCAATTTGCTTAATTTTTTTCATGTAAAGCTGTTTGCTTTCAATCATAATTTTTATAGTTAAATACTATTTAAATAACCCTTATAATTCTTTAAATTTTCTTTTATTTCTTCAATGTTGTCTTTTCCAAACTTTTCCTGTATTGCATTTAAAAGCTCCACTGCAAGAACCGCCTCACCTATCACCGCTGCGCTTGGAACAGCACATACATCTGCTCTTTCTTTTAAACTGATGGTTTTTTCTTTTGTTTTTATATTAACAGTTTTTAAGCCTGTTTTTGTTGTAGGAATAGGCTTTAAAAAAACTTCAATGTCGATTGCCTCACCGTTTGTCATACCGCCTTCAATCCCGCCTGCATTGTTGGATTTTCTATAAAAACCGGACCTTTTATTATAAAATATTTCATCATGATAACCGGTTCCCCTTAAGTTTTTAGAAGAGAGGATTTTGCCGAAACCAACTGCTTTTACTGATGGAATTGAAAATAATGAAGCTGCAATTTTTGAATCAATTCTCCTATCCCATTGAATGTAAGAACCGAGTCCGGGTACAATACCTGTCGCAATTAATCTAAAAGCTCCTCCGAGTGTATCTCCCTGGCTGGAAGCTTTTTTTATCAGGTCTGACATCAGGGAAGAAATTTTATCATTCGGGCATCGCAAGTTTGAATCCTCTATTTTTTCAACTAAAGTCCTGTCTTCAGGATTAACATTAGGGTTAAACCTATTACCAATATTAACTTTCCGGGTAAGTTTTATATCTCCAATGCGATTGACATAGCTGATTATAAAAATATCCAAACTTGTAAGAATTAATTTTGCAAACGCCCCGGCTGCTGTTCTTGCTGCTGTTTCTCTTGCGCTGCTTCTTTCTATAACTTCTCTTATGCTTTCAAGTCTATATTTTAAAATTCCTGAAAGGTCAGCATGACCTGGTCTTGGATTTAAAAGGTTTCTTCCTTTTTCAACTTTATCCTTCCAGTTTTGCCAGTCCTGGTTATATATCAGAAATGATACAGGTGAACCGGTACTTTTTCCTTTTTGTACACCTGACAAAATTTTTACGTTATCTTTTTCTATAGACATTCTGCTGCCCCTGCCAAAACCCTTCTGTCTTCTTGAAAGTTCATTGTTTATAAAAGCTATATCTACAGATACACCTGAAGGGTAGTCAGAAATTATGCAGCTCAATGCTTCACCATGAGATTCACCGGCTGTTAAAAATTGCATATCTACCACCTATTTTTTTATGTCTTATTTTTTTGAAATATTCACTTTGCTGCAGTAACTGATAAATATATAAGTATTGGTTTTTAGCTACGTATCCGATGCTATATATATAGTTTTTACCGAAGTTTAGTGAATGCCCTAACATATTTAATACTCTGACACATTAATAAATTTTATTTTTAAAAAATTAATTAGTAAAACAATTTTAGAATTATTTTATATTTAAATAAAGCCCACATACCAACTTAAAATATAATCTCCCGCAAAGAAGGCAGCTATTCCTCCAATTGAAATGAAAGGACCGAAGGGAATAAAATGTTTCAAACTCTTTTTTTTGGTAACTATTAAGGTTAAACCTGCAATTGAACCTATCAAAAAACCGATAAATAGCCCTGCAACCACATTTTTTACAAGAAATGCTCCAAGCATTAATG
>Ga0194125_10011544_pt1 | contig 11815 bp, 7 predicted proteins | sample TA2KigC250mmetaG_FD_148626 | JGI IMG/M metagenome (GOLD analysis project Ga0194125, IMG submission 148626) | Freshwater microbial communities from Lake Tanganyika, Tanzania - TA2015034 Kigoma Deep Cast 250m | ecosystem: Environmental > Aquatic > Freshwater > Lake | place: Tanzania: Lake... | reverse complement strand
CGAGCGATCCCGAATGGACCGCCCGGATCTCGTAGCCCCGACGCTGATAGAAGCGGAGGGCCCGCAGGTTGTCGTTCGTCGTGATGAGCCAGACCTCCCGGCAATCGAGGGAACGCGCGCGTCTCTCGACCGCGGCCAGAAGCCTCGTGCCGATTCCTCCCCCTCGGCGAAGCGCATCCAGCGAGACGACCTCGCACCTGCCCCGCCTCGTCTCGTACGTCACGAGGCCGACGATTCTCGCGCCCTCCTCGGCCAGGAAGCCGGCGTGTTCGTGCGCGGCGTGGAGCCGTCCCCTGCTCACCACTCCAGGCGGGCCCCAGCGGCGGAAGAGGATCCGCTTGACGGCCTCGCGATCCCTCTCCGCGATCCGGCGCACGCGGATCGGACCCTTTCCCGCCGGAGTCGATGCCATGGGCGGCAGGCTAGGCGCGTCCGGCCGCCAGGGTCAAGGCCGCTGGGGGGACTGCGGGGCCCGGCGCCTCGACCGAGGCACGACCGCCCTGATAACCAGGCCTCCGGCAAGCGGTTGCCCCGTGACCGGCCGCCCTCGTCCAGTCGGATCGCAGCCGGGGCTGCCATCGCCCCGCTCCCCGAACCGTCCCGCGATCCCGCGAAACACCTTTCCGGGAGCATATCGGCCTCGATCGATGTAGGATGACGTGGATCCGGCCGGATACACGCCAGGCCGGAGTTATCGAGAAGCCCACCAACGTACCGACTCGGTCTGGACCATGCGAACTCGAGCCAGCCGCCCGGCGAGGCGCGCGGATCGTTCCTAGCCAGAATCGGACGAAGAGGAGAAGACCAGTGAAGCACGAGATCAAGAACTTCGACCACCTCATCGGAAAGGTGGATGGACTGAGCGAGGCGCAGCTCAAGGCCCACTTCGGCCTCTACGCGGGCTACGTCAACAAGCTGAACGAGATCGAGGAGAAGCTCGCCAAGGCCGATCCCTCGGCGAGCAACTACTCCTTCGGCGAGTTCAGCGAGCTGAAGCGGCGCGAGGCCGTGGCGTTCAACGGCTCCTATCTTCATCAGCTCTACTTCGAGAACATCGCCCCCGAGAGGGGACAGATCTCGCAGCCCCTCAAGGCCGCCATCGAGAGCGATTTCGGTAAGTACGAGGCCTTCGAGGCGAACATGAAGGGAGCCGCCGGGTCGACGCCGGGCTGGGTGCTCCTCACCATGAACCGGATCGACAAGAAGCTGCACAGCTACATCATGTTCGAGCACCACATCGGGCTTCCCGCCCACCAGGAGATCCTCCTGGCGCTCGACTGCTGGGAGCATGCCTTCATGATCGACTACGGGACCAAGAAGCCGGACTACCTCGCGGCGTTCTTCAGGAACGTCAACTGGAACGTCGTCAACGAGCGCTACGCCAGACTGAAGGCGTAGAGGATCCGGGCCGATGATAGATGTGGTGGCAGGCCGGCGCCGCCGGCCCGCGCCGCCGCCACCACCTCCCGGGGACGCGCCCCACGCGACGCGAGGGCGATCGGTCCCCCCACCGATTCACCGAAGAAACGCGAGCTGATGGACCTGATCATTCACGGACACTTCTACCAGCCGCCGCGGGAGAACCCCTGGACGGGGAAGCTCCCCAGGCAGCCGAGCGCCGCTCCCCATCACGACTGGAACGCGCGGGTCTCGTCGCAGTGCTACGCGCCGAACGCGCGCAGCCGCGTGCTCGACGAGCGCGGGCGGATCGAGGAGATCGTCAACAACTTCGAGTGGATCAACTTCGACTTCGGCCCGACGCTGCTGCGTTGGCTGGAGGCGGCGGAGCCGAGACTGTATCGCCAGATCCTCCAGGCCGACTCGAGGTCGCGGGAGCGCAACGAAGGCCACGGAAACGCCATCGCCCAAGCCTACAACCACACGATCCTCCCGCTGGCGAGCGAGCGCGACAAGCGGACCCAGATCCTCTGGGGGTTGCGCGAGTTCGAGCGCAGGTTCGGGCGGCCCAGCGAGTCGATCTGGCTCCCCGAGACGGCGATCGACGCCGAGACCCTGCGGATCCTGGCCGAGTTCGCGATCCGCTACATCATCCTCTCGCCCCAGCAGGCCAAGAGATTCCGCCCGATCGGCGGCGGGGCATGGAGCGACGTCTCGGGCGGAGCGATCGATCCGCGCCGCGCCTACAGAACCGTGGTCCCCGTCACGGGCGGGGGATCGGCCGCGATCGACGTCCTCTTCTATGACGGGCCGATCTCGGCCTCCGTCTCCTTCGAGCGCTTGCTGCGAAACGCGTCGGGATTCGCCGACCGGCTGCAGGCCGCCCGGGGCGGCGCCGTTGACGCGCTCGTCCAGATCGCGACCGACGGCGAAGTCTACGGGCACCATGAGCCGTTCGGGGACATGTGCCTCGCCTATCTGATCGCCCGCGAGGCGCCCCTGCGCGGCTTCCGGATGCTGAACTACGGGCGCTACCTCGATCTGCATCCCCCTCAGCACGAGGTCGAGATCGACTTCGGCACGAAGGACGAGGGGACCTCGTGGTCCTGCCGGCACGGGATCGACCGGTGGAGGCGCGACTGCGGCTGCTCCACGGGAGGCCAGCCCGGATGGAACCAGAAGTGGCGCGCGCCCCTGCGCAAGGGGCTCGAGCGCCTGCAGGAGCGACTCAACGAGATCTATATCGCCGAAGCCTCGCCCCTGCTCGAGGATCCGTGGGAGGCGCGCGATGATTACATCGAGATCCTCCTGGACGCCGAGCGGACGCGGGAGCCGTTTCTCCGCAGGCACGCCTCGCGCGATCTCCCGGATGCCGAGCGCCGCAAGCTCTGGCGCCTGCTCGAGTCCCAGCACCAGGGGATGTTGATGTTCACCTCGTGCGCCTGGTTCTTCGCCGACATCGCCGGGATCGAGGCGCAGCAGAACCTGACCTACGCGGCGCGGGCGATCGACCTTGCCCAGCCATTCACCAAGACGAATCTCGAGAAGCTGCTCCTCGATCACCTCGGCGAGGCCAGGAGCAACATCCCGGAGATCGGCACGGGGGCGGACGTCTGGAGGAGGTTCGTCTGGCCGGCCAGGATGCCGCCCGAGCGGATCGCGCTGGAGTCGGCCGGGCTCTGGGCCGTCTCGGCCGCGGGCGAGGACAAGATCTCCCGCGCGGTCACGGTCGAGATCGATCGCCGCGAGGGGAGTCTCGAGGCGGGACGGCTCGGCGCGCGCGTGCGCGTGCGCGACGTCTCGATCGATGACTCCTGGGAGTTCGACGCGACGGTCTCGAGCGATTCCGCGGAGATCCTCTCCGTCGAGGTCCGCCGGACAGGGAACGACCCGGATCGGGTCGCGATGCGGCGGTCAGTCGACGACTTCACGCCCGAGGCTCGCGCGAGGGTCCTGCGATCCCTGTTGAACGACATGCTCCTGCGACAGCAAGAGAGGTTCGATGAGATCTTCGAGTCCTCGAGGGCGTTGATCGAGCGCTACCACGGGCAGGAGATGATCCTCCCCGAGGTCTTCCACGCGTTGGCCAGGGATGTGATCGATCGCCGCTATGTCGCGATCGCCGAGCGGCTGGCATCGGTCCCGCCGCGGGAACTCCGCGGCGATCGGGTCCGGGCCGAGCTCGCGGAAGTCGAGGATCTGGCGAAGAAGTCGGGAGTGCGCGGCGATGCCGGGCCGGTCGCCCGCGCGATCGAGCGCGCCCTGGCCGCCAATTTGCTGGATCCCGAACAAGCAGCGACGGACGACCTGTCGCGAAGCCTCGATCTGCTGTTCGCCGCGGATGCGACGGGATTGGAGATCGAGCGGACAAGGCTTGAGGAGATGGTCTATGCTCTGCTGAGCCACCACAGGACGACGGTCGCAGCCAGGCTGGCGGGCACGGCGGCCCCGAGCGACCGGATAGACCCAGATGTGCTCATCCGACTCGCGGAACACTCGAACCTGAGCCTGCGTTCCTTCAAGGGAACGCGCGCTCATGCCGCCAGACCCGCTTCACGTTGAAAGAGAGGATGTTCTCGATGAGAGCCGATGACTTGACGGCCAAGTCCAAGAAGGACCTGATAGAGATGGCCCGCAAGATGGATGTCCCGGGCCGGAGCGCGATGTCGAAGGAGGAGCTGGCGCGGGCGATCGCGAAGAAGCTCCCCACCGCGCCCCGACCCAAGGCCGCCGACCCGCCTGCGGGCGGGGAGAAGAAGGCGACACGGCGCGCGGGCAAGAGCGCATCTGCTCCGGAGCAGGCCGCCGCGCGGGCCTCCGATGCGCCCGCCCAAGAGCCCGCCCGGCCCGCGGTCGCGAGACCGGTTCCTGCCCCCGGGGCCGCGCATGAACCCACCCGCCCCTTGCCTCCTCCCGAGCGGCCTCGACCGGATCGCGGCGGCGAGACGCAGCGCGGGGAACCCGCTCCGAGGGAATCCCAACCGATGAACGGCCGGAAGCCCTGGCTTCCTCAGAGGCCTCCGCGGGAGGGCCCCTTCGTTCCTCGCCGCGGCATTCCGCAGACCGATCCCGCGATGAAGCTGTCCCGGGTCGAGGAGATTCGCAAGTCGACCCCCGGGCGCGGCCCGCGACCCGGAGGCGGGGGCCCGCGACCCGGAGGCGGGGGCCCGCGGCCCGGAGGCGGCGGTCCTGACGGGGATCCGCATCGGATGCGCGGTCGCATGTCGGGCGGAGGACGTTCCAGGGACGATCGCCGGCAGGGCGATCGATTCCAGCAGAAGGGCGGCCCGATGCGCGGAGATCGGAGAGAAACGCGTCCCGCGGATCGCGATCGTAGGATGGATCCTCACAGCGTCGAACGATCCCTCCAGGCGAGAGAGCACCTCCGGCGTTCCAGCGAGGGACGCCGGCGAGGCGGCTACGTTCCTCAGGATCAACAGCGCCGTCGCGAGGCGCGGCCGCCGCTCGAGCCTCCGCGGCCCGCGTCGATCCCGGAGCATCTCGCTCGGGTCGTCGCCCCGCCTGTCGCGCAGCCGAGGCCGGATCTCGAGGATCGGGCGGGACATCCCATCGATGTCCCCGGCTCGTACGGCAAGGACAGGATCGCCCTCATGGTCCGGGATCCGCACTGGGTGCACGCCTACTGGGAGGTCACGCCGGCGGCGATCGACCGCGTGCGCTCGCGCGCAGGCGACCTCTGGGACAATCACAAGTGGCTGCTGCGCGTCCAGATCCACACCGACGACGCCTCGAGACCGCCCGGCGGCCACTTCGACATCGAGCTCAACCCGGCCGCGAGGAACTGGTACTTCCAGGTTCCACAATCGGACTGCTCGTACGACGCGATGATCGGGATCCTGACTCGCGACGGCACTTTCCATCCGCTCGCGCGCAGCAACAGGGTCCGCACTCCCCGGGCCTCGATGAGCGGCGTGCTCGATGAGGAGTGGGCCTCGACGGAGGAGGAGTTCAAGCAGATCTACTCCCTCTCCGGCGGGCACGGCGCGGGCGGCGCATCGGCATCTTCCGCCGAGCTCGGCGAGTCGCTTCTCGAGAGACAGAGGGAAGGATGGTTCTCGGGCATGCTCGGCAGCATGGGCAGCGGCGCGCTGGGCGCTCCCAGGCAACGCGGATTCTGGTTCCAGGTCAACACGGAGCTGGTCGTCTACGGCGCGACGGAGCCCGACGCCCGGCTGACGGTGCAGGGCCGGCCGATCCAGCTTCGTCCCGACGGGACCTTCACATTGCGGTTCCAGCTCCCCGACGGGGCGCAGGAGATCCCGTGCGTCGCGACATCGGCGGACGGCCTCTCCGAGCGGACGATCACCCCCGTCGTGAGGAGACAGACGACCTCGGCCGAGCGCGAGCCATCATCCGCGCAAGAGCCCGAGATCTAGCTCCCGGGGCGCGACGATGGGCATGGAAAAAGGATACCTCTGCTTAGTCCTGCACGCGCATCTGCCCTACGTGCGACATCCGGAGCACGAGGACTTCCTCGAAGAGGACTGGCTTTTCGAGGCGCTGACGGAGACCTACATCCCGCTGGTGCGCGTCTTCGAGCGGCTTCTGAACGACGGGATCCACTTCCGCCTGACGATGTCGATCACGCCGCCTTTGGCGGGCATGCTGAGCGATGGAGTGCTTCAGGAACGATACCTGCGTCACATCGAGAAGCTGATCGACCTGTCGGAGCGGGAGATGGAGCGGACCCGCTGGCTGCCCGAGTTTCATCCTCTGGCCGTCCACTACAACAGGCTCTTCAAGGAAGCGCGGGAGACCTTCGAGGATCGCTACCACCGCAACCTGCTCTCCGCCTTCCGATCGTTCCAGGACGCGGGCGCGCTCGACATCCTGACCTGCGGATCCACCCACGGCTTCCTCCCCCTCATGCTGGGGAATCGCACCTGGTGGCGCGGGCAGATCGTCACGGCCGCGCGCGACTACCAACGTCACTTCGGCCGTCCCCCGAAGGGGATCTGGCTTCCGGAGTGCGGATACGAGGAAGGGCTGGAGGATGTGCTTCGCGAGGCCGGGATCAAGTACTTCTTCACGGACACCCACGGAATCCTCCACGCCTCTCCGAGGCCCAAGTATGGCGTCTTCGCCCCGATTCTCACGCGCGCGGGCGTGGCGGCGTTCGGCCGCGACCTCGAATCCTCCAAGTCGGTCTGGAGCGCCAAGGAGGGATATCCGGGCGATTCAAACTACAGGGAGTTCTACCGTGACGTGGGGTGGGATCTGGACTACGACTACGTCCGCCCCTATCTGCACAAGGACGGCAACCGCTGCAACCTCGGGATCAAGTATTACCGGATCACCGGACCTGGAACGCACAAGGAGCCGTACAACTTCGATTGGGCGCGGGAGCAGGCCGCCGTGCACGCGGGGAACTTCATGTTCAACCGGGAGCGCCAGGTGGAGCATCTCCACGCCCTCCTCGGCCGCGCGCCCATCATCGTCTCCCCGTACGACGCGGAGCTCTTCGGCCACTGGTGGTATGAAGGCCCGCAGTGGATCGACTTCCTCCTGCGAAAGATCGCATACGACCAGAAGACGATCTCGACGATCACTCCTTGGGAGTACCTGGACCGCCATCCGGTGAATCAGGTCGCGACCCCTTCCGCCTCGTCCTGGGGTTACAAGGGATACGCGGAGGTCTGGCTCAGCGGCGCAAACGACTGGATCTACCCCCATCTCCACGCGGCCGCCGAACGTATGGTGGAGCTGGCGAGCCGCTACCGATCCGGAACAGGGGGAAACGCTCTTCTCGATCGGGCGCTGCGGCAGGCGGTGCGCGAGTTGCTCCTGGCCCAGAGCAGCGACTGGGCCTTCATCATGAAAATGGGGACGATGGTGAGCTACGCCGTCCAGAGGACGCGCGAGCACATCTCGAACTTCAACAAGCTCTATCACGACATTCTCTCGAACCGGATCGACGAGTGGTGGCTGTCGACGATCGAGGGGAAGAACAACATCTTCCCGGAGATCGACTACACCGTGTATGCCGAGTCCGGGCAGGAGGCGAGATCGTGAGTTCGGGCCGTCTTCTCGCCGCTCGGGCGGCCGTCGCCGGTGTCGCGCTTGCCGCCGCGCTATGCGCTAGCGCGACGATCGCAGCGGCCCAGGAGTCGACGAACGCCGACTGGAGCCTGCCTTCGAGTCAGGATCCGCCGACGCGTGATCAGGTCGTCTACTCCTTCAAAGAGACCTTCAAGTACGATCTGCGCCCCGACTCCACCATGTATGGAACCGCGGCCCACTTCCGCATCCTCTTCCCCGCCGCCTACTGGGCGACCCACATCAAGAACCTCACCAACGAGGACGGCAGCCTCGCCTGGGCGAGGAGCCGGGACATGATGGCGCTTGTCGTCATGTACGACGCCACGGGCGAGCCTTGGTATCTCGATTGGCTCGGCCGGTACGCCGAGGCCGTGATGGCGGCGCGGGACGACATCGCAGGCAAGACGGACGCGGACGGCGCGTCCAATCCCGGGTGGGGCGCATCCCGGTACGGCGAGGGGAAGCGGAAAGTCTACCTCGTCCACTCGGGCCTGATTCTGCAACCGATCCTCGAGTATGTCCTCCGGGTCGGGAAGTCGGCGGATGGCGCGGCCGCGGACTCGCTGCGCATCGGGAAGCTGGTCGAGCGCTGCGTCGAAACCCTGCGGTGGCACGACTACCAGCTCGACCCCAAGCCCGCGGAGGGGGAGTCGGTGTACATGTCGGGCAACGAGGAGATCGAGAGACGCTACCTCTGGCAGCCCTACAACAGGCAGGGGATTCTAGCTCGCGACTTCTACCTTCTCTACAAGATCACGGGGGAAGAGGAGTACCGCCGGCGGAGCGAGAAGCTCTACGCGTTCTTCAAGAACCGGCTCGAGCGGACTCCATCGGACGCGTACATCTGGGACTACGAGCCGACGCGGGGAGCCGGCCGGGTCAAGGTGAACGCCTGCGAGGACATCTCGCATGCCTCCTTCACCATGGAGGGAATCGTCCCGGCCTGCTTGGACGGCTTCGTCTTCGATCGGACCGATCTGGCCCGCTTCGCGAGGACATTCACCCGCTACGTCCACTGGGGCGACGGCGTCTTCCAGGCGGGAATCGGCTGCAGGGGGATCTTCAACCGCGTCTTTCTGGAGCGGCTCTTCGCGTGGCTTCCCCTCGCGCAGGGCGATCCCGAGATATACTGGCTCCTCCACCGCTTCCTCCTGGGCAATGTCGCGAATCCGTCGCCACAGGCCGTCGCGTTCCTGGTCGCACATCGGCCGAGCGCCCCGGGCAAGATCGACATGAGGCTGCGGTAGGTGCCGGGCGAGCAGCGTCCCAGGCCCCCGGCGGATTCCCGTAGCCCCGCGCCGCGGCCGCGAACTTAGCGGGGCGAGGGGAACTGCCGGGGGCCTGGGACGGTCCATCCGTCGCGCTGGCGGCTCGGAGCGGAATGGGGCGTCCGGTGTAGATGAGTGGGCGCTCGGGCCGATGCCCGCGCGCCGGGAGAGATGTCGCGGATCGAGCGCGGACCGAGTGAGGAGAACGGCCTCCGACCCCGAACGGGCGGAGTCATAGGGAAGGGATGAAGATGGCACCGGAGATGACGAAGGAGACGACATCGGCGATTCAGGAATGCGCGGATGCGAGAGCGCGCATCCTGAGCGAGCTTCAGAAGGTCATTGTCGGACAGGAGCAGGTCGTCGATGAGCTTCTGAGTGCCCTCTTCGCCGACGGGCACTGCCTCCTCGTCGGCGTCCCGGGCCTGGCCAAGACCCTTCTTGTCTCGACGATGGCCCGCATCCTCGACCTCGAGTTCAACAGGATCCAGTTCACTCCCGACCTGATGCCGTCCGACATCACGGGCACCGAGATCCTCGAGGAGGACCGCACCACGGGCAAGCGCGCCTTCAAGTTCGTCAGGGGGCCGGTCTTCGCCAACCTGATCCTCGCGGACGAGATCAACCGGACTCCGCCAAAAACGCAGGCCGCGCTGCTTCAGGCGATGCAGGAGAAGGAGGTCACGGCCGCGGGGCAGACCTTCTCGCTCAGCCCGCCGTTCTTCGTCCTCGCGACGCAGAACCCGATCGAGCTCGAGGGGACCTACCCGCTCCCGGAGGCGCAGCTCGACCGATTCATGTACCACATTTCGGTCGAGTACCCGACCGAGTCCCAGGAAGTCCGCATCGTGACCCAGACGACCGGGTCGCTCGAGGCGCAGGTGAAGCCCGTTCTCACGGGCGGCGACATCCTGCGTATCCAGAAGACGATCCGGCGCGTTCCCGTCTCGGAGCATGTCGTTTCCTACGCCGTGCGGCTCGCGCGGGAGAGCCGGCCCGACTCGAGCAGCCTCCCCTTCATAAGGGACTGGGTCAGCTGGGGCGCGGGCCCCCGCGCATCGCAGTTCATGATTCTCGGGGCGAAGACACGGGCCGTCCTGAACGGGAATCTCACGCCTTCCGTGTCGGATGTTCGCGCGGTGGCGATGGCTGTGCTTCGCCACAGGATCATCGCGAACTTCAGCGCCGAGGCCGAAGGGGTTCGGGTGCCTCAGCTCGTCACCCGGCTCCTCGAGTCGGTCCCCGAGCCGAAGCAGGCCTGATCCCCCGGGATACTGGCAAGATGGTCCGCGCAGATCAGAGCTACCGCGTCCTTCTGGAGCCTTCGTTCCTCGCGAAGCTGCAGGGCCTGGATCTGATCGCCCGGATGATCGTGGAGGGGTTCCTCACCGGGCTCCACAAGAGCCCATACCACGGCTTCAGCGTGGAGTTCGCGGAGCATCGCCAGTACATGCCGGGAGATCCGATCCGCCACGTCGACTGGAAGGTCTATGCGAAGAGCGATCGCTTCTATCTGAAGGAATACGAGCAGGAGACCAATCTCCGCGCGCACATCCTTCTCGACGTCTCTTCGTCGACGCCATTCGCCGACGAGGGGCGGCTGGAGAAGGTCCGCTACGGCACCTACCTCGCGGCGGCGCTCGTCTACCTCATGCTCCAGCAGCAGGACGCGGTCGGCCTGCTGCTCTTCTCGGACCGGATCCACAAGATCATCCCCGCGCGCAGCGCGCGCACGCACAGGCGGATCCTCTTCACGGGGCTGGAGGAAGCGTTGCGGGAGTCTCTGTCACCGAAGAGCAAAAGCGAGCTGCGGCGCACCGACGTCGGCGCCTGCCTCGAGCAGATCGCCGACCGGACGCAGCGGCGAGGGCTGATGATCCTGATCTCGGATCTGTGGGACGCCAATCCGGAGCGGGTCATGAGGAGCCTGAAGCACTTCCGCCACCGCCAGCACGAGGTGGTCGTCTTCCACCTCCAGGATCCGCGCGAGGAGCGCTTCGACTATCGGGACGAGACCGTCTTCGTCGACATGGAGACGGGCGACAGACTGAGCCTCCAGCCTTGGGAGATCCGCGGCGAGTACCGCCGTCTCATGGAGGAGAGGATCGGCTTCTACAAGAAGGAGTGCGGCGCGAACCTGATCGCCTACGAGAGAATCCTGACCGACACGCCATTCGACACGGCTCTGCTGCGCTTCCTCGAGAAGCGCGCGCGTCTGCACTGACCCGTGCTCCCCATTCAGTTTCTCAACCAGATCTTCCTGGTCGGCCTGGCGGCCGCCGCCCTTCCGATCCTGATCCATCTATTCAGCAAGAGGAGGGCGCGGGAGGTCCACTACCCGAGCCTGGAGTTCCTTAAGGAGGTCTCGAAGAAGAAAGTGCGGAGGCTGCAGCTCAGGCAGCTCCTCCTTCTGGCTCTGCGCGTGCTGATCATCGGCCTCTTCGCCCTGGCGATCGCGCGCCCCGCCATGCGGGCGGGCGGCGGGGCGCTCGGACGGGGCAGCACGACCCTCGCCGTCATCCTCGACAACAGTTTCAGCATGGCGGCGCGCGATCCTCACGCGAGCGGCCCTCCCGGCGGGGAGGAGTCGACGCTGTCGCCGGGCGGAGCCTGGCTCTCCGAGGAAGGAACGGTCTTCGCCTCGGCCAAGCGGCGCGCCCTCGAGGTCGTGTCGCTGATGCGGGAGGGAGATCGCGGAGTGGTGGGGCTCGCCGCGCAGCCGGTTCGCTTCCCTTACATGACGGGCGTCGCAGATCCCGGCCTGCTCCGCCAGGAGATCGAGCGCTCCGCGATCGGGGCGACCCGCGCGGATCTGCGGCAGGCCGTTTCGCAAGCGCTCGCCCTCCTCGCGGAAGCGAAGACGATCAACCGAGAGCTCTTCATCGTCTCCGACTTCCAGAGATCGGATCTCGAGGCCTGGCAGGCGGAGAGCGGCCAGAGCGGCGACAGCGCGACCGTGAAGATCCCGGAGGCGCTGAGCCGGGCCGCGATGGCCGGGCCGCGCGTCTATCTCATCCCGGCGCGCAGGCTCTCCATCGACAACCTCGCGATCGAGCGGCTCAGGCTCGATCCATTGGGGGCGGGGCCGG
>Ga0194125_10011540_pt1 | contig 11817 bp, 10 predicted proteins | sample TA2KigC250mmetaG_FD_148626 | JGI IMG/M metagenome (GOLD analysis project Ga0194125, IMG submission 148626) | Freshwater microbial communities from Lake Tanganyika, Tanzania - TA2015034 Kigoma Deep Cast 250m | ecosystem: Environmental > Aquatic > Freshwater > Lake | place: Tanzania: Lake... | reverse complement strand
CTGAATCCAGCGGGGGTCGGCCACGATAATCTTGGCCCCGTTGGCCTTGCCCCGGAAGATCCACTTGGCGGCGATGGGGTGGTTTTCCGTGGTGTTGGAGCCGGTGATGAAGATGCACTTGGCGTTTTGCAACTCCGGCAGGGAGTTGGTCATGGCGCCGGAACCGAAAGCCGCGGCCAGACCGACCACGGTGGAGCTGTGTCAGAGACGGGCGCAGTGGTCCACGTTGTTGGTGCCGATGGCCGCCCGGGAAAATTTCTGGATGAGGTAGTTCTCTTCGTTGGTGACTTTGGCGGAAGCCAGGATCCCCACTGCGTCGGGGCCGTATTTTTCCACCACTTTCTTGAGACCGTCAGCCGCGGCGTTCATGGCTTCGTCCCAAGAGACGGGGACCAGCTCGCCGTTCTTCCGCATCAGGGGGGTCTTCAGGCGCTGGTCACTGCCGATGAACTCGTGGATATTCCAGCCCTTGATGCACAAGCTTCCCTCACTCACCGGATGGGTCTTCACCGGCAGGGAGGCAACAACGTTTTCATTCAATACTTCCAATAAGATGCCACACCCACAGCCGCAGTAGGAACAAGTGGTGTAAACGGTGCGAAAGTCCATTTGGCGCTCCTAACTCTTTAAATTTCCAGAAGAAAATACTAAATAGAACAAACCATGTTCATATTAGCACAAATAGCGGCGGAGTCAAGGGGGGAGTTGGTTTTGAAATGAATTTTGTCCACAGATTACCCCGATTAGCACCTTAAATTAAGATTCAAATCTGGAGAATCTGGATAATCTATGGATAAAGGAAGGAAACCTGGCCGTGCACCCTCTTTTGTGTCCGCCTCAGCCGGGGTGGCGGGCCAGGGGGTTGATGGATTAGCAGCCGCCGCGACACAGACCGCCTGACTTACCGCTGCTTCCTCCCGGACCTGACGGGGTTCGCCAGCGTCTGTTGCGCAGGGTCCAATCCGCCGCCCTGAACAGCCTTGCCCTGGCTGCGCTGCGACCCGGGAGAGGGGCTTCAACCCCGCGTAAGCGGTTCTCGGGTTACAGGGCACCGCTAGCTCCCCGTCTAGCACGACCAGGCTGAAAAAGGGTCAGCGGTCGACCCGCTCCCGCATCTCTTTGCCGACTTTAAAGAAAGGCAGGTGCTTGCCGTCCACTTTGATGAGTTCCCCAGTCTTGGGGTTGCGGCCTTTATAGCCGCTGTATTCCTTGATTTTAAAGCTGCCGAAGCCCCGGATTTCAATGCGCTCCTGCTGAACCAGGGCTTCCGACATGTTTTCGAAGACGGCGTTGACCACCATCTCCGCCTTTTTCAGGGTGATGTTTTCGGCCTTGGCCAAAGCTTCAATAAGCTGGGATTTGTTCATGCTCCATAACTCCTTGGAGGGCTTAGCTGGCGTTTAAAAAAGACGGTCCGTTGCTGTTTGCTTTCCGATTAGCTAATTAACCTAAATGATAATAAAAATCGGTCAAGAGGTAAAGGAAAAAATTTTTGCCCCAGAGACACTGAGGGCACAGAGAGAACACAGAGGAAAAAATCAAGCTGTGGCGCTGAAAAGCGCCACAGCTCAAAGATCATCACTCGGAGCGGAAAATGGATTACCTTCACCCCCACCCCAGCCCTCCCCCTCAAGGGGGAGGGGGCAAAAGGAAGGAACTTCTTTAATGCTCCGAGTAATATCTCTGAGATAGCGGTGGGTTTTCGGGACCTTTGGGATCAAGCCGCGAGCCCGCAGCAAGCGTATCTTTCTGTTCCGAAAAGTTGTTGTTGGGGGAGGGGGCAAGGGCAAAAGCCCTTGCCCCCTCCCCCAAACCCCCTCCCCCAATCCCTTAAGGGGTAATAATCAGGCTGAGGAAGTCGGGGCCTGCGGCCCTGACTTCCTCAGCCCCCTTATACCATTTTCTCTTTCAAGTGCAACAAACTTAATCTGTAACTTATTGATAATCTGTAATTATCTTTACCGAAAACCGAAGACCGAAAACCGTATTAAAGGGTTGGGAGGAGGGCTTGGGGGGAGGGCAGGGAGCGCTTACAAAAAACTCCCTGGCCCCCTCCCCCAAAATATCTTTTCATCCTTTACGGGTGAGCCAACGGCTCATGAGCAACTGTATAGAGGATTTCATGGCGTTTTCCTCTCTGCTGGTAGTTTCTGAGTTTTCGTCAACTGGAAACATACAACAGGTGGAAAACGCCTGCAATTCTTCAGCTTGGTTGCGGCCATGGGCCGCGCCGTGTCTCTGTGGTTAATAGGTCGTTCGGGCCCGGATGCACACCGCCATGGTGCTCCCCCAGTAGGCCACCCGGGTGTACTTGCTGGAAGGGAACCCCTTGCCGTAACTGAGGGCCGTGCCATTGCCGATGAAACTCTTGTCAATAAGCCCGGGGTATCCGGCCGCCGCCGGCAGGGGGTAGCGAAATCCGGGGGTGGAAAACTTCACTTCCACCCCGTACTTTTTACCGCCGGTGAGAATCAAGGGTTTGGGCAGGGGGATGGAGTAATACCCGGCCTCCTGGCAGGTTCCCGACAAAGTGGCCAACTGGCCGCTGAAGGACAGTCCGTTGGCGGCCTCGGTCACCGCGCCAAACACCTTGAGGGTGTACCGGGCATTGTTAGAAGTGGTGTAGAATTCCACGTGGGTCAGAGTTTCAGTGGCATGAGGCACGGAAAACACGATGGCTCCGTAGGCGGTGGATAAAATCCATCCCACCGGAAAAATCAGTCCGGGCTGGTCTTCCATATAAATATTTTCATTGGCCGCGGCGTTGCGCAGCCCGGTAAAATACATATTATCTTCGCCGACGCTGCCAGTATTGTAAGGAATATGGAAATAACCCTGATCGCCCCAATCGGGCCCCCAACTGTTTTTAACAATCCAGCAGCCTTTGCCTCCCGGATGGGTCCTATTATCGTCCCAACCCACGATCACCACTTCATGGTTGCTGCCGTAATAGTTGTTGGGGCAATAATAAATAAAGGTGGACGGGTCATAATAAGCATCGGAATAATAAAACGCGGTAATGAGGGGGCCGTAATTGTAAATGGCGGTTTTCATGGCCGCAGTGTTTTGGGCCACCCACCGAAAGCCTTCCACCCGCAGGGTGGGGTCAGGCCGGGACACGCCGCACAAGTTGGCGTTGTGATAAAAAGGATCATAGGGGTCCTGGCTTTCCAGGAGCGCACCTTTGGGCCCGAAGGCCAGGGAATTTTTCTTGAATAAGTTCACCAGATAACCGCTGGATACGGCGGTGTTGCCCCCGTCATCCCGGCCCAGCAGCCACGGCCAGAGGCAGGATGTCATGTTGTTTTCCGACAAGTCCAGATCGGCGTGATTGGCGTCCTGGATTTTATGCAAGGCTTCCAGGGCCGCGATGGCCGCAAAAGACCAGCAGTCGCCCAGCGGCCCCTGGTCTTTCACCGGGGAAACCGCATCATATCCTTTGCTGGAGCGCCAATCAAAAGCAGCCGGTATCCTCCGGAGGGGTCTTGGGGCCCTGGGGGTTTTGGTGGCCGTCGGCTGAAGCGCCGGATCCACTGGCAGCCGTTTCAAATGCCGCCAATCCACCGGTGAGGGCGTGCGCATAAGCAGGTGTCCCTTGGGTCCGATTTCCACCGGCTGCACTCCGGCTTCCCTTTCCCGCAGGTATTCCAGAAAACGTTGATTTAATGGGGCGATCCGGGGTTGAAACTCCCGGGCGCTAAGCCCGGGAGCCCCCGCGGTCAGCAGCAGGCCCGTCAACAAAGTCAAGGCCAATAATGATATCAGCCACTTATTCGCTCTATTCATAGCCAGGCCCCTCTTCACCTGATCCTTAAGGAGCTCACCGGGTGACCGTCACCCGATTTTTAGTATATTCCAAAGGCTTCTTATCTTTCTCCCATTTGCGGGAGATCTGGACGACAACTTCGGTTTCGCCTTCGCCCACGGCTTCAAATTCCAGCCGGATGCGGCCAAAATCTCCTAATCGTGGGGTGGGGCCGGGTTGGGGAGGGATTTCACGGGTTAACACCAACTTTAAGATTTTGACGTCGAAAAGGGGTGAAACGTTAGTGTACCCGCCGCTGGCCGGATTACGCAGATCCAGCACCAGCCTGTCCCCCACCTTAAGGGTCAGGCTGGTCCCCGTGTCTTTTTCGGTGAGTGTCTGAACCGCCGGTGCGGCCTCAGACCAAACCGTCCCCACCAGAACCCCCGGGGCGATTAACAGCAAAAGAAAGAGTCCTAATCGCATACGCGTTCTTTTTTGCAAACTTTAAGTTACAAGGCCATTATTGTCAAGTGAAAATTCCCGTGGGCTATGTAACTGATTTTATTAAAATAACAATAATTAATAGTTTTTCGCCGTTAGCGCCATTCTAAAGAAGATATAACGGAGCGAGGTCCAGAATTGTTAACAAGTTTAAAAAACTTGAATTTTCACTTAATTATCCAGGGGTCCATTTTCAGCCTAGGTATTTTTGCCCACTGTAAAATCGGTATTTTTACCTATTGCCCCTGATAAGCAAAATGACTATTTTGGGTTTGAATATAACAAACATTAACTTCTTAGTTAAATAACTAAAATCAGGTTGAGTAAATAATAATCCAATACTCATTTTTACATAAGGAGTTAAGTTATGGCTGAGCTTATTGAAAAGATCCATGGCGGCTATCGGGTGGATGGGCTGGACTTGATGGCGGGCAACTGCGGCTGCGGCGGCCTCACCGGTCCCGGCGGCTCGGGAACCGGGGAGTGCTGCTTCACCTTCTCCCGGGTGAAACGGGACGGCCAGACCGTCAGTTTTTACGGCAAGTACACCACTCCCAACACCACCAATAACTATGAATGGGGTTACCGGGTAATAAAGGACGGCGCGGTGGTGGATGTGAAGATGCTCGACACTCGGGGTCCGAAAGAATTTAAATTCGGCGGCCATATGCCGCCGCCCCTGGCGGCCTGGCAGGCCAGGGGTTGGAAGGTGGAATTCCAGTACGAGCGGCCAGTGGAGGGCACCGGAGAACCCCTGCCCGAATGGTGCGACAGCCCCGAGTCGGCCTGCGTCCGGCCGGACATCACCCGGGAGGAGGGCAAAGGCCGGTCTCCGGCCCATTAGGGTTTTCACAGCCCCGTTGAACTGGCCTGAAAATATTTCTAGTGGAATCACCGCGGTTAGGATAAGGGGTAACCGCGTTCCACATAAAAAGCCCCCCTGTTGGTGGCAGGGGGGCTTATCTTTGAGTTTTAAGTTTTAAGTTTTTGGTTTTTAGTTTTCGGTTATATCCTGAACTGGGAACCTGACCACCGACCACTGATTTCTAATTTTTGCCTTTTTTCTTGGCCGCAGGCGCGGGCTTGCCGGGCTTGGCCAGGCCCACCAGTTTATTCTGGTTCGGATGTGGCCCCAGCCACTGCACCTGACCGGTGTCCATCTCGTAAAACGCGCCGATGACCCGGATCTTCGTCGCTTTCACCCTGCCTTTGACGATGCTGCTTTTCTGCAGCAGATCTTCCATGGCCTGGAAGACATTGGCCTTAACGGCCGCGTTTACCAGGGCCTCCCCGGAGACTCCCGGGTTATCGGCCTTGGCCTTGCTCACCGCCGGCTGAATGGGTTTCACCAGGGCCGCCATGTGGCCGGGCAACTTGAGACCTTCCACTGCTGCGGTGACCGCCCCGCACTGGCTGTGGCCCAGAACCACCACCAGGGGTGTATTAAGATGCTCCACTCCGTATTCCATGGTGCCGATTTCATCCACTGCGGCCACGTTGCCGGCCACCCGGATTACTAAAATGTCACCCACGCCCCGGTCGAAGAGAATTTCCACCGGCGCCCGGGAGTCGGAGCAGGAAAGCACCGTGGCAAAAGGCTTCTGCCCTTGGCCCGCCGTCAAGGCCCGGCGCTCCCGAGTCTGGTGGGGATGCTGGGCCTTGCCTTCCACGTAACGGGCATTGCCGTCTTTGAGCAGCTTTAATGCCTCATCCGCGGATATCCCCGGCCCCCCGGGAGCCGCGGCGAAAAGGGGATAAACTGCGGCTATTAGGAAAAAGCCACACAACAGAATGAACTTGGCCTGTTTCATAAGTTGTCCCATATATCTAGAGGATAGATAAAATGGCGGAAAGTCGGGGCCGCCGGCCCCAAGTTTCCAGCCGCTTATGGGGGGTTGGGAGGGGAGTTTGGGGGGAGGGCGGGGGTTCCCACAGGCTGGAAGCCTGTGCTACCGTCCCCCGGCCCTCCCCTCAATCCCTCCACCTCTACCCCGCCGGGCAACTGGCCGGGGCCGGCGGCGGGCTGGAGCCTTTTTTCTCCTCCTCGCCCCTCATCAGCTCCCGGGCCAGTTCCATCATCTGGCGCAGCTTCTGGTCCACTTTAAAGTTGAGAGTATCCGGTTCCCAAGTGCCGTCCTCCAGGCGCTTTCCTGCGAGCAGGCCGGTGAGGAGTTCCAGGGCCTCGTCCGCGTGGCCCACGGCCCAGACGTGAAACTTGCCTTCCTTGACCGCGTCTACCACTTCCTGGTCCAACATCAGGTCCTGGACGTTGGTCTTGGGAATGATGACCCCCTGGGCGCCATCCAGCCCCCGGGCCTTGCAGACCTTGTAAAAACCCTCGATCTTCCACTTGACCCCGCCGATGGGCTGGACTTCGCCCCGCTGGCTCACGGAGCCGGTAATGGCGATGTTCTGTTTAAGCGGGGCTTCGGTCAGGACGGACAGCAAGGCGATTAGCTCGGCGCAGGAGGCGCTGTCCCCTTCCACCATGCCGTAACTCTGCTCAAAGGTGAGGCTGGCGGACAGAGTCAGGGGCTTGTCCTGGGCGAAGCGGCTCTTGAGATACCCCGCCAGGATCAGAACCCCCTTGTTGTGGATGTTCCCCGCTAATTGGGCTTCCCGGTCAATGGCCACCACGCCCTCTTTGCCCAGGGAGATGGTGGCGGTGATGCGGCTGGGGCGGCCGAAGGCATGATCCCCCAACATATAGACCGACAGGCCGTTGACCTGTCCCACCACCCCGCCGGAGGTCTCAATGAAGAGCATGCCTTCATCGATGAACTCCTGCATCTTCTCTTCCGGCAGGTCGGAGCGGTAAATTTTCTCCCGGACAGCTTTTTCCACGTCGGAGCCGAAAATGACTTCGTGGGTGTTGGACCGGGCCCAGAAGTTGGCTTCCTTAAGGATGTCCAGTACTTCCTTGAGTTGGAGGGTAAGCTTTTGGGAGTGGCCGGACAACTCCACGGCGTATTCCACCAGCCGGGCCATGCCGGTCTTATGCACCGGCATAAGTTTGTGCTCGTGGCAGAAGCCGGACACCAAGGCGCAAAATTTCTGGAGGTGGTCGTCGGTCTTCTTCATCCGCCAGTCGAAGTGGGCCTTGATCTTGAAAAGCTTGGTGAAATCTTCGTCATAAACATACAAGAGCTGATATATATAGGGGTCACCGATGAGGATGACCTTGATGTCCAGGGGAATAGGCTGGGCCTGCAAGGCCCGGGTGCTGATGAGCCCGATTTGCTCCGCCAGGTCTTCGATCTTTATCTCCCCTTCCTTGAGGCAGCGCTTCAGGGCCTCATAAGAGAAATACCACCGGAGCAGGGGCAGGGCTTCCAGGACCAGGAACCCGCCGTTGGCCCGGTGCATGGATCCGGGGCGGATCAAGGTGAAGTCGGTGACCAGGGCGCCGAACTGGGCCCGGCGCTCCACCGCGCCGAAAAGATTGGGATAGGTGGGGTTGCCTTCCAGGATCACCGGCGCGCCTTTGGTATCCGTGTGATCCACCAGCGCGTTCACCTGGTATTGGGTGAAAGTCGGCTCCGGGGTGGGAAAGGGAAAGGGGCCGGGCGCGCCGGGGCGGCGCTTCAGGTCGTCGATATTTTTGAGGATATCTTCCTGCACCTCCCGGAAGTAGTCCAGAACCTGAGGCAGTTTCTTATATTTTTCCCGCAACTCTTCCATGAGGTGGCCCACCACGTACAAGGCCACGTCCTGGTCCAGCTTTTTTTCCTTTTCCTGGAACTCCTTTTCCATCTTGCGAATGCGGCGGATGGCTTCATTCATTTCCGTGTGAAGGGCGCTGGACTTGGTGCGCAGGGCTTCCCGTTCCTCGTCGTTTAGGGCCTTGAGCTCTTCTTCGCTCAAGGGCTTGCCCTCTTTCCCCGGGAAAATCATCAGACCCGTAGGGGAGATGTTGAGGATAAAGCCCTCCTCGGTGGCCTTGGCGTCCAGTTCCTGGAGGATGGCGTTGCGCTCCTGGGTGAAGGTGTGCACTAGGGCTTCCCGCCGGCTGGAGTAGTCCTCGCTTTCGAAGACCTCGGGGATCCGCATCCGCAGGGTGGCGATGAGCTCCTCCATGTCGGATTTGAGGCCCCGGCCCTGGCCCGCGGGCAGGCTCAAGGCCTTGGGACGGTCGCCATCTTTGAAATTGTGGACGTAAATATAATCCGGCGGGGGCGGCATGGCCGCGGCCAGCTCGGACACGTATGCCATGATAGTTTCCGTCTTGTTGGCCCGGGGCGGCCCGGCCACGAAGATGTTGTATTCCAGGTCCTTGATCCCCAGGCCGAATTCCAGGGCGTTCACCGCGCGGTCCTGGCCCACCACCTTCTCTTTCAGGGGCGTAACGTCCAGGGTGGTCTCGAACCCCAGGGAATCTGGGTCACACGCGGCTCGCAGGCTTTCCGGCTTCAGTTCCCACAAGTTTTGAGACATGGCTCCTCCTCAGCTATAGGTCAATCCCGGTGTTGATGCTTGTGGTTCAATGCTTCCGCCACATTATTTAAGGGGCATACCCGAGGGTTTTGATAATCCGGACCTTCAGTCTGAATGGTGGCGTGCTCCAGCCCGAAGCGTTTTCGCAGCAGTTCCTCCAGTTCCCAGGTGAGACAGTCCCGGTCCTCCCGGCCGTCCACCCCCACGTGGACGCTCAGGGCGTAAATGCCGGAAGCGATGGTCCACACGTGGAGGTCGTGAACGTGGGCCACCCCGGGATGGGCTTCCAGGGCCGCCTGGACCTGCGCCAGGTCGATGTGCTTGGGGGTGGCCTCCAGCAGGATGTCCGCGGCCTCCCAGACCAGCTGCCAGCTTCCCACGATGATCATGACCCCCACCACCGCGCCGGCCAGGGGGTCGAACCAGTACCAGCCCTGCCAGAGGATGGCGGCGCCCGCGGCCATGGCCGCGACTGATCCCAGAGAGTCGGCCAGCAGGTGGAGGAACGCGGAACGGATGTTCAGGCTGTGTTCCCGGTGGGGGAAAAGGATGAACATTCCCAGGAGGTTCACCAGCAGCCCCAGGGAGGCGATGATCAGCATGGGCAGGCCGCTGATGGCCGGCGGCTTATAAAAACGGAAATATGCCTCATAAAGAATGTACGCGGCCATGCCCCACAAGATAAGGCCGTTGACCAGGGCCACCAGGATCTCCAGGCGGTGGTAGCCGTAAGTCTTGCGGGCCGTGGGAGGTTTGGCCATCCAATACAAGGCCAGGAGGCTCAGGCCCAAAGCCCCCACGTCGCTGAGCATGTGGCCCGCGTCCGCCAGTAAGGCCAGGCTGTTGGTGAGCAGACCCCCCACCAGCTCCACTGCGAAAAACACGGCCTGGGTCCAAAAAGCCACGGCCAGGCGGCGGCGGCTGCTCAGGCGGTGCGGGTGGGGATGAGAATGAGCGTGTTCTTCCAAACGGGGTTCCCTTCCCGATGTTGCTGATTTTCTCAAAATGTAACGCAGGCGCCCTCGCCTGGGTTCAATATTGAACTGCCGAGAGTAGCTGTCCTAGCTTCGGCTGAGATTGATTAATCCTTAATTCTTTTAACTGATAACTGAAACCGGGAACCTGAAACCTGCCTCACAGGGCTTCCATCTCAATTTCCAGGATCTGATAAGTGCGCGGCCCGCCGGGGGCCTTGATGGTGACCCGCTCCCCCACGCCGCGGCCCATCAAGGCCCGGCCCAGGGGCGCGGTCTTGGAGAGGTAGCCCCGGGTGGCGTCCGACTCCACCGCGCTTACTACCTTGAACTGCTTCTCCTGTCCGGTGGCCAGGTTTCGGACCCGGACCCGGCAGTTGAATCCCACCCGGGTGTGGCGGACGTTGCTGCCCACCAGGACTTCGGAGTTGGCCAGAATCTGTTGGATATGCCGGATGCGGCGGTCCACCTTGTGGCGCTGGGCCAGGGCCGACTGGTAATCGGGATTTTTTTCTAGCCGGCCGCCGTATGCGGCTTCCTGCAGCTCCCCGACAATCTGAGGCCGCTCCACCTGGCTCAAGAGGTCCAGTTCCTGGAGGAGTTTTTCATAGCCGGCCCGGGTGAGTAATATTTTTTCCATTGCTTGTCGAGGGAATCCTGGGCGCCAAGCACCAGTTAAGCTGAAAAAATCGCGAATAAACAGGGATTTTTTAAATTCATCTATTATTATCCATAAAAGTAAGCACGGTCAAGGCCCTTGGCACCCCCAAATCCGCCGCCTTCTTTGGCAAACAAGGTTTGTGAGTGATTTGGCGGAGATTATGGAATTAAGGGGCGGCGGCATAAACGTAATGGGGGAAGAGAAGCAAAGCACCCTGATAAGTTAAAATAAACCTTTTTCAGGGTATATCAGACGGGCATTCCTCTTATTTCTTGACAAATACTTTTAACCTTTCTTAATATAAGCGAAATTCACCGTTGCTACATCTTGGGGGGGAGCCATGAGCTTTAAGGGAGAAAGGAGAAAAATGAGGAGCGGCCTGAGGGTGGTTGTCGTTCTGGTGGCCCTTATGGTCTTGATCCCAAGTCCTCGGAATATGGCCCTGGCCGGCGGGGGAGACACGGCGGTGGCCATAGCCGCGCCCATCTTCGGGGTGCTGGGCGTTGCGGCCCTGGGCTATGGCATGTGGATTAACCGCCCGGGGGCGCCGGAGCGGCCCAGAATTCCGGGTGAGTTCTACGTGGGAGGCTTTGCCGGGGGTTCCTTTGTGGGGCCGACAGCAAGGAATTGGAACATTAACATTCCGGACGGCGCCTTTAACCTAACCGATATGAAATACAATGTCGGAGTGGTGGGGGGGTTGAAGTTCGGTTATTTCTGTGACAAATTCCCCTATGCCGGCCTGGAGGCCGAAACCAATTTCACCCGGAATGACATCCGGATGCAGAATGTCAACGTAAGTCCGGCCATTAGTGGCTCGAGTATCGCCTCCGTACCCGCCCAGCGCCTTTATATCTGGACCATGGCGCTCAAGCTCATGGGGCGCTATGGTTTCTTTAAAGACCAGGAGGTGCCTTTTGGGCGGCTCCAGCCCTACGTGGGGATTGGCCCCGGCTTTGTGGTGATTTACGGTCAAAACGACTCCGCCAAGAATTTTTCCTTGGAACTTCAGGCCGGATTGCGCTACATGGCGCTGAAAAAAGTCTCCATATTCGCTGAATATAAGTTCAGCCAGCAGTGGAATGTGGAACTGGAAGGCCAGGAACTGCGCGAGCCCCTGGGGCCCCTGGGGGATCCGGCCTTGATCGGCCGGGGTAAGGCAAAGTTTGATTTCGATAGCCATAAGTTCGCCGTAGGGGTGGCCTATCACTGGTAAAGGCGGCGTCCAACCTCTGACGAAAGGCGGCCGGGGCCGCCTTTTTTATGCAGTCCCTCATGAGCCGTTGGCTCTCCCGTAAAGGATGAAAACATATTTTGGGGGGAGGGCGATGGAGCTTCCACAGGCTGGAAGCCTGTGCCACCACTCCCTGCCCTCCCCTCCACAACAACTTTTCGAAGCAGTTGCTCATGAGCCGCCGGCTCACCCATAAATTATGAAAAGTTCTCGGGGTCGGGTCTAAGCTTTGAACTTTGAACCTTGATGGATTCGTAAAAAGTCG
>Ga0194125_10011534_pt1 | contig 11822 bp, 12 predicted proteins | sample TA2KigC250mmetaG_FD_148626 | JGI IMG/M metagenome (GOLD analysis project Ga0194125, IMG submission 148626) | Freshwater microbial communities from Lake Tanganyika, Tanzania - TA2015034 Kigoma Deep Cast 250m | ecosystem: Environmental > Aquatic > Freshwater > Lake | place: Tanzania: Lake... | reverse complement strand
ATTTTGCTGTGCGCTGGCCGAACCTGTTGCATTGTCTTGTGGCTCTAGCAGCCGGCGAGCCGATTGCCACCGGACCGTAATGGTCGCCGGAAGAATCGCCTTGGATAATCATACCATGAATGAGCATCGCGTTCAAGATATCTAAGATTGTGGTTTCGTTTCCTCCGCCGATATTGGCGCTGGAGGAAAAAGCTCCGCCGATTTTACCGTCAAGGCTGCCGTGAAATTTAACCGAGGCATCAAACAATTCTTTTATCTGATATGCCATTGTGCCGTAATATGTGGGCGAGCCGATTAATATGCCGTCTGCTTTGAGTAGATCATCGGCCTTTGTATCTTCAATCTTTTTTAACTGGCATTCAACCTTTTCTTTTTCAATTCCCTCGCAAATGGCCTTAGCCATCTTTTCCGTATTTCCCGACTGGGAATAATAAATTACTAAAATCATCGCCATTTTCCCTCCTTTAGTGAGACCACAACTTATGGAGCGCTAATTTTCTATTTCAGCATTATTACCGACATTTGCCTGCCTGCTTTATCTTTTTCTTTACGATAAGAGAAAAATTTCTTGTTTTGGCAAGATGTGCAAATCTCACTATCGATTATATTTTTCTTTTTTACGCCACAGGATTTCAATTGATTCTTATTAATCTCTATCAAATCCAGAAATAATTTTCCGCTTCTTTTAATTAAGCCTCTCTTGAAATATTTTTTGAAATCTTTGCCGACTTGATAACAACATTTTCTTATCGCCGGTCCAAAAGCAGCAATTATGTCTTTGGATTTGCAACTAAATTTTTGTTTCATCAAAACAATCGCTTTTTTGGCAATATTTCCCTTTGTGCCGCGCCAACCAGCATGGACTAATCCTATGGTTTTGGTCTTGGGACAAATCAAAAAAATCGATAAGCAGTCTGCTGTAAAAACGGCTAATGGAATATTTCGTTTCTTTGTGACTAAGCCGTCGGCGCCGTCGATGGCACTTGGATAATTTAACGCACCTTTTCCTTTATCTTTTTTTGTTAAGCTGACAATTTTTGACTTGTGCGGTTGTTTTACGCAGACTAAGTCGCGGTAATCAATTCCGATATTTTTAAGAAATTTCGCCCGGTTTTTTATATGGGCCTTAAAACTTACGTCGAGTTTTCTATCGCCAAAGGCTGCTATGACAGGAAATTCTTTAAGCCTTTTAAAAAAATAAGCGGATTTGTAAGTAGTTATGTTGGTTTTTTTCAATTTAAAAATTAGGTAGGATTATTTTAAAGCTTCCTTATAGGCATCCTTTATGCTATAAATTCCCGCAAGACAGGCAACAATTATCCCTACGGCAAAAAGAATTACACCTAAAATTAATTCTGCGATAGAAAATACACGATACCAAATCCAATGGCCGATAAATACAGCGCCCACAATAATAAAAATCATGCTAACCGCTGAAATACTCATAATGATCAGCCCTTGAGAAATTTTTCCCACGTAAAGCTGGCCCAAGCCGTTAAATAAAAATGATAAGACCGCGGCAATTCCCGCGCGATGTCTTTTATCATCCATTTTGTTCTCGTCCCTTTTTAAATAGATTCTATCTGTTTAGTTTGTTCAACGCTGGTAAGTTTATCTGAAAATTTCTCTAATCGTTTTTCTGCCTCAGTGTATTTTTCGCTAGCATTTTTTATATGCGTGCCCACGACTTTAAATGATTCGCTAAATTTTGATAAATCTCCCTGTAATCTGCTGAGACTGGCGATTATGGCTTTTACGTTGCTCTCAATTTTCATTCCACGCAACCCCAAACAGATAACCTGTAAATATGCATAAAATGTATTTGGTGAGACTGGAATAACTTTCTTTGAAAGAGCGTAGCTTAAAAACTCGCCCTTAATAATTGTTTCATAATATACGTTTTCAGCCATGATATACATCAGGGCAAAATCAAAGGTTCCTTCGTCGGGAAGTATGTATTTCGTGGAAATTTCATCAATGCGATTTTTGATGTCTTTAACAAACTGCCTCCGGTATAAATTTTTTTCATCTTCTCCGGTGGCCTCGAGCATCTTTTTGAAATTTTCCAAAGAAAATTTAGAGTCAACCGGCACAAGATGACCCGCCAGTTTTATCACGGCATCAACCGTATCGCCTGTCTTAAAGCGGTGCTGTATTTGGAAATTATCCTTAGGCAATACCTGAGAAAGAATTTGTTCCAGCATAGTTTCGCCGATTTCTCCGCGAAATTTTGGGGCGCGTAGAAGTTCTTGGAGGCTGGAAATATCCTGTCCCACTGAAAGAAGTTGCTTATTGGCTTCTTGTAACTGGCCGAGGCTATTTGCGACATCGCCAAAAATCTTAAGCTTGTCTCCTACGGTTTTATCGCTCTGGCGTAATGCTTCGGCTGTATCCTGCAGGCGCTGATTCAACTCGCCTCTTAAAGCATTTATCTGGCTATTCATTTCTGAAGAGATTTTTAAAACAAACGCGATGATTATCACTGTCGCCACAATTAATCCCGCCACAACTATTCCTACCATACTAATTCTCCTTATCTACGATAATCGCTTCGCCGTCTTTTATTTTTTTAAAAACCTTTGAATCGCCTTTAATTCTTCCAATCACATTAACGGAGGTTGCCGGCCTAATCTTACCGGGTTGGCTTATGGGCGTCTGGCCGAAAAATATACAAAACGCGGGTCCTTGCGGCCAATAACCCAAATCGCCCAATTCTACGATATCTTTTGCGTAATGCTGTTCCAAATCAGCCATAATTGGAATATCAAAATATATCTCTTCTGCCCAGGTATTCACGCGAGATTCAATAGGCAATTTTTTATAAATTTTATCCGCGGTCTGAGAATCGTTTAATTCTGCGGCTACTTTTAAATTCTTGACTTTAATAACTATCGTCTTTTGCATTTTAGATCAAGATGGGCCTTGATTCTCGATCGAATCTATTATTTTTCTAACCTCTTCGTCGCTTTGTTTTTTTAAAACATCCCTTACAAAATCAGAGGTGATGATTGCCTGTTCAGGCTGCATCTGGCTGAATCTTATACCGCTGGAATAATATTTTTTCTTGCTCTTGGGCACATAAGAACATTGGCTCTGCCAAACAATAGTGCCGATTGCTGTTATGGGTTTCTTGGCGCCGGAGATATAAATCACTAATTCTAATTCTGCATTTCTGTCTAACTTATGAGACATAACAATATTCATGCCGGTGGAACTCATATTCTTGGAAAAAGCGACGCCGCTTAATATTGGCTCCTTTAATGTTTTGTATTCTACTTTTAAGACAATATTGACCCTGAAAAGTTTTCTGTATTCAAAAGTCGGCACGCTAATCCTCCTTTTTAAATTTATCGCAAATATTTTTCTATGAGAATTGTATCACAAATATAAAGAATCAGGAATCATAATTTTTTTTCAAAGCGGCGAAGAGTTTGTCATCTTTCTTAAAAGAATCGGTCCTCCAGGAACGGATAATTTGTTTTTTATACTTCGGCCATAAATCAGCGTAGTTATCCCAACCATATAACGGACCCTGCCTATTGACCCATTTAGGATCTTCCAAGTAATGATAAAGCCCGTCGGGGAAAATGGTATTTTTTACTGCCTTGTATGTCCAGTAAGTCCAGTGGAAATTTAAATCATTAAAGACTTTAATTAAATCGCTGCTATAATCCATCTCTCCATAAGAATTCGAGCGGGAATTCACGCCGAATTCACCCAGCAAAAGCGGGACATTTGATTTCTTAGAAATCTTAGAACACGAATTAAGATAAGCTATGCAATTTTTCATCTGCCGGGCATAAATTTTATCCTTAAAAGGATAATTTATCCCGGGCTTAAAATTAAAACAAAAATCTAAGGGCCAATAACAATGTATGCTAAAAGCCACATTATCAATTTCTGGTTTCTTAAGATGCTTTAAGTCCTGCGCCCAGTTTGCGGGCTCTAAAAATATAATATGATTTTGATCGATTTTTCTGATTTCAACGGCAAGTTCTTGATAAAATTTATTCAAGATGCTACTTGCCACAATTGGTTCATTTAAAAGGTCGTAACCAGCCACTGCCTCTTCGTTCTTAAACACATCTGCCAGAAAACACCATAACTTAATAGTTCTTTTTATATTCGATTTATTTTTCCAAAGCATAGCTTGGCCAACGCTATCAGCATGCCACTCGCAGTTCTGGCTTCCCGGCGCAGCGTGCAGATCCAGAATCACCCAGATTCCGTATTTTTTTGCCCATTTCACAGCCTTTTGTAAATAAGATAACCCTCGCTTAGTATATTTAAATGGTTTCTGCTCGATGAGCTTATGATTAAAAGGCAATCTTGCGCAGTTAAATCCCCAGGAAGCGATATTCCTAAAATCTGACTCTTGAATAAAATTATTGCGAAAATTTCTTTCAAATTCAATTAAAGCCTGGATCCCCAGCGCCTTTTTAAATTTATCTTTGAAGATTCTCTCGGCGATATTCGGCGCGTAAAGAATGTAGCCTTCCATCATTAGCCAGCCGCCCAGATTAAAACCTCTAAGCATAATCTTTTTTCCGGCTTCATCCACAATATAGTTATTTTTTGTCTCTAACATTTTATAATAGATAATCCCTTTTTATTCTTTTGATGCTATGAAAAATATTTTTCTTAATCTGGGGATTTTTATAAGCTATCTCCCGTATGACTTTTTCAACCAAGGCGCGTTTGGTATCGCCGGCTTTAGGACAACTGCATTTTTCGTAGGCGAAGTCATTTTCCCGTCGCGCAAAACGCGAAATCTCCTTTTTCTCAACATAAGCCAGCGGCCGGATAATTGTAATCTTGCCTTTAAAAAGTTCCTGCTTGGGATTCATCGCGCTGATCTCGCCCTGGTAAAAAAGATTCAAAAGGACCGTCTGAATAATATCGTCAAAATGATGGCCCAGGGCGACTTTTTTAATCCCGAATTTATCCGCCGTCTCAAATAATGCTTTTCGCCTATTCCAGGAACACCAAAAACAATTAATCTCATCTTGGTTTTTAGCTTTTTTAAATATATCGACTTTTTCAATATGATAATCGATATGCTGTTTTTTAAAAAACTTTTTTAATCTCTCGCAAAGCCCGGGCGAATATCCAAAATCAATATACACTGCTAAGATATCAAACTTTATCGGCGCGAATGTCTGCCGGAATTTAAGCATTTTTAAAAGCGTGATGCTGTCTTTACCGCCGGATACCCCCACGACGATCTTATCTTTATGAGAAATCATTTTGTAATCGCCGATTGCCTTGCCGACTTTTTTGGAAATAAAATACATTAATTTATTATTTTCTTTCTTAGACATTTTTTTAATGATCATCTAATCATAAAAAGTTTCTCTACTTCTTTTTTAATTACAGAAGCGATGGCCTTATATTCATCGACAATGCCGGTTGTCTTGCTTTCTGAAAGCAGTTTTCTTGCATCTATAGGCTTGCCGAATTTTATCTTTAGGGGATATGGCTTAGGAAATAGCTTGGTTCTCGGCCAGGCCTGGAATGTCCCGATGATCGCGACGGGAATAATTTTTAGATCGATTCCTAATTCCTTGATTAAAATTCCTATGCCTTTTTTAAATTCTACGGGCTTGCCTTCAAAGGAACGCAGCCCCTCGGGAAAAATACAAAGCATTTTGTTATGACGAAGAATGTAACTTGAGACTTGTAATGTATTCAATAATTCTTTGGTGGGATCTATCGGCACGAGGCGAGCTAATTTCAGCGCCCATCTAATCAGGGGATGCTCGAATATATTTTTATCGCCCAAGAAATAAAGATTGGTAATCGTTTTAAACGGCGCAGAAGCCGCAACCACAAAGCCGTCAAAATAACTGGCGTGGTTTGAACAAAGTACGTATGCGCCAGCTTTGGGTAGGTTTTTTCTGCCTTCGATTTTAAGCCGGAAGAATAATCTAAATATTATAAATAAAAATTTGGGCATAATCAGGTTGAGTAATTTATTTAGGGAATTGGGAGAAAGATTGATCTTTCGGATTAATTCGTCAGACGGAGGCTGATTTAACAAATCTTGCCAGGAAAGAATCTTTTTTGATATTTTGCCTGGCTTTTCAGTTAATGATAAAAGTTCGTTTAATTTCAATATTAGTTCCCGAACGGTAAATATTTCATTGATTAAAGAATCGGGTATCGCCACCCCGAATATATTTTGCAGGCCCATGGCTAATTCAACCCTGGCTAAAGAATCAAAACCCAGATCTAATTCTAAATGATCCTCCAGCCTGATTTCTTTTTTGGATGATAGCTTCCTATAAAGAAAATCCGCGGTTTTCTTGCCAACTTCGCAATCAAGAATATTTATATCTTCTATTGTCGGATTATATTCTTCTAAAGGTATCTCTTGCCTGTTAATAAATTTATCCAGGTATTTTGTTCTTACTTCATAACGCCTTATTTTGCCTAAACGCGTCTTAGGCAGTTCGTCTTTGACGATGATAAAATCGCTTATGCGTTTATAAGACGGCAGCCGCGAAGAAAAATTTTCTATCTCCCATCTTATTTTTCTATTTATATTTGCGTCGCCAATTTTTTTAAAGTATTCAAAATCCGGGACTACGACGGCTGCTAAAATTTCATTTCCCTCGATATTCTCGACTTCTAAAAGGCAGATCTCTTTAATAAATTCGCTTTTTTTAAAATAAGTTTCGATTTCTTCAGGATAAATATTCTTGCCTGAACTTAACACAATTATCTCTTTTAATCTGCCCGTTATAAAAAGAAATCCGTCTTTATCAATGCGGCCGGCGTCTCCGGAATAAAACCAGCTGTCTTTGATAATTTTTGCCGTCTCTTCGGGATTGTTAAAATATCCTTTCATCACGTTGTCGCCTCGAATCAGGATTTCGTTATCTTGCGCGATTTTTACAGAAACTCCCTCGATGGGCCTGCCTATCGAACCAATTTTATACCTGGAAGCCAGATTAAAGCTTACTACGGGGGCTGTCTCGGTTAAGCCATAGCCTTCTAAAATCGTAAAACCTAATTTAAAAAAATCTTTCGCCACTTGCCAATCCAATTTTGCTCCGCCGCTTATTAAATACTTCAGGTTTCTTCCGAATTTACGATGAAGCGATATTAAGGAAAATTTGGCAAGATTAATTTTCGTCATCCGTCTGATAAACCACAGCACCTCTAAATATAAATTTAAAACTAACCTTTTCAATAAAAGTTGTTGTTTCATTTTGGCCAAAATCGAATTGTATATCATATTGAATATCTCGGGAACGCCCACGAAGATGGTCACGTTATTTTTGCGCAAACATTCAAAAATGTCTTCGCTTTTTAAACTATCAGGATAGGCAATCTTGGCTCCCAAAAATAAAGGGAAAATAAGCGTGGCGGTGAAAGCAAAAGCGTGATGAAGCGGCAGGATAGAAATAAAACAGTCTTTATGGCTGCAAATATTTAGTTTTTCTAAACTCAAGAAATTCGCTGAAAAATTTTTGTGCGAAAGCATCACGCCTTTTGGCTTAGCTATGGTCCCGGATGTATAAATTATCGAGGCAAGATCGTCGACGGAAATCTGGGGAAAATCAGCTTCGGATTTTGTTTCTTTAACAATATCATCGAATGCCGCATAGATTGATCCGCGGTTTGGTTTATCTACTAAAACAATTTTTTTAAGGTAAGTTAAATTAGGAAAGTTTTTTTCGAAAAAACTAATAAAGTTACTTGTGGTAAAAACTATCTTAGCTTGGCAATCCGAAAGCAGATTAGAAACCTCGAATTCCGATAGTTTTGTATCTATGGGAACGGCCACGGCACCGGAAAACAAGATTCCAAAATAAATTATCGCCCATTCGGGACAATTGTCCAGAATAATAGCAACTTTATCTTGTTTTTTAATCCCCGAATCAACTAACCAAGCGCCGATATTGGTGGCTTGCCTAAGAATATGGGAATAAGTATAATTAGCTATTTGGCTATCTTTTATTTTGGAGAGGACGATTCGGTTAGGATATTTTTGACAAACTTCAACTAATTTATCCTGCAACAAAAAAACTTTAGACATTTTTAAACAAACTCTTTAGTTTTTATACGCTGATTAAAAATATCGCGGCAGCGTTTGCAAAGAGTCATTTTATAAAATACATGGACTTCTTCTTCTAATTGCCTGGCGTCAGCATCTTTGATCTGTTCTAAAATTTGTTTTATTTCTTCCTTAGTATCTTTTTTAAGATCTTCTTTTGTGATCTCTATTTCGGGTGAGGCGTAAAGTTCTATTTTTAACACATAACGGGATTGCGGCTTCTCTAAGTTTTTCCCGCAGGAATCGCAAACATATTTAATCTCTCGGTTTATTTCTTTTATTGGGCAGATGTGACAGTGCGGAACTTTTTTACAAATATCTTTACCCAGTTTTACCAGCAACGCATGATATTCGTTAAATGATTTTACATCGTTGGGCAAATTATCCATAAAAAGATTTTGAATCTCTGAATACGTAGCTGTTTTCTCGATTAAATTGTGCCTTAAGAGGATTCTTTTAGTATAAGCATCGACGACAAAAATAGGTTTTTCGCCCGCGTAGAGCAAGATCGAATCTGCCGTCTCAAGGCCAATACCTTTAACCTGCAAGAGTTTTGCCCGAAGCTTTAAATAATCTTCCTCAAACATATTTTTTAGAGAGCCACGATATTGTTTAAACAAAAAATCAACAAAATTCTTAAGGCGTTTGGCTTTGACATTAAAATATCCTGAGGGACGAATAAGCCTGGCTAATCTCTTTAAAGAGATATCTTTAATCTTTCTAGGAGTGAGAAGTTTTCTCTTATTTAAATTTTTAATCGCCTTTTCTACATTTGACCAATTGGTGTTTTGAGTTAGTATCGCTCCCACAATAACCTCAAACTGAGTCTGGCCTGGCCACCAATGCTGCGGCCCAAAACGCGAAAACAGCCTCTGATAAATTTCTTCTAAGATATCCTGGGTCTTATTTTTAACCATCTTTTTACTAAATCAAATCTAGATTTTTTAAATATAAACTTAATTTTTCTATAATTACGCCTTTTGATTCCATAAAACCTGAATTGTGCCCGCCGATGATCTTTAATAATTCTTTGGGCGGGCAAGCCGCATCGTATAATCTTTGGCCAAACTCAAAAGGCACAATTTCATCGTTAGCACTATGGATAAAGATTTTTGCAGAATCGTTATTCTTGACTTTATCAATAGAATCAAACTTAGTTCTAAATAAAAACGAAGGCAGATACGGATAAAATTTTCTTGCTAGATCTTTAGCGCAAGTAAAACTTGAATCTACAATTAAACAGCTGACCTTTCGCTTTGTGGCTAAATCAATCGCCACTGCGCCGCCGATAGACTCGCCGTAGGCAATGAGTTTATCCTTATTAATATCCTGGCGATTAAGCAAAAGATCAAAAGATGCTTGCGCATCTTTGTAAATACCGCTCTCTGTAGGATGCCCCTGACTCCTGCCGTAGCCACGATAATCGACGATAAAGACATTTAATCCCAATTGATTAAAAACGGATATTTTTTCTAACCTGTGGCTGATATTCCCGGCATTGCCGTGAAAAAATATTATTGTCGCTTTTGCCTTCGGATTTTTTATCAACCAGCCGTTTAATTTAACGCTGTCTCGGGTTTCAAAATAGATATCTTCGTAGTCTAAGCCGATATCCTTGGGCGTTGCCTCGATTGCCTTCATGGGAAAAAAGATACTGCGCATTTCGATGTACCTTGCGTAGGCAAAGACAAATATGCAAAACAAAATTGCATAAAAAATAATCTTTAACATAATCTATTTTGAATTATCTTCCGTGGCTGGCTGGTATTGCCACTTGATTAATTTTGAGTCTTTGTCAAAATAAAGATATATTTTTTCCGAGCCAAAAAACTGCTCGGGGTGGCGGTAAACAAACTGCTCGGAGACTTCGGGTTGATCTTCATTTTTTTTCATTGATATGGGCTCGCCGTAACGGGAAAGGACAGCTTTTTGTGCTGTGCCTTGTTTTAATTTTCCTTTTTCATAATCTGACAATAGCAGTTGGAATTTCTTTTCCTGCCGCTTTAGGAATTGTTCTTGTTTTGCCTGGTCATCTCCTAAGCTTTTTAAAGTAAGCAACTCATTTTTATGTTCTAATATTGCGCAGCCAGATAAAAAAATCAAGAAAACAAAAAATAGACAAATTTTTTTAATCATAATTTCCTCCGTTTTTGCTAGATTTATCTTATTAATTTTCGTCTTTGGCATTGCTTTTGTCTTTCGGTTTTAAATTCCTGTCTTTCTGAAACCAAAGAAGATAAGTCAGTTCTAAAATCGCCAGCGTATTAATCAACAAAAGACAAATAAACCATGCCTTTTGCCTATTCCTGGCGGCTTTCCAAAGCGCAACGCCTTTCCAAGGTAAAGACCAAACTATCGCAAGAGTTATCCAAAGATTAGTAGCAAACATCGTCTATAAAATACCCTTAAGCAGACCCTCCGCAATTTTGGCAATAGATGGCGCAGCTGTTAAGCCCGGAGATTCAATTCCAATAAGATTTACAAATCCGGGAAATCCTAAATCACTTTCTTCTTTAATCACAAAATCTCTGAAATCTTCTTTTTCGCCTTGAAGTTTTGGCCTTATGCCGGCGGTATCGGGAATTAAATCATCCGATTCTAGAAAAGGAAGAAATGCCTTTGCGCTATTTAGAAAATTATCTTTTTCTCTTATATCGACGTCATAATTAATCTGGCTTCGTTTAATATACTTATCGTCGGGACCTAAGCGAAGGCCTCCTGCTAAATCTATAGTTGCATGCACGCCTAAACCGGCAGATTTTGGTTTGGGCACCGGATAAATAAGGCGATTAACTAATTTGGCTTTGTTATTTCCTAATCGAAAGTATTGGCCCTTGCAATATTTTAAATCATAAGCTTGCCTCTTGATATCGATACCAACTTTTTGGGCAATCGTATCGGATTCAAGGCCTGCGCAATTAATTAATATTCGCGTATTAAAACAAAATTTTTCGGCGCTGGCATCTTTTATCAAAACTTGATATCCAGCGTCAGCCTTTTTAACATCTTCCACGCTTGAATTATAAACAACTTCTGCGTTATTTTGCTTCATCTTATCGATAAAATATTGCATTAAACTATGCGAATCGATAATTCCCGTTGAAGGAGATCCTATCGCCGCCTTAGCTTTTATATTCGGCTCTAATTTCTTGATTTCATTTTTTCCGATAATCCTTAATGACTCGACTGCGTTATCTTGGCCATTCTTTAATAAACCTTCTAGATCAGCGATTTCTTCGTCGCAAGTTGCCACGATTAATTTTCCCGTACGCTTGCAAGGAATTTTATTTTTAGAGCAGATTTCATAGAGCAATCTATTTCCTTCCACGCAGCTACGCGCTTTTAAGGAATCCTTGGGATAATAAATTCCGGCGTGGATTACTTCGCTGTTTCTGGAACTGGTTTCTTGGCCAAAAGATGGATGCCTTTCGATTACGTAAACCGAACGCTTTTTATCGCTAAGCCGCTCCGCGATACTTAATCCGATTACTCCCGCACCGATAACAATAACATCAACCTGTTCCATTATTTCTGTTCGCAAATCTTCCGATTGTGATATTGGCAGATAAAATCTGCTTAATTTTATCCTGACATTTCAAAAATATATGAACCAATCCGGGGTCGAACTGTTTTCCCGCTTCTTTTTTTATCTCTTTTACGGCGTCTTCGAATTTCATCTCGGATTTATAGCATCTTTTAGAGACCATGGCATCAAAAGAATCAGCCAGACAAACAATTCTGCCGAATAAAGGAATTTCTT
>Ga0194125_10011527_pt1 | contig 11829 bp, 9 predicted proteins | sample TA2KigC250mmetaG_FD_148626 | JGI IMG/M metagenome (GOLD analysis project Ga0194125, IMG submission 148626) | Freshwater microbial communities from Lake Tanganyika, Tanzania - TA2015034 Kigoma Deep Cast 250m | ecosystem: Environmental > Aquatic > Freshwater > Lake | place: Tanzania: Lake... | reverse complement strand
TCAGGCCGCTTTTTCCCGGCATCCGCCTGGCGGGCCGGGCCTTGACGGTGCGCACCTATCCCGGCGACTGGGCCAAGCCGGTGGAGGCCATTGACCTGGCCCACCCCGGCGACGTCCTGGTCATCGCCGCCGGGGGCGTGGGCCCCGCCATCTGGGGGGAACTGGCCACCCATTCGTCGTTGCAAAAAGGGGTGGCCGGGGTGGTCATCGACGGCGCGCTCCGGGATTCCGGAGACATCGTCAAGCTGGGCTTCCCCGCCTTTTCCCGCCTGGTCATGCCCAACGCCGGGGAGCCGAGGGGCTTCGGGGAAATCGGCGTCCCCATCCGGGTGGGCAACACCCGGGTGGAAACCGGGGACTGGATTCTGGGGGACGACGATGGGGTCTGCGTACTGCCCCAAAAAATCGCCGTGGAATACGCCAACCGGGCCATGGACGTCCTGGAGAAGGAAAACCGCATCCGGGAGGAAATCAAGGAGGGCCGGACCCTGGCGGAAGTGACGGATTTGCTGAGGTGGGAGAAGAAGGTGTAGAAAGAGGTGAAAAATTGCGAGTCATGCAAGGCGGGCATGGAGGCCCGCCCCACCAAGTAGGGGCGGCCCGGCGGGCCGCCCGCTGCAGGCTGCAGCCGGCTGCTCCCTTTTCAGATCTCTCCAATTAATTCATTAGCAACATGAGAGCTCCAGGAATACTTTTCTTGGGAATGACCGGCTGGTAGGGCAGGACGCTGCCGGAATGCTTGGCGTCATGATGGAACATGGGCCAGGGGGAATTGGCCAGGCCCAGGGAGGTGCAGTACACCGCGTAAATATAGCCGTCCGCACAACCAACATAAACGGTGCCGTCAGGGCCAATGGCCGGGCTGGAACTGGTCTCGCCCATCGTGGAAAAGCGCCACTTTACGGTTAAATCCGGGTTGAGGGCATAGAGGTTGTCCCCCTCGCCCGGAGTATAGGAAGTGGCGCCGACGTAAACGATGCCGTCGGCGCCGATGGCCGGCGAAGAGAGGACCGTGGGTCCGGGGTTGAAAGAATACTTCAGGTTGCCATTGGTAGGATCAAGGGCATGCAGCTTGGCCCCCCCTATATAAATGGTGCCGTCGGCGGCCACCGCCGGCGACGAAAAGGTATCAAGGAAGGCCAGGTAAACCCATTTCAAGGTGCCATCGGGGTTAATGGCCCAGATGCGGCTGTTTCTCGACCCCACATAGATGGTGCCATCAGTGGCGATAGCCGGGGAAGAGCGCACTTCCCCGCCCATGTAATAATCCCATTTATAACTGCCATCCGGATTAATGGCATGGAGCCTCATATTTTGGGAGCCCACATAGATGGTGCCATCCTTAGCGACGGCCGGAGAGGAGTCCGAGGGTGACATGGAATAGGTCCACTTTTTGTTGCCGTTGACCGGATTTAACGCCACCAGGCCGCCTTGCCAGGAAGAGGTCACATAGATGGTGCCGTCCGGGGCAATGGCCGGGCATCCCATAGTGGCTCCTATCTTGTCATTGGCCCACTTTTGGGTGCCGTCGGGATTATAGGCATAAAAGGTGCCCGCTCCCATATAGATAGTGCCGTCCGGGCCCACGGCCGGAGACGCCCAACCGCTGGCGCCCCCATTAATTTTCCACTTCTTCGTCCCGTTGGGATTAAGTGCATAAAGATAACCATATTCATCAGCTATATAGGCCACGCCCAGGGCATCCAGGGCCACATTGGAGTGACGAATGGAAGTCGCCGCCAAATAGGACCACTTTTGGGTCCCCGGGGCGCCCGCCAGGACCGGAGCGGCGCTCACCATAGCCAACACCAGGAACAGGAGCAGGGAAATCCATCGCCGTAACATGCCAGTTCCTCCCAAATGTCAGATAGATCAAGTTTCAGACCAAGAGATGGTGATTAAGGAAGCTGCTTCCGCAGGGAAAGAAAACACCCAGAGAGCGCCGGGCCCCTTTGACATCAATCATAAATGAAGGAGCCGGGATTTGCAATTTCTTTCCCGATTAGTTTGGAAACGGTGAAATCGGGGATTGGGGGCAGAAGCTTGAGGGGGGGAGGGGCAAGCGCCTTCCCCCCAAAATTCCTACTCCTTCCCCTTCCCCCGCTTTCCCTGGAACTGCCTTACCTGGTACATGAAAGCTTCCAGGCGGGTGCGGGTGTGGGTCTGTTCCTGGCCGTCGTAGGCCAGGTTGAGGAAGGGGATGTTGTCGTGCTCTTCCCGGAGGCGTTTGAACAGGGAGTTCACCACGGTGCCGGGCATGCAGGTGAAGGGCATGATGTTCACCAGCCCCGCGGCCCCCTTGCGCACGAAGTCCCGGGATTTGCCGATGCTCAGGATGGCCTCGCCCTCGAAGGAGGGGTGGAGGTAGCCCTGGGCCAATTCCAAAATTTCGGAGATCTTGGGTTCATGAAGGTTGCGGATGCAGCCTTCAAAGACCTCCGTCAGCCGGTGTTCCAGCTTGTGCTGGACCCGGCCTTTGAGGAGCACCTGGAGCAGCAGCAGCCAGCGCCGGTTGGCGATGGCGTTCTTTTGGGCGGTGAAGTTGACGTACAGCAGCCACTCGCCGATGGGCGGCATCCAGACCTCGCCCCCCAGGGCCTCGATTTCCCGGATGGCGTTTTCGTTGGAGAATTTGTTGGCCCGGGTGTAGATTTCCCCCACGATGCCCACGATGGGCTTGTCCCGGCTGCCGTTTAAGGCCACGTCCTCGAAGGCCCGGCGGGCTTCCTGGAGCACCGGGACCTCATCGCGTCTATCCCGCAGGGCTTCATAGGCTTTTTGCACATAGTGCTGATAGACCTGGTCGGTGTCGCCGGTGTGGCGCTCATAGGGCCGGGTCTCCCACAGCTTTTTCTCCAGCAGGTCGATGGCCACCACGCCCCGCCAGGCGATGCGGTCGAAGTCATCCCCCACCATGCCGACTTCCTGGTACATGGTTTCCGTCTGGTCCGGGGAGTAAACCGGCATCTGGGGGTAGCCCAGCTCATCCAGGACCAGGCGGTGGAACCGGTGGTACTGGCCGAAGCGGCAGGGGCCGTTGGCCGCGGGCATGAAGAACGCGCTCTTTTCCGGGTCGAAGCCGGGGCGCTGCAACAGTTTGGCCAGGTCCCCGGTGGTGAGGATCAGGGGGTAGCACTCTTTGCCGGAGGTAAGGCGGCGGCCCAGTTCCAGGGTCTCCTCGTCGGACTCCGGCAGGGATTCGGCTTCGGCGCCGCAGGCCTGGAACGCGGCCACCAGACCCAGGGCCTGGTCGGTCATGGGGGGGAGATAGATGCGGCGCTTCAAGGCCCCGGTGACCCGGTAGCGGTAAGGCGAAACCGCGTCCACCATGGGCTGGGGCTTAACGTTCTTCAGGCTGTCCAGGAACGCCTCCAGGCGGGTGATGGCGCCCACGTCGGAGGAGTGCTCGTCGATCTCGATTTCCAGGTAAGGCTTGCCTCGCATGCGGTCCTTGAAAAAGTGCTCGATAAAGGAGTCGGGGCCGCAGCTGAAATTGGTGATAAAGACGCCGTAGAGGCGGTGGTCTTGGCGCACCAGCTCCGCGGCGCCCAGAATTTTCTGGCCGAAGCGCCAGTACATGGGCTTGATTTCCGAAAGGTCCTCCACCTGGTCCAGGGGCAGGAAGTCCATGGGCAGGGTCTGAACCCCCAGTTGGCGCAGCTTGCGGTGGAGGTTGAGATTCATGGCCGGGTCGAAGGCGTTGTAGGGCCGGCCGATGAGGACCATGAGACGCTCGTCGGGACGCAGAGCGTCCAGGATTTCCCGCCCCCGGTCCTGGAGCTGTTTGTAGTAGGCCGTTTGCGCCCCCATGGCCCGCATGAAGGCCCGGTCGAACTTAAAACGGGAGGCCCCCAGCTTCCGGGCCAGTTTTTTTAGGCCCTGGCGCAATTGGCGCTCCCCGGAGCCGAAGTAGAGCACTGGGGTGACCAGCTCGGCGTCGTATTCGCCGAAGTCGATGGCGGTTTCCACGGTGTAGGGCAGCGACTGCACCATGGGGCAAACCACCCCGGACTTGATCTCCGGGTTGGAATTGGCCATGTTGATGACGCTGGGAAGAAAAATGCGCTTCACCCCGGCCTTGAGCAGATCCAGGATATGGCCGTGGGCCACCTTCACCGGATAGCACGGCTCCGCGGCCAGGGACTCCACCCCCTGGCGGATGACGCTCTTGTTGGTCTTCTGGGAATAGACCACGGTGAAGCCCAGCTCTTCGAAAAAGGTGCGGAAAAAGGGCATGAGCTCCTGGAAGAACATGGTCCGGGGGATGCCGATGGGCCCTCTCTTGCCCTCCGGGGGCGGCTCGGAACCGTAGAGCAAATCTTCCCGCTCCTTGATGAGGTCGGGAATGTCTACCACCTTTTTCTGGGTGTCCACCTCGTATTTTTCGCAGCGGCTGCCGTAAAACAGGGGCTTTTCCCCGGCGATCTGCACCTGGCGGATTTCGCAGTTGTTGGGACAGCTCTTGCACTCAAAAGAGGTTACGGTGTACTGGCGGTCGGCCAGGTCGAAGCCCTTGAAGCGGGATTTTTTCCAGTCGAACTCCCGCATGGCCAGGATAGCCGCGCCGATGGCCCCGGTGACGTCGTGGTGCGGCGGCACGTTGATCTTTTTGCCGGTGACCTGCTCAAAGGCCGCGACGATGCCCTGGTTGGCCGCGGTGGCTCCCTGGTAAAAGATATTTTTGCCGATGGGCCGCTCTTCCACCACTTTGTTGATGTAATTGTAAACGATGGAGTAGGACAGCCCCGCCACCAGGTCGTCCTTGGCCGCGCCCCGCTGCTGGTGGTGGACGATGTCCGATTCCATGAACACGGTGCAGCGCTCGCCCAGGCGCACCGGGGTCTGGCTTTCCAGGGCCAGTTTCCCGAACTCTTCCCGGATGGAGATGCCCAGCTTTTCGGCCTGTTCTTCCAGATACGACCCGGTGCCCGCGGCGCAGACCTTGTTCATCATGAAGTCCACGATGGCGCCGTGGCGCAGACTGATAAACTTGGAGTCCTGGCCGCCGATCTCGAAGATGGTGTCCACCGAAGGGTCGATGGCCGCGGCCGCGGTGGCCTGGGCGGTAATTTCATTGCGCACCACGTCGGCGCCGATGAAGTCCCCGGTGAGGTAGCGGCCCGAGCCGGTGGTGGCCGCGCCCAGGATCTTCACCCGGCCTTGGAGCTTTTGGCCCGCCTGGCGCAGACCCTGAGTGATGGCCTCCAGGGGCCGGCCGGCGGTCATGAGGTATTCCCGGGCCAGGACCCGCATCCGGGCGTCAATGACCACCACGTTGGTGCTGATGGAGCCTACGTCCACCCCCAGGTAGCCTTCCACCACCGAGCCGTCGTCGGGTAGGTCCACCACCTGGTAGTGTTCCGGCCCCGGCGGGTCGGGAGGGGTGAGCCGGGGCAGGGGCCGGTCGGCGTCCACTTCCCGCCGTAGGTATTCTTTTAAGCGCTCCAGGCGAAGGTCAAAGTCGGACGGGGGATTTTCCCGGGCCGCCAGCACCGCGCCCACTGCGCCCACGGCGCAGAAGTGGGGCGGGATGATAAGGCTCTCATCGTCAAGGTCGAAGACCTGGCGGAAGGCCTGGCGCACCCCCTGATTGTGGGCCACCCCGCCCACGAAGGCCACCGGGGCAGTGATGGTTTTTCCCTTGGCGATGTTGCTCTTGAGGTTTCGGGCCATGGCCTGGCAGAGGCCGGCGATGATTTCATAGTCCAGCGTGGCGCCCTGTTGCAGGTGAATCATGTCCGTCTTGGCAAAGACGCTGCAACGCCCGGCGATGCGGGGCGGGGTGGTGGAGCGTAGGGCCTGCTCGCTGAATTCCTCGATGGTGTAACCCATGCGGTGGGCCTGCTGGTCCAGAAAGGAGCCGGTGCCCGCGGCGCACAGGGTGTTCATGGCAAAGTCCTGGATCACCAGATGGCCGCCTTCTTCCCCGATGAGGAGGAGCTTGGCGTCCTCCCCGCCCATGTCGATGACGGTGCGGGCCCGGGGCGCCAGGTGATAGACGCCCCGGGCCTGGGCGATGACTTCATTGACAAACACCGCGCCCAAGACTTCGGCCAGGGCTTTCCCCCCCAGACCGGTGCAGGCCGCCAGGCGGCAATTGTCCAGGGGAAACTGAGGCGGCAGGGCCGCCAGCAACCGCAAGGCGACGCCGTAAGGGTCCCCCAGGTGGCGGACATATTCTTCTTTTAACACTTCACCCTGGGGGTTCATGACCACCAGGTTGACGCTTACTGACCCGATATCCACTCCCACATCGAATTTGTTGCTCATATCGAATCCCCCGAGTGCTGGGCAGTATGTCTTAGAATTAATACTCTTTAACTTTTTTTGAGTGAATCGCGAATCTGCTTTTCGAACTCTTCTTCAAAAGCCCTGAGAGCAGTTTGAACCTCTCTGGTGCGGTGTCGCATCTCCGGAGAGCGAGCTACACCTCTTAGTCGTGGTGTGGGTTTGTATATCGCTGAATGCTCGACTTCCCAAAAAAGGCCAGTAAGCATTGAAACGATCTGTAACTCGCCCTTAATTTTTCTGCTGGCCGCCTCACAGTAGCCGTAATATTTAAAAGCCAGCGGATCATCGATCTTATCGTAACCCGGGACCGGATCTACCTCCCAATCGGAGAATCTCTGGCGTAATTCCTGATCGATTTCTATCAACCGGCTCCTTGGGAACGCAAGAACGCGAACGCCTGCCAAATCGTTCAAATTAGTTAAGGTATATTTATCGGGTTTAGTTCTATCAAATGTTCTGCCTTCCGCTTCCGGGCGTCGGCGCAGGGCGTCAAGCGCACTCTCGCACTCTTTGATTCGTGACGTAACGACAAGCTGTTCGTATTTGTCTAACTTGCGGGATATCGGCAGCACACAATATTTGACTTTAGCTTCCAGATGTTCCGCCACGCGGCGGATATCGGGGAGCAGATCAAAGTACTCCTCTCGCAAGCGATCCTCGACAGAACGCTCAACCATTATCGCAGCACACTTTCGATTTCGCGCTTAACTGAATCTGATGGGTCAAAGTTAAAATAGAAATGCCAATCCTCTCCCTCTTTGTTTTCACTGAGGCACCTTTGAATCTCATTCTCGTTATGATCCTCAATGAACTCAAGGCTGAATATCTTCTTGGTTCTCCGGTTGAAATAGACCTCTCGGTCGAAGCTATAAACATACCCTGCATCCCGTAGAATCTTACTTTTGGTGTCCAATGTCCCCATTTTGACTAACCTCTTTCCCTAGTTAAAGGATATCTTGAAATCTATGATTTTGATTGAAAGCCGCTCCCCGGCAAACTACGAAAAAACCCCTGATCCTGATAGAAGTTATGGGAAATCAAGCCGGACTCGCAGAGACTCCGCAGCCTCTTTTTCACTGAATTTAAAGGCAATCCCAGCACCTGGGCCAGGTCCGCGGCAGTCATGGGCCGCCGGGCCAGCATCTCCAGGAACCGGGCGTCAGTCACCGGCGAATCCTTGGCCGGGGCGGCCTGGAAAGAAGCGATGACTCCCGCGCCGTCCCAGAGGTAAGCCGCAATGGCTTCCATTTCCCGGGCGGAGACCGGCGCGGCCCAATCCTCCACCACCGGGCGCACCGCAGTGTTGAGCTGAACCGTGTCCGGGGAGAGGCGCTCAATGGCCCGGCGCAGGGCCGCCAATTCCGCCTCCTGGTCATTCACCCCTTGGAGGATCATGACCTCCAGCCAGACCTGCCCCGGATACTCCCGGCGAAAGGCCTCCAGACCCGCCAGCAGCCTGCTTAAAGTATAACCCGCGGGCGGGCGGTTGATAAGCTGGAAAGTTTCCTCCCGGGCCGCATCCAGGGAAGGGAGGACCACGTCCGCGGCGCCGAGCTCCCGGCGCACCTCCGGGTCAAAAAGCAGCGCCCCGTTGGTGAGCACCGCCACCGGGGTGTCCGCGAGGCGCTTAATGGCCTGGATGATGCTTCCCAAGGCGGTGTTCAAGGTGGGTTCCCCGGACCCGGCCAGGGTGATGACGTCCAGGTCCGGACCGGTGGCCAGATAAGCCTCCAGTTCCCGGATGATGGCTTCCGGGTGGTATTCCCGGCGCGCCAGGGTCTTAGAGGTGGTGGGCCCCACCTCGCAGTAAACGCAGTCAAACGGACAGGTCTTCCGGGGAATGAGGTCCACCCCCAGGGAGCGTCCCAGGCGCCGGGAAGGTATGGGGCCAAAGAGGTAAGCCATATGAATACAGTTTTCGGTTTTCGGTCTTCGGTTTTCGGTAAATGAAAAAATCAATGTAAGGTGCGCGCCGCACAACAAGCGCACCTCGCCGGGCGGTTTTGATGTACAGCTAATTTAGGGTGCGTTTCACCCACCATTAAAAAGCTGGGCGCCCCCAATATCTGTCTCAAAAACAACCCAACTGGCACTGGGTGATCTTGATGCGCAATTCGTTGAGCAAATCCCCCATCTCCTTGCGGGAAACGCCCAATTCCTGGGCCAGATTGAAGGCCGCGGCGCAAGGGATCTTTCCTTCCGGGCTCGCGGTCCGGATTTTGTTTTTCAGTTCATCCCGGGTCATAATCTTGCCCTTCCTAACTTCAACATTTAATTATTAACAGGAAAGCCGGAAAAATCAAGGAAAGGTTGATATTTTCAAGCATGGGGAGAAGTTATTACTCGGAGTAATCACACCTCCAGGACCCGCCAGCAGGCCGCGGTGAGCTGGTCCGCCAGGCTGGTGAGGCTGGGTTGAATCCGGCCGTAAACCTTGAAGACCGCCACCTGGAGGACCACTCCCAAAACCATGGCCGTGGCCGCCTGGGGTTCTTGGCCGGGGATCTCATCCCGCGCTATCCCTGCCGCCACCACGTCCAGCAGCACCGATACCGGCGTGGTCATCTCCGGGGTCACTTTTTTGAGCTGGGCGTGCTGGGACAGCAGCAGATAGCTGAACATCACCTGGTCCTCGTCGAAAAACTGGCAGAACTTGTGGATCATGGCTTCCAGCTTGGTTTTCACCGTGAGGCGCTCCTCTTGCACCCGGTCAAGTTCCCCGGCAAAGGCCAGGTAATTGGCAATGAACAGGTCCCAGGCCAGGGCGTCCTTGCTGTCGTAATGGCAGTATAAAGTGCCCTCGGCCACCCCCGCGGCCCCGGCGATGTCCCGGATGGTGGTCTCGGTGATGCCCTTTTCCACGAAGAGGCGCAGGGCCGTGGCGGTGATCAATTCCTTGGTCTTGGATCCATCTCGCATGGCGGTGTTTTCTGTTTTGGATTTTCTGTGTTCTGTATTCGGCAGAGTGGCCTGGGCCCACCTAACTAATATGTGAATGTTCACTCATATTGAATGCCTTTTCAAGCATTTTTTCCGGGGAGCGTAGTTATTTCGAAAAATTTTTGCAGCCTTGAAAATACCGAGATATAACCGCCCGGTTTCATTTATAATAAACCGGCGCCGCCTTCGGGCGGATGGCCGCCCCGGTCAATTTTTCCCAGGAGGAAAGCTCATGAAGGTCATCGCCATCTCCGGTTCCCCCCGCCCCCAGGGCAACACTTTTCACCTGCTCCAGGAGGCCCTGCGGGTGCTTAAAGAGCAGGATCTGGAAACGGAATACGTTTCGTTGCACGACAAGCAGATTCTCCCCTGCCGGGCCTGTCTCCAGTGCGCCCAGGAGAAGAACCGCTGCGCCCAGGAAGACGACTTCATGCCCATCTTCACCGCCATGGCCGCCGCCGACGGCCTCCTGGTGGGTTCCCCGGTCTATTTCGGCTCCGCCACCCCCAACCTCATGGCTTTGCTGGACCGGGCCGGGTACGTGGCCCGGCAGGGGGACAACCCCTTTTACCGCAAGGCCGGCTCCCCCATCGTGGTGGCCCGCCGGGCCGGAGTCAATTTCACTTACGCCCAACTCCAGTTCTGGTTCGTCATCATGGGCATGTACGTCCCCGGCTCCACCTACTGGCCCATCGCCTACGGCCTCAAGCCGGGGGACGCCGTCCAGGACGCGGAAGGCATGAAAACCGTGGCCACCCTGGCGGAAAACCTGGCTTATTTGATGAAGAAACTGGGGTAGAGAATTTTGGTAAGTTGGTGTAAATTGGGGACAGACACTATTATATTTAAAGTGTCGGTCCCTATTTTTTTGATGAAAACCGGACATCTGTATGTGCTATTGACACACCAAAATGATTTTCCTTGACGAACGTTGAATTTATGGCTATTAAATTTTTATGCCAACTGTGGACACCCTCAAAGCTTATGAAACTTTGACCGCAGCAAGACTGCCGGATGACCAGGCCAAGGCAATTCTGGAAGTAATCAAGGCTTCCCAGGAATCCGGCTATGAAAATCTGGTTACGCGGTCAGAATTCAAAGAAGAGATGCTGGCTTTGCGGGCGGAGATTTACCGCGTCAAATACGATCTCCTCAAATGGCTCATTCCCCTGATCCTCGGCCAGGGCGCCATCGTGGTGGCTCTGCTAAAGTTTATCAAGTGAGCCTTTTGCAAAATGTCTCGGAATTGAAATTGGGTGAAATTGGGGACAGACACTATTATTTTATATATTACTCAGGCCATAAAATTGTTCTCACTATCATCAACCGAATCCCCTAAAAAATTAATTTGGCGTGCGAAGGAATGGGAACCATTAATTGACCTCAGTAATATTTAAAAATGTCTGTCCCTATTTTCTAAATTGCCATATTTGGTTCCCTCTGTGTGTTTGGGTTAAGGGATTAATCGGCAAACTAACGCCGCACTAGCCCAAAAATCGCAAGTAAAAGTAATAATCCTCCCAACACAACAGCCCATCTCGCGACTTTGTGGTACCACTCTCCCGGCCCTCCCGGCCCAAAGATTTTCGCGTACCAGCCTTTGTTACTCATTTGCCCGTTCCTAACACTACAACGTTAATTACCCGCCTGCTTCAGTACAACCCTTTGTATATATTGTCATTCTGAGCGCAGCGAAGAATCTAGACCCTTCGCCTACGGCTCAGGGTGACATAACTGATTGTCAGTAATATCCAATGGTTGTCCTATCATGGGCGATATGGGAGGTATTATCTAACGTAGTAGTGCTAATTGTTGGGGTAATTGAGGGACAGACACTATTATCTTGATGTAGGCGGCCGGGGGGCGCTTTTTTAAGGCGAACCAGGTGGAAGCTCCCGCCAAAAGGAAAAACAGGGGCATATGCCAGTTATCGATAAAACTATTAACTGAGATTATGCCGCAGTCTTGGCCACGGCGCTCGAAAAATGGTTATGGGGACCTCTCTTGCCTAGTGAAATTTCCCAAACGGTCATCTTATCGAAGCCAAGTCTTCTCCAAGTGGCAAAATAGCATAAATTAAGGCGGAAAGTCAATTTTCTCCAGATTTTGGGCATACCAATCCCTCGGCGACCAGATGCTATCCGGCTGGGAAGCCTATATGCCCCAGGCCAGCACCGCCCGGTAATGGTGTGCCAGGGGAAAACCCGAAGCCACATGGACATACCATCTGCGGGCATGATAAGAAATTCTTGCCCCCACCTTGATAAGACGCTTAATCAGCCAATCAATGGACCGCTTCACTTCTTCCCCCCAGACATAGAACTGCCGGATCATGTGCAGGAGGTTGTAGGCCAGAACCCCCATCTTCAGCCTGGCCTGGTTGGCTTCAAACCGCTGGCAACTGGTCTTATCCCATCGCAGGGTGTTTTTGCCTTCCTTGATCCGGTTTTCCACATCTCCCCGCCCGTTATAGACCTTGACCACTTTACCAGCAGGCAGCCGTGAGTTGGTGACCACAAAGCCGATGCGGGGGAACAGTTCGCCCCGGTGCCACTCGATCTTGGCCACCACCCGCCGGGACTTACGCCAGCTTTTCGC
>Ga0194125_10011526_pt1 | contig 11830 bp, 10 predicted proteins | sample TA2KigC250mmetaG_FD_148626 | JGI IMG/M metagenome (GOLD analysis project Ga0194125, IMG submission 148626) | Freshwater microbial communities from Lake Tanganyika, Tanzania - TA2015034 Kigoma Deep Cast 250m | ecosystem: Environmental > Aquatic > Freshwater > Lake | place: Tanzania: Lake... | reverse complement strand
CCGAGACACCCGCAGCTCTAATCCGCCGGACCTGAAAACGCTGCCGGAGAAAGGGGGAGGGGCTGCGGGGGAGGGGGCAGGGGTGGTGACTTCCGGCCCCTCCGCCGGCAACAGTTTTTGCAGGCAGCAGGAGCCTGGGAATCAGAGGAAAATCAGCTCCGGCAGGGGCGGCCGACGGCGGGACCCCCGGGCCGGCGGAACTCTGGCCGGTCAGGGAGGGTCCCCCAAACCCGGACCCCAAAAACAAACGGCCTCCCGCCGCGGGGGCGGGAAGCCGCGGGAAATCCCCGGTTCCCGGCCTTTCTTCAAGGCCGGCCCTGGGATTTCTGGTATTGGTCGTAGATCAGGCCTCCCAACATGCCGGCGCCGCCGCCCACGGCTGCGCCCACTGCGGGGTTGCCGGCGGCCCAGCCGATGAGGGCGCCGCTGCTGGCGCCGATGGCGCCGCCGCTCAGAACCCGCTGTTCCGTGGGTGACATGCCCGAACATCCCCCCAACCACAGGGCGGCCACCACTAACAACACGACGGTCTTCTTCATGGCTTTTTTCCCTCCCCCTTCACACCTTTACCCATTTCCTTGCGGTACCGGTGGAGAATGACTTCGATCACCGAGGTCTTGATCTCCGCCGGGTTGTCCTGATAATACTTATCCACCTCCTGGACGATCTGGGAGACGGTCTTCTGCTTCATTTCCCGGACCAGCGCCTGGGCAATGGCCCCGGCTTTGGCTTTGCCCGAGGTCACCTCCAGGTCGGCCAGGTTCCCCACTCCCCAGATGTAGCCGATTTTGCCGTCCAGGGAGGCCTGGACCCAGCGGTTGCCGTCCCAGAGAAAGCCGCCTTCTTCGGCCCCGGCCGGCCCGCCCAAAGACAGGCTGAGGGCCAGCAAGATCGTCAACAGGAGCATCCCCTGCTTCATTTCCGTTCTCCTGGCGGCGGCGGGCAGGGAGGATTCCCCCTGCCGCCGCGATTTCCGGGCAGCGGCGCCGCTGGTGCAGGGCATCGCCCCTCGGACCACCCGCGGTGCAGGCCCCCCCTGTCCCCCTAACTGTTGTCAGGCACCGGCTCGGGGGTGGGGATGGCGGGCGCGGATTTCTTCTTGGTGGATTTGGCGGTCTTGCCGTTCTTCTTGTTTTTCTTGGCGCCGGCTTTCCCGACGGTCTTCTTCTTCTTCTCGGTTTTGCCGGCCTTGACCTGGGTCTTCTTGCCGGATTTGCCCTTTCCCTTGGGCTTGGTCTTGACCTCCTGAGGTGCAGGAGAAGCGGGTTTCTTGGGCTCGAGTTGCTCCAGCGGGCGCTGCCCCTCCAACATGGGGGGCACGGCGGGCGGCTCCACCTCTTTTTGGGTCCGTCCCCACGTGGGCAGGCTCAGGAGCAACATCCCCGCCAGCGCCGTGCTCAGACATTTGCGCATCTGCGCCTCCGACAATCACTCGGACAAAGCGGCGGGCCGGGAGGCCGGTCGGGGTGGCGGGGCCCCCCGGACCGCCGGTGATATAACCAGTTAAACCGACTTTCCCCCACCGGGTTAGGATTCTGTTTCCACCGGCTTCTTGGGTTTGGGCTTCTTCTTGGTGGTCTTTTTCTTCTTCTTGGTGGCCTTCTTTTTGGTGGTCTTTTCCTTTTCGGGTTTGGCGGTCTCAGGTTGCGTAGCCGTGCCCGGCGGCGGAGTCTCTACCGCAGCCGGCGGCGGAGATCCTGCGGGGCCCTTGTCCTCTTTCTGCTGGGCCAGGGAAGCTCCCTGGAGGCTCAGCACAAAAGCGCCCACTGTTGCCAGGGTCAAGAGTTTTTTCATCGAGTCTCATCCTCCGAAATTTTAAGTTGAAAACACTAACACCTTTGGTGGCGGTGCAGGGATTCGAACCCCGGACACTGCGGATATGAGCCGCATGCTCTAACCGGCTGAGCTACACCGCCACTGTGGAAAATATATTCCCAGGAGGTGATGCTGTCAAATAAAAAGACGGGGAAAAGCCCCGACAGCTCAAGCCTTGCGCGGACTTCCCGGGCGGCTGTCGCCCTCTGCGCCGCCCCCTCCCCTTTAACGAAAGAGCATCCATCCCGTCTAATGGATAAATCATGAAGACAAGATCGTTCGGAACAGTCGCACCTGGGCCTCCGGCCCACCCGGAAGACATGAAAAGATTTTGTCAAGACACTTACTCATGAGCCTGCGGCTTACCCGCAAAGCATGAACAGTTCTCCCCCTCACCCCGGCCCTCTCCCCCGCCGGGGGAGAGGGGGATAAGGAACTTTTCCTGGCAGAAATCCGGACCCGGTCCGTGAGGGTTTCCGGCGTCCGGTCCGGCCACGGTGGCAAGCACAGGCCGGATCACGTTGAAGGTGGTATTATGGCAACTCATTTTTCCGCGGGAGCGCTGCGTAGACCCAGACCTCGCCCCCATCTCTGGCTGGCCCTGCTGTTGGGGGGTCTCCTGGCCGGGCTGGGAGCAAGCCCCCTGTCGGCCCAGAAAGGCAAGGCCTTGCCGGCGGAGGACAAGACTCTCTCGCCCTATTTCGTGGTCCTCACCGACGACCCCACGACCGACGCCCTGCCGCTCAAGAGCACCCGGGCCGAGGTCAGGATCGCCGGCACGGTGGCGGCCGTCAAGGTCACCCAGGTCTACCGGAACCAGGGCAAAAAGACCCTGGAGGCCATCTATGTCTTCCCCGGCTCCACCCGGGCCGCGGTCCACGCCTTGCGCATGACCGTGGGCGGACGGGTGGTGGAAGCCAGGATCATGGAGCGCCGGCAGGCCCGGGAGACCTATGAACAGGCCAAGCGGGAAGGCAAGACGGCCTCGCTGTTGGAACAGCAGCGCCCCAACGTCTTCCAGATGAACCTGGCCAACATCCTGCCCGGCGACGAAATCAAGGTGGAACTGGATTACCTGGAGCTGCTGGAGCCCCAGGAGCAGATCTATGAGTTCGTCTTCCCCACGGTGGTGGGCCCCCGCTATTCCAACCTGAAGGCCAAGGACGCCCCGGAGTCGGAAAAGTGGGTGCAGAATCCCTATCTGCGGGAAGGGGAGGGGCCGCCCTACACCTTCGGACTCAAGGTGAACGTCAACAGCGGCCTGCCTCTGGTGAAGCTGGCCAGCCCCAGCCATGAGGTGGACACCAAGTTCGCCTCGCCCACCTCCGCGGAGGTCACCCTCAAGGACGAGAAGACCGGCGGCAACCGGGACTTTGTGCTGCGCTACTCCCTGGCCGGAAACAAGATCGAGACGGGCCTGCTGCTCTATCCCGGCCAGGACGAGAACTTCTTCCTGCTCATGCTGGAGCCCCCCGCCCGGGTGGAGGCCCAGGCCGTGGTGCCCCGGGAGTACATCTTCATCGTGGACGTGTCCGGCTCCATGCACGGCTTCCCCCTGGACATCACCAGGGCCCTCATGGAGGAGATCATCAAGGGCCTGCGCCCCACGGACTTTATGAACGTGCTGCTCTTTGAGAGCGGCAACGCGGTGTTGTCCGATGCGGGCTCGCTGCCGGCCACCGACGCCAACAAGGAGCAGGCCATCGCTTTCATCAAGGCCCGGCCCGGCGGCGGCGGCACCGAGATCATGCCCGCCTTCAAGCGGGCGCTGGCCCTGCCCCGCACGCCCAACACCTCCCGCATCGTGGTGGTGGCCACGGACGGCTATGTGCGGGTGGAGCCTGAACTCTTCAATCTCATCCGCAAGAACCTGGGCGAGGCCAACCTCTTCCCCTTCGGCATCGGCGCCTCGGTGAACCGCCACCTCATCGAAGGCATGGCCCGGGCGGGCCTGGGCGAGCCCTTCGTGCTGCTCAACGCCGCCGAGGCCCGGCGGGAGGCGGCCCGTTTCAAAAAATATATCGACCAGCCGGTCTTGAACCACATCAAGGTCTCTTTCAGCGGGTTTGGCGCCTATGAGGTGGAGCCCGAAGCCGTGCCCGACCTCTTCGCCCTCCGGCCCATCACCGTCATGGGCAAGTACCGGGGCAGCCCCGGGGGGACCATTGTGGTCACCGGCAAGACCGCCGCGGGCGACTTCCGCCAGGAGGTGAAGGTGGCCGACGGCAAGGCCGGCCCCGACAACGCCGGGCTGCGGCTGCTGTGGGCCAGGAAACGCATCGCCCGCCTGACGGACCAGTCCTTCCTGGAGAAGGGCGAGGGGCCGCTCACCAAGGAAATCACCGGGCTGGGCCTCAGATACAGCCTCATGACCCAGTACACCTCCTTTGTGGCGGTGGACCAGGTGAAGCGGGCCGACGGCACCGTGGTGACGGTGAAGCAGCCCCTGCCGCTGCCCCAGGGCGTGAGCGGGCGGGCCGTCGGTGAGATGGACGGCGGCTTTGCCCCCGGCGCCGGGAAAATGTTGGCGCCGCCGCCCCTGGCCTCTTATTATGGCGGGAGAGTGTCTTCCCGGATACCTGCGGGTGAATCCACCGAAATCACCACGGGCAAAAAGGAAGAGAAGGGTAAGCTCTCCTTGAGGATTCTGGAAACCGCAATCAAGGGCGCGGTGGACCAGGCCGCGGTGGAGACGGCCCTGGAGGGGGCGTTGCCCAAGCTGGAGACCTGCGTCCGGGAAGCCGCGGCTCGTAAGGTGAAGCTGCCGCCGGAGATCGTCCTGACCTTCACCATCGGCCCGGACGGCCGCATCACCGGCCAGCCGCTGCTGAAAACCCCGGGCAGCGGCCCGGCCCTGGGGAACTGCCTCCAGGAGAAGCTGAAGGGCCTCACCTTCCCCAAACCGGCCCAGGGTGCGGCCACGGTGACGGTGAAGCTGGCGGTGCAGGGAGGGTGAGGTAGGGGGCAGGCGCCAGGCGCCAGGTGTCAGGTGTCAGGTGTCGGGTTGCAGGTGCAAGCCTGGACCTGGACCAACCGAGCCGGTGCCAGGCCCTCGCGCCTGCCTCTATTCTCCCGCGGCCTCCCTTGGGATGGTAACACCAGTCCTCACCGGGCTGATCATGATCCACAAATTACGGTGCGGGGACGAGGGATGAGCAAAACCCTCGTTCCCAAGCTCCCGCTTGGGAACGCCATTGCACCCGAAGCTCCTGCTTCGGAACCGGAGGGGGCAGGAACAGGGCGTGGCGACCCTAACGCTCCTCCCCCGCTATTCATTTGACGCCGGCTGCGGCCAGGTCCTGGGCCCGCCAGGTGGCCGACTCCACTGCGCTCATCACCGCGGCCCGGAAGCCCCCCTGCTCCAGGGCGTGCAGGCCGTGGATGGTGGTGCCCCCCGGCGAGGCCACCTGGTCCTTCAGCGCCGCGGGGTGCAGCCCCTTCTCCAGGCAGAGGCAGGCGGTCCCCAGCACCGTCTGGGCGGCCAGCTCCAGGGCCAGGGCCCGGGGCAGCCCCATCTTGACGCCCCCGTCGGCCAGGGCCTCGATGAACAGGGCCACGTAGGCCGGTCCGCTGCCGGACAGCCCCGTCACCGCGTCCAGGTGCCCCTCGCTCACCGTCACGGCCCGCCCGCCGGCGCGGAAAAGCTCCAGGGCATAAAGCAGGTCCTCCGCGCTGGCCCGGGAGCCGGCGGCCACCGCAGTGATGCCGGCCCGCACCAGCACCGGGGTGTTGGGCATGGCCCGCAGCACCCGGGCCTGGGGGAGGGCCTCCTCCAGGACGGCGAGCGGCAGCCCGGCGATGATGGAAATGACGCGCTGGCCGGGACGGTCCTGTCCCTTGATTTCTTGCAGCACCCCCGCCGCCACCTGGGGCTTCACCGCCAGGACCACGGTGTCGGCCGTCATCACATCGACATTGTGCCGGGCCCGCTTCACCCACAGATCGGCCATCTCCCCCTGGCGCAGGTGATCGGGGTCGCAGTAGAGCAAATCCTCCCGGACCACACGCCCTGAGGCCAACAGCCCCCGGATCAGGGCGCCCCCCATGCTGCCGGCGCCGATGAAGCCCAGCCTGCCCGCGGTCCAGTGTTCCCGTTTGCGCTCCTCCATTGCCATTGACCCCTTCCCCGGATAGTGATAATGCTATTGTGCCACAGGCCGAAGCCCAGGGGCAGGGAAAAATGTTCAGGGGCGCAAGGCATTTTGAGGAGAGGGTTGACTTCCTCCGGCCTCTCTTCCCATCATCACAGTTTCCAAGGAACCGGCATGAATCAGGCGCATTCTCCCGACGTCCTGCCCGCCACCCCGGTGGACGAATTGAGCATCCAGACCATCCGCTTTCTGGCGGTGGACGCCATCGAGCAGGCCAAGTCCGGCCACCCCGGCATGCCCATGGGCGCCGCGGCCATGGCCTACACCCTGTGGACCCGCTTTCTCAGGTTCAACCCCCGGGACCCGTCCTGGCCCGACCGGGACCGCTTCGTGCTGTCCGCCGGGCACGGCTGCATGCTCCTCTATGCCCTGCTGCACCTCACCGGCTACGATCTGAGTCTGGAGGACCTGAAGCAATTCCGCCAACTGGGCAGCCGCACCCCCGGCCACAGCGAATATGGCCTGCCCGGCGTGGAGGCCACCACCGGCCCCCTGGGCCAGGGTCTGGCCAACGCGGTGGGCATGGCCCTGGCCGAACGGATGCTGGCCGCGACCTTCAACACCCCCGAGCACGTCATTGTCGACCACTACACCTACGTTCTGGCCAGCGACGGGGACCTGATGGAGGGCGTGGCCCTGGAAGCCATCTCTCTGGCCGGGCACCTGCGGCTGGGGAAGCTCATCGTGCTCTATGACGACAACCGCATCTCCATCGAAGGGAGCACGGAGATCGCCTTCACCGAGGACCGGCCGGCCCGCTGCGCGGCCTGCGGCTGGCACACCCAGACGGTGGCGGACGGCAACGACGTGGCGCAGGTGGCCGCGGCCCTCGCGGCGGCGCGGGCGGAGACGGACCGCCCCTCCCTCATTGCGGTGCGCACCCACATCGGCTTCGGCTGCCCCGCCAAACAGGACCGGGCGTCGGCCCACGGCGAGCCGTTGGGGCCGAAAAACGTTCAGGAAACCAAGGAAAAGGCGGGCTGGCCGCTGACGCCCACCTTCCTGGCGCCGCCCGAGGTGCTGGCCCATTGCCGGCAGGCGCTGGACCGGGGCGCGGCCCGGCAGGCGGACTGGGAGGAACGCTTCCGGCGCTATGCCCAGGCCCACCCCGAGAAGGCCGCGGAGTTCCAGCGGCGCCAGGAGGGGCGGCTCCCCGAAGGCTGGGAGGCGCACCTGCCCATTTTCTCCGCCGACCAGGGGCCTCTGGCCACCCGGGTGGCCTCCGGCAAGGCGCTCAACGCCCTGGCCCAAAAAATCCCGGAACTTCTGGGCGGCTCCGCGGACCTGGCCCCCAGCAACAACACCCTCATCAAGCAGCCGCCGGATTTTAAGGAAGTGGAACCGGACGTGCAATGGTCCAACGGCTATCAAGGGCGCAACCTGCGCTTCGGGGTGCGGGAACACGCCATGGGCGCCATGCTGAACGGTCTGGCCCTGCACCGGGGCTTTCTGCCGTACGGCGGCACCTTCCTCATCTTCAGCGACTACATGCGGCCCTCCATCCGCCTGGCCGCCCTGAGCAAACTGCACGTCATCTACATCTTCACCCACGACAGTATCGGCGTGGGCGAGGACGGGCCCACCCACCAGCCTGTGGAGCAGTTGGTGGGCCTCAGGAGCATTCCCAGCCTCCTGGTCTTCCGGCCCGCGGACGCCAATGAGACCACGGCCGCCTGGCGCCTGGCCGTCACCCACCGGGGCGGCCCCGTGGCCCTGGTGTTGAGCCGCCAGGGCCTGCCCATCCTGGACCCGGCCCGCTACCCGCAGCTCCTGGCGGGCGTGGCGCGGGGCGGCTATGTCCTGGAAGAGGCGGCCGGCGGCGCTCCGGAGCTGGTCATGCTGGCCACCGGCTCGGAGGTGCACCTGGCCCGGGAGGCCCGGGAAATGCTGACCGCCGAAGGCCGCCGGGTCCGGGTGGTGAGCCTCCCCTGCTGGCATCTCTTCCAGACCCAGCCCGCCGCCTACCGGGACGAGGTGATTCCCCCGGGGACGCCGCTGCTGGCCGTGGAGGCCGGCTCCACCCTGGGCTGGAAACCTTACGTGGGCCCGGCCATGGAGGTGGTGGGCCTGGACCGCTTCGGGCTGTCCGCCCCCGGGCCGGTGGCCATGCAGGAGCTGGGCTTCACCGCGGCCAACGTCTGCCGGCGGGCGAAAAAGCTGCTGGCCGGGATCTGAAGCCGGGGGCGTCTGCAACGGTCAGATCGCCCGCTTCGCCCCTCCCACTCCGGGGCAGGCACTGCCAAACTCGGTGGGGGTCCGGTCCGGGGCAAAACTTTGGAGGCGCAATGCCGCCGTCACATCCGGAACGTCGGGTTTGCGCCGGGTGTGCCGCCGTGAAATGCCTTTCACGGGGGTGTCGCCTCTGTTGAGGCCGGAGGTCCAGGCAACCTGTCCCGAGGACCCTGAAGGAGAAAAATCCATGAGAAACCGGCTCGTACTTTTGTATTTCGGTCTGGCAGCGCTTCTTTTCCCCCACCCGGCCCCGGCCGCAACCATCGAACCCGGCGGCGTAAGCTGGACTTTTTACGTCGGGGCTCCGGTCTTTTCCTCCCCGGCCCTGGGGGCGGACGGCACCATTTATGTGGGGTCCGGTTACGGCAGTCTTTACGCCGTCAATCCCGACGGCTCCCTGAAGTGGCCCCTCTTCATCGACCATATGTACCTGGAGTCTTCTCCCGCCGTCGCCCCGGACGGCACCATCTACATCGCCTCCCAGGGGGACCATTATTCTCCGGGCAGTCTCCACGCGGTGCACCCGGGCGGCACCCAGAAGTGGGCTTACCCCATCGGGAACTGGTCCACGTCCTCGCCGGCCCTGGGGGCGGACGGCACCGTCTATGTGGGGTCGAGTTACGGGGTGCTTTTTGCTGTGAACCCGGACGGCACCCTCAAGTGGGAATTCGAAACCGGTTATGAAGAACTGCGGTCCTCCCCCGCCGTGGGCCGGGACGGCACCGTCTATGTGACCTCCTTCAGCGGCGAGGGCGGGGAAGGATGCCTTCATGCGGTCAATCCCAACGGCTCTCTCAAATGGGAGTTCCCCGTCGCCGATATGATGTGGTCCTCTCCCGCGTTGGGACAGGACGGCGCCATCTACGTGGGTTGTCATGACGGCCATCTCTATGCGCTGAACCCCGACGGCTCCCTGAAGTGGGCCTGCCTCACCGGCGGGCCGGTGACTTCCTCCCCCGCCCTGGGCGCCGACGGCACGATCTACGTCGGGTCCGGGGACGGCAAGCTTTACGCCGTCAATCCCAACGGCACCGTCAAATGGGCCTTCCCGGTGCCGGAAGGATTCCAGGTGAACTCCTCCCCCGCCGTGGGGGCGGACGGCGCCATTTTGTTCTCGGCAGTCTTGTATGATGTAGAAGACATGTTGGGGCGGCTGTATGCCCTGAACCCGGACGGGACGGAGAAATGGTTCACCCAGACGGGTTACGCCTACAATATGTATTCCTCTCCGGTCATCGGCGCCGACGGCGCCGTCTATGTGGGGGCCGATGACGGCAACCTCTATGCCGTGGTCAGCGAGTCCCTGGGGCTGGCCCGCTCGCCCTGGCCCATGTTCCGCCAGAACGAGAAGCATTGGGGGAGGCTATTGCCTCTCCCCACGACGCATTTGCCGTTCCTGGGGCTTCTCTTGGACCACGCGGGGGATATCTTCAGATAGGTGACCCGTCCCCCTTGAATTTTAGGCCATCGGCAGGCTGCGGGGCTAGGGCGGCGGAGAATCGGCGGCCGAAAGTCCGACGCCCCCTGCCCTCAGGGTTGATGCCCTGCTTGGGGGTGGGCTTCAGGTGAGGGAGATCACCTTGTCGGCCAGGCGCATGTGGCTGACGATGTCCAGCATGTTGGTGGTTTCGCCCACCTGTTTGGCCTCCAGGAGTTGGAAATGGTTGAGGCAGGTGCCGCACACCAGGACCTGCACCCCGGCCGCTTCCAGCTCCTGGAGGCGGTCCAGCACGGGGGAGCCGGTCACCGCCAGACGGACGCCGGCATTGAGACAGACCAGGCACCACAACTCCTGTCCCAGTTCCTTCAGGGTTCCCAGGAAACTGGCCATGAGCTTTTCCCCCAAAGAGTCGTCGCCCCGGCCCAGACGGTCGGCGCCCACCAGCACCAGCACCTTGGGGGGCAGGGCGGCTGCCGCCCCCGGCGCCGGGGCCATGAGCTCGCAGGGACCGACGCCGGGGCGGACCCCGGTCACCACGAAGGTCCCCCCCTCTTCGGCCACCTGCACCTGATAGCCGCTGCGGCTCAGACAGCGGCTGACGTTCTCCCGGGCGGCGGGGTTGTCCACCAGCACGGTGATGCTCTCCAAACCGCCCTGGTCCACCATTTCCTTGGTTTTCAGAACCGGCCCGGGACAGGCCAGACCACGGCAGTCCAGATCTTTTCTCGTCATGGGAAACCTCCAGTAATATCAATAAGTCGGCCAGGTTGCCGCTATGTTGCTTAAGCTGCTCTCGGCAGGACGGCGGCGCCTGTACTGAACCGGAATGCCCGCAGCCTCTCACTCATCCCGCAGACGATAGCCCACTCCCGGTTCGGTGAGGAGGTAAGCGGGCCGGGTGGGGTTGTCCTCCAGCTTGCGCCGCAGGTTGAGGATGAAGATGCGCAGGTAGGGGTGCTGCTCGGTATAGGAGGGCCCCCACACCTCTTTGAGGAGCTGGCGGTGGGTCACCACCTTGCCCCGGTGGCGGACCAGCACCGACAGCAGCTTGTATTCGATGGGGGTCAGGTGGATTTCCTCGCCGCCCTTGAAGACCTGGCGTCGGTCCAGGTCCACCTTGAGGTTGCCGATGACCACCAGTTTGTCGTGCGGTGAGGGCCCGTTGAGGCGGGAGCGCCGGACCGCGGCCCGGATGCGGGCCAGCAGCTCCCCCACCCCGAAGGGTTTGGTGAGGTAGTCGTCGGCGCCGGCGTCCAGGTTGTCCACCTTGTCCCGTTCCTGCCCCCGGGCGGAGAGGATGATGATGGGCACTGCGGACCATTCCCGCAGGCGCTGAATCACTTCCGTGCCGTCCAGGTCCGGCAGTCCCAGGTCCAGGAGCACCAGATCGGGGACCCGGGAGGCCGCCAGGGCCAGGCCCTCCCGTCCCGTTTCCGCCTCCAGCAGTTGGAAGCCCTGGGTCACCAGGGTGGCCCGGAGAAACCGGCGGATATGGGCGTCGTCTTCAATCAGCAGAATTTGCAGGCTCATCTTGGTCGGCCCCTTCCATGTCGGCATGGGGGTGGTCCACCGGCGGCGGGGCTTCCCCCAGGGGGAGGGTGAAAACGAAGACGGCGCCGCCGCCGGGCCGGTTGGCGGCCCAGATGCGCCCGTCGTGGGCTTCGATGATGCCCCGGCAGATGGCCAGCCCCAGGCCGGCGCCCCGGGAGCGGCCCGGAGCCACCTGATAAAATTTTTCAAAAATAAGGTGCTCCTGTCCGGGAGGCAGCCCCGGGCCGGCGTCGGTCACCTCCACCAGCAGGTCCCCCCCGGTGGGGCGGGCGAAGATGTGCAACGGCGTGCCGGGCGGCGTGTATTTGGCGGCGTTTTCCAGGAGGTTGAGGAAAACCCGCTCCATCAGCGAGGTGTCCATCTGCACCAGGGGGGTGTCGGGGGGCAGGGTGACGGTGACGGGGTGCTCCTTGAGCTGGTTCTCCAGTTGCGTCAGGGCCGTGCCGATGACCTCCTCCAGGGCGTTCCATTCCCGCTGCAGGGTGATCTGGCCGGCCTGGAGGCGGCTCATTTCCAGCAGGTTGGCCACCAGGTGCTCCAGGCGGCAGGCTTCCTCGTACATGGTCTGGGCCAGCTCCCGCCGGGTGGCCGGGTCCAGACCCTGTTCCTCTTCCGCCAGGATGCTGGCCGACCCGGCGAT
>Ga0194125_10011520_pt1 | contig 11832 bp, 7 predicted proteins | sample TA2KigC250mmetaG_FD_148626 | JGI IMG/M metagenome (GOLD analysis project Ga0194125, IMG submission 148626) | Freshwater microbial communities from Lake Tanganyika, Tanzania - TA2015034 Kigoma Deep Cast 250m | ecosystem: Environmental > Aquatic > Freshwater > Lake | place: Tanzania: Lake... | reverse complement strand
CGATGCGGTTCATCCAGGGATCCCGCACGAGGCCGCTGGCCAGCACCTTGGCGCCCTCCACGGTCGCGATGTCCGGCCGGTGCAACTTCAACTGCCGCGCGATGTCGCTCATCGACGGAATGGCACGGTCGTTCAGCACCGCCGCCTGCAACTTCCAGACGTTGTCACGCACCCGGGTCACCACCGGCTCCTGCAGGCTGAGCCGCGGCAGGTGGTGCGCGTGGAACAGCACGAAAGCCGCGTTGCGGTGGCACTCCTCCTCGAGCAGGAACCCTTCCGGCGGCCGCTCCGTGTCGTGCCGGTAGCCGCCGATCTCGATGTCCCCGTACTGCGGGTGCTTGTACGGCTTCCAGTTCACGAACATCCGCCCGTGGGTCAGCAAGTCGCTGAACTTTATGGTCTCCTGCGGCGTCACCCGGCCGTCCTTGTCGAAATCCTGTTGCGGCCCGTTCAGCTCATTGGTGAGGGCGATGGCCCCGTGCACCCCGTAGAAGTGGTCCACCGAACCGCCATAGGCCGAGTACAGGTCCTTCCAGATGATTCCGTACTTGTAGCCCGGCAGCAGCTTCTCCCCTTCCTTGGCGATGAGGTCGTAGGCCCGCACGTCGCCCGGCGGATACTGCCGCATGCCCCGCGCGCCCGGCCCGCGCAGGATGATGCGGCCCGTGTTGTGAAAGCTCTGCGCCGCGGCCACGTTGGGATGCTCCAGGAACCACTCCGCGATGGTGCGCGTCTCCGGGTACTGGAGCGGATAGTCCGAGGAGCCGCCCTGCACGTAGCGCGGCTGCCAGCCCCAGGCCCAGGTGCGGTTGGCGTCGATGTAGCCGATGGGGTCCTCGTTCACCTGGCCGTCGCCGTCGTTGTCGATGCCCTCCAACCCCAACTGGATGTAGTCTCCGAGTTCTTCGCCTTGCACCGGCACGAGCAGGCGGGGGTCCTTCGGATCGAGCCGGAACCGGCCCTGGCCCAGCGGCACCTTCTTGCGCATCATGGTGATCTCGCCGTCCCCGTTCAGGTCCTCGTAGCCGTCCTCGTCCACCAGGCCGTCGCGGTCGTCGTCGATCTTGATGGGCGGGGTGCGCGGGAAGTTGGGGGTGGAAGGCTCGGTGAACCACTTGACCCGGCTGTCGGGGTTGGACATGGGCACGACGTACAGCACCGCCCGGTCCAGCAACTCCGTCACCCGCTCCAGCTTGCCGTAGTTCTTCAGCACGTAGTTGATCAGGTAAAGGCACACTTCGGTGCCCTGAATCTCGTTGGCGTGAGTGGCCGCGTCGATGTATATGGCCGGCTTCCCCGGCTCCGCCCCGGTGGTCGGATTGTGGATCGTTACCAGCCACATCTCCCCGCCGCCGCTGGCCTTGCCGATACTGGCGAGCCTCACGAATTCCGGATACGCCGCGGCGTACCCCTTCAAGAACTCGACGATCCGCTCGTTGGGGTAGAGACGGTTGAAGGCCGGGTCCGGCGGCGCCACCTTGGGCTTGAGCGGCTCCGCCCCGAAGGCGGCCAGCGCCGCCAGGAGCCCAACAATAATCCGCGGCATCATTTCCCACCTCCCAGCACGATTTCCTTGCGGTCACTGCCGGCATTGCTGGAGGCGACCGTGACGCCGATGCGCTCGCCCTTCTCGGCTCTGACCAGCCATTCGCCTTCCAGCGCCTCCGCGCCGCCGGCGAGCCGCTCCGAGGTCACCCAGGGCACGCCGCTCACCAGCGCTCCGCCCTTGGGCAACTCGAGTGCCAGGCGCACCGGCACGTAGTTGCGCGTGCGCTGCCCCTGCTTGCTGTGCGTGGGTAGCCCGCCGGTGTTGGCCGCCACCGCTTTCACTTTCCAGACTCCCCGGCCCAGCGGCTGGGCTTCGACCGAAGCGACGCTCAACTGCGCCAGCCGCCCCGCCAGGTCCAGCACCATGTCGGTGTGCGCCGCCAGGGCCGGTCCCAGCAGCCTCTCAGGCGGCGCGACCTCGACGAACGGATCCACGCCGCCGACCTCGGCCTTCCTGCCGTCCGGCAAAGTCACGGCGGTCCACGCCACGAACCCGCCCGGCGCTTCCTGGTCGATGTAGGCCATCAGATCCGCCTGCTCGCCCGTGACCGGCGCGCGCGCCGGAGTCGCGCCGCCACCCATCTGCTTCACCATGGCCGCCATCCGCGCCGGAGTCATCTTCCCGCTCTTCACCCCCTCGAGCAGCATGGCTGGCTGCACCATGGGGGGCGCTTTGATCTCCTTCAGAAACGCGGTGATCTTCTCCTCGCCCAGCGCCAGGAACTCCTCCGCGGTCATCTTCTCGAGGCGCTCCAGCGTCAGCGCCTGCTCGGGCTTGGGGGCTTCGGTCTTGCGCCGCGGCACGCCCCACACATCCAGCTCGATGGCCATCACGCCGTACTGGTAGTAGAGCCAGTTCTGAGGACCTCCCGCCGGCGACTGCCTGCCCGCGCGGCGCGTGTCCAGCCCGGCCTTCTCGAGCAGCTTCTTGTAGTCCTCGGCCAGTTTGCCGTAGTACTTCAAGTCCTCCTCGTCGGGCCGCAGCGCCGGACCGCCGCCCAGGAACTGCGCCAGCATCTCCTTGGTCATGTTCATCTGCCGCGCCATGGGCTGGTCCTTGAACATCTCCCACAGCTCGTCGATGGTGTACTCCTGCTCGGGATCCAGCCCCGCCATTTGCGCCATCTGCCGCGGCACCCGGACACGCATCTGCCCCACGTCGGTGGGAGCGCCACCGGCGCCGCGCGGAAGCTCCAGGAGATTGTTGGCCGGGCCGTAGACCACCGCCAGCGCCACGTTGCGCCGCGTCAGCAGGTAGTCCATCACCGCCTTGGCTTCCGGCGTCGAGCTGGGCCACGGGCCGCTCTCCGGATCGTTGTCCGCGAAGCCGTGCGCGAAGTTCTTGTCGGGACGGTATCCGCCGTGCGGATCTTCGCTGTACTGCCCGTCCCGGTCGTCGTCAATGCCTTCGGTATAGACCTTGTAGGCGCCCTTCTGCCCTTTCAGCGCATCGGCGCGGATCATCAGCCGCGGGTTGTCGGGATCGGACAGCATGTCGCCGGCCGGGTCCGGAATGCGGATCTGCGTGATGCGCCCGTCGTTGTTGAGATCGTTGGGGCCGTCCTCGCCTTCCAGCCCGTCGCGGTCTTTGTCCGACTTGGCCCCGTTGTGCGAGCGCCGCCATCGCGGCGCCAGAAACATGGCGTCGTGGGCGTCGGGGTTCAGCGCCGGGGCGATGTAGAAGGCGCGCGTGGCGAGCAGCTTGTCGTCCTTGCCTGCGAGCAGCCGCTCCAACAGGTTCAGCGCCGCCTGGGTTCCGGCGTTGTGCCAGCCCACGATGTTGGCGCCCACAAACACAGCGGGCCCCGGCCCCCCGACCTGCGCCGCGTACAGCTTCTTTCCGGCCGCCGACGCGCCGATTACTTCCAGCTTCATGCGCTGGGGGTGCTGCCGCGCCAGCTCCTCCAGCCGGCGCTCCACAGCAATGTAGTCCAGGTAGCCCGTCTGCGCCCCGAGCAGCCCTGCCGCAGCCAACACAATCCCGTATCGCAAGCTCGTTCTCCTCCCGGCGGAAACCTCCGATTATAGCGGACCACCCCGCGCAACGATGGTTTGCGTCCCCGTCTCGCTGCTGCTATCATCGCCTGACATAGGTGATTGGGGTATGCGCCACCTGCTTTTTGCACTGCTGTTGCCGGCTGCCCCCATGGCGGCCCAGAACGTCTCCTGCTCGCTGTCGGGCACTGTCCAGGATCCCGGCGGAGCGGTCGTCGCCGGCGTAGAGATCCGGCTGACCGGCGCCGGCACCGGCTTTCTGCGGTCCACCTCCACCAACCAGGTGGGTTTCTTCTCGTTCCCCACCCTGATGCCGGGCGCCTACCAGCTCTCCATTTCCGCCGCGGGCTTCAAGCAGTACACGCAAACCAGGATCGAGCTGAACGCCGGCGGCCAGCGCACCGTGGGGGTCATCCGGCTACAGCTCGGTGAGGTCACCGAGTCGGTTTCGGTGGTGGCCGAAGCCAACCCCGTCATGCTGGCCAGCGGCGAGCGCTCCAGCGTCATGACCGGCGAGGAGCTTTCCGAAATCGCCCTGCGCGGCCGGGACTTCATGGACGCCGTGGGCCTGCTGCCCGGCGTAATCGACCTGAGCGAGAGCCGCGAGTCGCCCAACCCGCGCTCCATCGGCGACGTCTACATCCTGGGCGGGCGCTCCAACTCGAAGAACATGACCATCGACGGCGTCACCAACATGGACACCGGCTCGAACGGCAGCGTCCATACCATGCCCTCCATGGACGCCATCGGCGAGGTCAAGATCCTGATGTCCAACTACTCCGCCGAGCACGGGCGCAACTCCTCGGGCAGCATCACCGTTATCACCCGCGGCGGCGTCAAGCAGTTTCGCGGCTCGGCGGGCTGGTACCACCGCCACGAGAGCTACGCCGCCAACGACTTCTTCAACAACCGGAACGGGCTGGGCCGGCCGCCCTACCGCTACAACATCGGCAGCTACACGCTGAGCGGCCCGGTTTACATCCCCGGCCGCTTCAACCGGAACCGCTCGAAGATGTTCTTCTTCTGGAGCCAGGAATTCCAGCGCCAGTTGGTCACCTACGGCGCCGCCCGCACCGTCCGCGTCCCCACCGAGCTGGAGCGCGCCGGCGACTATTCGGAAACCTACGACCTCAACGCCCGCCGGGTCACTATTTACGATCCGCTCAACAACCAGCAGGCTTTTCCCGGCAACGTCATCCCGGCCAGCCGCCACACCGCCGTGGGCAAGGCCGTGCTCAACCTCTTCCCGAGTCCCAACTTTGTCGACCCCTCCCCCAACCGCCGCTACCACTGGAACTACATCTCCTCCCGCAGCAACAGTTACCCTCGCCGCACCGAGACGCTGCGCGTGGATTACTCGCCCCGGCAGAACCTTCAGACCTACCTGCGCCTGATACACAACAGTGACCGGCAGAACCCCTATTACGGCCTCTGGGTGGTGGGCTCGGTCAACTTCCCGCTGGTGCCCATCCTCTTCCGCCAGCCCGGACGCGGCGCCATCCTGCACACTACCGCCACTCTTTCGCCCACCTTCGTCAACGAGTTCATCATCGGGGTAAGCCAGAACAAGCTCTTCTTTTACCCGGAGTTTCCCGAGCGCGTCAGCCGCAAGGCCACCGGAATCGACATCCCGCAATGGCGTCCCGAGCTCAACCCCGGCGGGCTGATCCCCAACATGAGCTTTGGGGGCGTCTCCAACGCGGCCAACCCCTCTATGAACAACGGCGTGCCCTACTACAACTCCAACACTATCTTCAGCTTCGTGGAGAACCTCAGCAAGGTCCACGGCACACACACTTTTAAGTTCGGGTTCTACCTTGAGCGCACCCGCAAGGACCAGAGCGCCGGCACCGCCACCCGCGGCAGCATAAGTTTCAACCGTGACCGCCTCAACCCTCTGGACACCAACTTCGCGTATGCCAACGCCTTGATAGGGGTCTACTCGAGTTACGCCGAGGCCACCTCCCGGCCCCAGGGCCAGTTTCGCTTCACTAACTTCGAGTTCTACGCCCAGGACACCTGGCGCGTTCACCGCCGCCTTTCGCTCGACTACGGCTTGCGCGTCTACCACGACCTGCCCCAGTACGACGCCCGGCTTCAGTTGGCTTCCTTCATTCCCTCGCTCTACGACCCCGCGCGTGCGCCGGTGTTGCTGCGGCCCGCGCTGGTAGAGGGCAAGAAGTTGGCCCTGGACCCGCTGAGCGGCGCCACCTACCCGGAGGCGTTCGTGGGAACCTACGTGCCGGGTGTGGGCGATCCCGCCATGGGCATGGTCATCGGAGGCAAGAGCGGGTTTCCCCGCGGCCTCTACACCGTGCCGGCTCTCAGCTTCGCCCCCCGCGTCGGTTTTGCCTGGGATCCCTTCGGCCGCAGCCGCACCGCCATACGCGCCGGCGGCGGGATCTTCTTCGACCGCATTCAGGGCAATCCCACCATGAGCACGCTGGCCAACCCGCCCACGGTGTTCGTGCCCGCGGTCCACTACGGGAGCATCGAAGCCCTCACCCAGACCTCCGGGCAGGGCATCCTGGCGCCCACCGGCACGGTAACCTCCCTGTTCGGACGCCAGCAGATGCCCACGGTCTATAACTACAGCTTCGGCATCCAGCAGCAGGTCGGCCGGGGTACGCTCGCTGATGTTTCCTACGTTGGCTCGCTGTCGCGCCACTTCGCCTGGCAGCGGAACATCAATTACGTTCCCATCGGCGCGCGGCACCTGGATTTGAATCCGGAGAACCGCGACACCAGCGTCAGCGGCAACCGGGTTCTGCCCGATAACTTCCTCCGCGTCTTCCCGGGCTTCGGCGACATCATCCTCTACGAGTTCGGCGCCACCTCGAACTACAACTCCCTTCAGGCGAGCCTCAATCGCCGCATGAACCGCGGCCTTCAGTTCGGCGTGGCCTACACCTTCGGCAAGATCCTGGGCACCGCGGCCTCGGACACTTCGCGAGTGAGCACCTTCTTCCCGCCGCGCCAGCGCAATTACGGCTTCCTCAGCTACGACCGCACCCACGTCCTCAACCTTCGCTACAACTGGCAACTACCCAAGCCGGGCAAGCGCCTGCACAGCAAGTTGCTGGCCCGCATCACCGACGACTGGGAGTTCGCCGGCATCTGCCGCATGATGTCGGGCGCGCCGTTTACGCCGGGTTTCAGCACCACCGACGGCCAGGACATCACCGGCACGCCGTCAGAGAGCGCGCGCATACAAGTGGTGGATCCCACGGCCCCGCCCGCGGAGCGCTTCAGCCGCCCGGCACGGGGCACTTTCGGCAACGCCGGCGCCAACATTCTGCGCGGTCCCGGCACGAACAACTGGGACCTCTCGCTGTACCGCACCCTCCGCCTGAGGGAGCGCAAGACCCTCCAGTTGCGCTTCGAGACCTACAACACCTTCAACCACACCCAGTTCTCCAGCCTGTCTACTTCGGCGCGCTTCGATCCGGACGGCGCCCAGATCGACCCTCTGTTCCTGGAACCCACGGGCGCCCGCTCGGCCCGCCGCATCCAGTTCGCCCTGCGGCTGAACTGGTAGCGCTTCTGCGATAATCGGTTTGGGATATGGTTGCAGCGGATCCTATCGCGTCGGAGATTGTTGATTGCATCCTCGCTGTCGGCCGTCCGCAGAAGATCATCCTTTTCGGCAGCCGGGCGCGGAGCGCTCATAGGCCGGCCAGCGACTACGACCTGCTGATAATCCAGCCTTCCACTGAACCCCGCTACCGCCGCGCCGTGCCCTACTACCGCGCTCTGGCCGCCCTGCCCGTCGAGGTAGACGTGGTGGTCTACACCCCGGAAGAAGTCGCCGACTGGAGCGCCGTGCCGCAGGCCTTCGTCACCACGGCTCTGCGCGAAGGCGCGGTGCTATATGAAGGCGAAGGCTGACCTCGTCCGCGGCTGGGTGCGCAAGGCGGAGAGCGACATGCTCGCCATGGACGCCTCCTTCGAGACTGGGGCTTACGATGCCGCATGCTTTCATGCCCAGCAGGCCGTCGAGAAGCTACTCAAGGCTTTCCTCATCCACTCGGGTCTGCCGCCCATCCACACCCACAACCTTGCGAGACTACTTGACCAGTGCACCTCCATTGACCCCGACTTCGGCACGCTTTCACAGGCCGTCGTTCCGCTTACGCCTTTCGCAGTCGAAGTCCGCTACGACGACGACTTCTGGCCGACCCGCGAGGTGGCGGAAGAGGCGCGCTTGGCGGCTCGGAAGGCACAGGCATTCGTGCTCAACCGTCTGCCGGAGCCGAATCCCAGCCTAGTCAGGGAAACCGCGTGCCAACAGTGGCGCTCTGCGCGAGACAGCTTCGACTGGAGGGTGGATCTGAGCGCCTTCAAGCACAAGGGAGACTATCCAGGCTACTTCGACCGCGTCATCGAACCACAGGAGGTAACCGCCTTCGAAGACCAGTTCCGCTCCGCCGTTGAATCCGGCTCCCCGTACGAGCGCGCGGGTGAGGTTTATTTCTGGAAGACGATTGGCACACCCAAGCACTCCGAGAAGACCCAGCAACTCTTGAAGCACTTGAGACCACCGGAACGCTGGGAGGCCTTCAGGCAGGCTCTCCGCGCCCTGTCCAGGGATCCTTCCTTTGGGAACTTCGAGGGATTCCGCAAGGCCTGTGGGCAGAAAGGCGGCTTTGCCACCCAAACCTGTTTCCTCGCCTTCTTCGATCCGGCGCGCTTCCCAATGGCCGACAAGCGCATTGCCTCCTGGTGGAGGGACTACCCTGACCGCGCCAAACGGGACTCGCCGCGTTTTTGCCAGCGAGAGGACGGCTGGATAATGCCCTGCGAAGAGTCCTGGCGGGCTTACTTGGCTTGGACGGACTATTGCAGGCGGCAGGCTGAAAGCTTGAAGGCGCGGTGTGGCTTGGGCTGGCGCCCGCGCGACGTTGAACTGGCCGTCTGGGTGGCCCAACGGAAGTCAATCCGCTTGGAGTGCTTCTGAGCTTTCGCTCCGCCGTGCACTGGATTCAACACATGCCGTGCCGCGGCGGTACAATGTCAGGCGGCTGGCCTGCGCCAGGGGAGTGTGCTGGTGTTTGAGTGCGCCGTCCTTCCGTTACGCACGGTGGGCCTTCAAGAGATACTCTTGATTCTGGCTATCCTGGCCCTTCTATTCGGTGGCGCGAAACTCGGGCTCCTGGGCAGGGAGTTGGGCCCATGGTTTGGCCCGAGAGTCCGCGTGCTCAAGTGGATTATGGCACGCCTCTTCTTGGATGAGGCAGCCCAGATTCGAGCTGAAGAAGCGGTCGGCGAGGACCTCTCTCGGGCTATCAACAAGACCCTCAGCATTCAGAGTGAGGGGCCAGCGGCTGACCTGTTGCGGACACTCGGGGACAGGCTTGCCATGGCCGTCGAAGGGCCCAAGCGCCGGTTCTGCTTTCGCGTTGTCAGTGGATCGGAGTTCAACGCCTTTGCCGTCCCTGGGGGCCACGTGTACGTGTACACCGCGCTCGCCGATCATTGTGATGAAGATGAAGTCGCTTTCGTACTGGGGCACGAGATCGGACATGTGGTCCTCAAACACGCGGCTGACAGGCTTCTTGCCACCGGGCTCTGGGGGTGCCTGTGGGCCCTTATAACGCGAGGCGGTACGCCTGCCGCCCTGATGACTCGGCTCTTCGAGAACCTCCTGGAAAAGGACTACTCCCGGGAACAGGAATTCGAGGCCGACGGCTATGGGTCGAACCTCTTGCGGCGCGCCGGTTTCGTGGAAGGCTCCGCAGTGCGTTTCCTTCATAAGCTCTCCCTTCTCTCTGGACCGGAACGGAACCGGTTTCGCTATCTATCGAGCCACCCACCTGTTTCGGACCGAATCGCGAAGCTGGACGTAGGCTTCAGTGGAACTGCGCCATAACGCCCCGGGGAAAACGCGCAAAGGCGCGAACGCGGATTCTCGCGACGCCTACCGCCTCTTGATGTTCCCCCGCAGCCAGCGCTGGGTCAGCGAGGTGCGCCCGGGCGAGAACTGGGCCGCGGCGGCTTGCAGGTAGGGCCGGAACTGGCGTGACCAGTACGCCATGAATCCCTCCTCGCGAATCTCCTCGAGCGCGCGGCTGTAATGACCCAGCAAGGCCCCGGCAAACAGCTCGCCGGTCCGCCGCGCCGCCACGTGCGCGGAGCGCGCCAGCCACCGCACACCCTCCGGCAGCGAAGTCACCGCCGACAGCGCCATCAGCGCCGAGACCTGAAACACCGGCCGTCCCTGCTGAGCCGCCTGCGCCTTCAGCCGGTCCCACAGGCCGGTCACCAGCTCGGGCGAAGGCAGTTGCGGACGCGAGATGCTCGCCACCTCGTGGCGAAGCTCCGCCCATTCCTGGCGCAACTCGGCCACATTCAGCGGGGGCGTGTTGATCGCTTCCGCGGCCCGGCCCGCGCTGCGCTCCAGCCCGTCCAGGATCTGGTCCACGGTGTCGAAGCGCGTCTCCGGATCCAGCAGGCCTTCCTGCTTGAGTGCTCCTGCGATCTCCTGGATCACGCGCCGCCCGGTTCCGGTGACGTCGGCCAGCGCGGCCAGCACCCACACCGGAGAGGCCCGGAAGGTCAGCACGCCGATCAGCTCGATCCCGTTGCCGGCGGCGCGCCGGATGGCGAAGTCCTCCGCCAGCCGGCCCTCCTGGGGGTAGACTCCCTCCACCTGGCCCACCTGCTCGACCAGGAACCGCAGTGTCGAGTCCACCAGCGAGCGGTATAACCGCGTGCGCCGCACCGCCGCCGGGACGGCTACGCCTCCCAGCTCGCGCAGCAAACCGCCGGCCAGCGCGGTCGCCGAGCGCACCACCCGCTCCGGCAGCGATATGAGATAGTCGCCCATGGCGCCCATTGGCCCAGCCTGTATTTTACCCGCTGCCCTCATGCCAAAACCGCTACCATGTCCTTGATGGATCTCCACCAGGTGGTGCGCGCAGCGGCAGAGGCGCTGTTGATCGGCTTCCTGGTGGGGGCCGAGCGCGAGGCCTCCCACGAGGAAGGCGAGCGCCAGCCCGGCGTCCGCGACTTCATCCTCATCGCCCTGGTCGGCGCCGTCTGCGGCCTGCTTCAGAACCCCTGGCTCACGGTCGCGTCACTGGTCTCGATCGCCGGTTTGTTGGCCGTCTTCCACTTCCAGGTGGCCGACCGCTCCGGCATTACCACCGAGATGGCCGCCGTGGCTACCTTCTGCCTGGGCTACCTGGCCGCCAGCCCCTTCGCCGCGGGTCGCCAGCTCGCCGTGGGCCTCACCCTGGTAATCGTGTTCTTCCTCGAAGCCAAGCGCGCCTTGCACCGGCTGGTCCGCCAGACCGTCTCCGAGATCGAGTTCAACCACACCTTGCGCTTCCTGGCCCTCATTTTCATCGTCTACCCGCTGCTGCCGGAAGGCCCGTACGGTCCCTTCGACTTCTTCCGCCCCCGTCAGGTCTGGCTGTTTGTGATTCTGGTATCCTCCATCTCCTACGCCGGTTACTTCCTGGAGAGGTTCCTGGGCGCGCGCGCCGGCTTGCGCCTGGCCGGGGTGGTGGGCGGCCTTGCCTCGAGCACCGCCGCGACCGCCTCCCTGGCCCGCACCTGCCGGGAGCAGCCGGAGAAGTTCCCCCTCATCTGGCAGGCCACGGTGGTTGCCAACACCATGCAGTTCCCGCGCGTGCTGGCACTGGTGTACGTGGTCAACCCGGCCCTGGGTAACGCCGCCGCGCCGACACTGCTGGCCATGACCGCCGCCGGCGCGCTGTTCTCCTTGGCGCTGCTGCGCGCCGAGCGGGGCGGGACGCAGCCCTCCGGCATGGATCTGCGCAATCCGTTCCGCCTGCGTCCCGCCCTCCAGTTCGGCGCGCTGTTCAGCGCCATCCTGCTGATGAGCAAGACGGCCGCCAGCGCCTTCGGCAGCGGCGCCTTTTACCTGGTCAGCGCGCTGGGCGGCTCCGCCGACGCTGATGCGGTGGTGCTCTCCGCCTCGGACCTTCTCCGCGGCGGGGCCGTGTCCGCGGGCGCGGCCCAGGCCGGCGTTCTGCTGGCGCTGCTGGCCAATGCGGTGGTGAAGGTCCTCATCGCCGCTTACGCCGGCTCGGCCCGGCTGGCCTTCCGCCTGGCCGCCGCCTTCGCCGTGATCTTCGCCGCTGGCGCGGTCGTCTGGTGGATCGCCAACCCGGCCTGAGCAGCGCTCGGGCGATTTACCCTCCAGTTTAGGGCCTTTCCTGCTCCGTGCCGGTCGAGAAGTCGATCGGATGTACCGTTTTCTGCCTTCGCTGTTCCTGGCGCCTCTCCTGCTGGCCCAGCCAGTCCCGGGCCATTACATTGTCG
>Ga0194125_10011515_pt1 | contig 11837 bp, 9 predicted proteins | sample TA2KigC250mmetaG_FD_148626 | JGI IMG/M metagenome (GOLD analysis project Ga0194125, IMG submission 148626) | Freshwater microbial communities from Lake Tanganyika, Tanzania - TA2015034 Kigoma Deep Cast 250m | ecosystem: Environmental > Aquatic > Freshwater > Lake | place: Tanzania: Lake... | reverse complement strand
GGAGACGGAAGGCTCCGGCATCACGCCCAAGGACAGGTAGCCGGCCGATGGCCGGCAGCAGGGGCGCCGCCGCCGGTGGCGGCGGCGCCCGGACGCCGACGGGAGGACAATACCGGGAGAGCTGTTCGTTGGTCCACCAACTGACGAAGGCCCTGGAGCGCCCTTTGCGCGCTCGCTCCTTGGTGTCAATCTCCCGCCGGCGTCCAGGAGTTCTTCGCGGGCCGCCGGCCCGGTTCGGGGGGCGGGAGAAAGCTATTTAACCGGGGGCGCATTAGTCGACGGATCGCTGATGCGAGACTGGAAGGGCCCGCTGGAGACGGTTGACGAGTACCGCTACAGGATCCCCCAGGGCTACAAGCCCGGCATGCGCACCTGCGGCATCATATACGCCAACGCGCGGCTCATTGAGGGGGTGAAGCACGACGAGGCCCCGGAGCAGGTGGCGAACGTCGCCACATTGCCCGGGATAACCGGGCCCTCCATGGCCATGCCCGACATCCACTGGGGGTACGGCTTCCCCATCGGGGGCGTGGCGGCCACCGACGCCGAGGAGGGCGTGCTCTCCCCCGGCGGCGTCGGCTACGACATCAACTGCGGTGTTCGGCTTCTCCGGACCAACCTCAGGGCCGAGGACGTCAGGCCCCACATCCGCAACCTCATCGACACCATCTTCGAGGAGGTCCCGTCCGGCCTCGGCTCGAAGGGAAAGGTCCGGCTCGACGTGAGCGAGCTCGACGCGGTATTGGAGGGCGGCGCCGCGTGGGCCGTGGGGAAGGGCTTCGGGCTGGAGGACGATCTCGACCACATCGAGGAGAACGGCCGGATGGAGGCCGCCGACGCGTCGAAGGTCAGCCGCCTGGCCAAGCAGCGGGGAGCGCCCCAGCTGGGGACCCTGGGCGCCGGCAACCACTTCCTCGAGATACAGCGCGTCGAGGAGGTCTACGACGACGCTGCGGCGCGCGCACTGGGCATGTCCGGGCCGGGACAGGTGATGGTGATGGTCCACACCGGCTCCCGCGGCTGCGGATACCAAATCTGCGACGACTGGCTCAAGGTCATGCACCAAGCCTACAGGAAGTACCGGATAGACCTGCCGGACCCGCAGCTCGCCTGCGCGCCCGCGGGCTCGCAGGAGGCCCGGGACTACTTCAGCGCGATGGCATGCGGCGCGAACTACGCCTGGGCCAACCGCCAGCTCATCACCCACTGGGTGAGGGAGGCGTTCGGGAAGGTGCTCGGCCAAAGCTCCGGGGAGCTCGGGCTGGGCACCGTCTACGACCTGGCCCACAACATCGCCAAGCTCGAGGAGCACGAGGTCGAGGGCCGGCGCCGAAGGCTCTACGTCCACCGGAAGGGCGCCACCCGGGCCTTCGGCCCGGACCGGCCCGAGGTGGTCCCGGCGTTCCGCGCCCTGGGCCAGCCGGTCCTCATACCGGGGAACATGGGCTCGGAGAGCTTCGTCCTCCTGGGGACGCGCAGGGCGATGGACGAGACCTTCGGCAGCGCCTGCCACGGCGCCGGCCGGGTGATGTCCCGCAACCAGGCGGTGAGGCAGTTTATGGACCGGCAGGTCATCGCCTCCCTGGGTGAGATGGGGATATACGCCCGGGGGGCAAGCGACACGGTGATGTCCGAGGAGGCCCCCGGCGCCTACAAGGACGTCGCCTCCGTGGTGGATGTTTGCCACGGCGCCGGCATCGCCCGCAAGGTGGCCCGGCTCAGGCCGATGGGGGTCATGAAGGGTTGAGCTGAAGGCGCAAGGCGCAGGGCGCGAGGCGCAAGGCTTGAGGTGCAAGGATCAAGGTACATGGCTCAAGGGGGGAACTCCTGCTCATTCCCGTCGCCCCTTGCGCCCTGCGCCCTGCGCCTTGCGCCTTTGCCCGGCGTGGGCTTTGGGACAAAATTGCGCTATCCCCTATCCCGCGGCGTTGATAACCGGCAGGACTACCAAATCTGCAAGGTAGACCAGATAACATAGCTGACGGATGTTATAACACAATCCCCGAAGACGGTCCTCCGTCCGCTTTCTCGGATTGAGGCGTTTTCTGAGGGGCCATTGGTTAAGTCTTTTCATGACGGAGTTCACCGTTTCTGATGCCTCCCGTTGGTAATACTCCTTGAGCCAGCCCTGGGGGTCGTTGGCCAGGTCATCCAACATGTCCATCCAGGCCTTAACGCCCAATCGTTTCCTGGTCACATTTCTACGAGGGAGGAATCGCGGGATCGCACCGATCTCATTAACGATTCTGCAACATGGTCTCCCCGCGTACAGACCATCTCCGGCCACCATCTCAATGGCAGGGTGGAGTGTTTTCGTTTCTCTCATCGAATCTTCGAAGAACGCAAGCTCGCCGATTGAATGGTCTGTCGTATTATGATAGGCGGTTATGAGTTTATAACGAATACCGACGGTTATGACAGAGTAGACATAATCATGTAGGCCATGGGCGAACCTGTCCGAACTTTCGGCCCCATCGCCTTTCTTCCGCTGTCGTTCGCGGTCTGCCGAATAGCTCTGCCTCATCCGTGTCGGGGAACCGCTACCGTCTATGGAGAAGACTTTCTCCAGACCCTGGACAGGGGCGTTCGTGAGTCGAAGCGCTTCGTCGAGGATTTCATTGACAGCATCACGGTCGTAACCCCGCTCGATTGTCTTGTAGCTGAATGATTCCTGTAACCCCAATTTCTCCCAGAACAATTCCAAAAGGCCCTCGGCGACCCTATTGGCCACTCCAAAGTAGCTCTGTAAAAGGATGACTTTTGTTATATCCGCGGCGTCGGTCGGCGGCCGCCCCGGTTTCTTATCGGAATCCTGGCACCGTAGTGCTATTCGCCGCGCTGCGGTGTCGACCAGAACCCGGATGAACTCCAGCGTATCCGCTATTTCGTGGATTTGGGCCCTGTCATACTGGGTCCAGTTGATCTTCTTTGGCGGACGTTCCTTGTATTGGAACTCCTGGGTGCGGACTTGAGTGATTATCTTCCGGACGGTCTCGCTCTGGGCTCTGTGGTCCACAAGACGGGTATGTGTAGGCAGGTTTATATAGATTGTGCCCAATACTAGGCACATGGAGGGAACGCTCATCGTCTTCTGGCTCCCACCAGGGACCTCCGCCGTGGAGCACGGGCGCTTTCGCAGGTGGTGCTATGGGCGCAATGTCAGAACCTGGGGTGGCAAGTACCATTACCACCTCCGTGGAATTCTCGACGAGATCCCTTCGGTCCGACTGTATACGGGCGTGGTTATTGTCCGCAAGAAGGATGCTCCTCGAGTTAAGACATTCTTGAGACAAAATGGAGCTCGGGTGGTCAGCAGGCAGGTGATTCTCACAAGGGAGGATCAGGGCTGCCTTGGCCTACTTGCCGGTTTGTGAGTTTTGTCCCAAAGCCCCCGGCGTGCGAAGATATATAATAGGATAGATGGTTGGGTGATGCGGAGGTATGTCCTTGCCTATTTCGGGATTTCAGAGACCATTGGCGGAGTGGAGACAGGAGTCGATAAACAAGGTCGAGCCCCGGCCGGGCGTCTACGAGTTCTACGACAGCCTCGAGTTCATCATCTTCATCGGCGGGTCGAACAACATCCGCGAGACGCTCCAGAACTACTACAACAGCGGCTTTTCGGCCAAGCCGTGCCTGCGGGGAGCCACTCACTTCCGCTGGGAATATATTGACAAGTGGGAGCCCGCCCTGAACAACCACATGGTTGTCCACAAGGCCACCTCCGGCGGGCAGATGCCCGAGTGCAACAAATGAAACTGCGCAATCGGGAAAGAGGGGCACCGGGGAGGGAAGGGGAGCGGGGAGCAGGGAGCGGGGAGTGGTGACGGAACGGAACCCGTCGTCCCCTGCTCCCCGCTCCCTGCTCCCCGCTCCCCTTCCCTCCCCGCTGCCTGCTGCTCCTCTTCCCCCCTTTCCTCCTATTTCACAAATATTATATATTAATTAGATAAGCGTACCAATCAGAGTATATAACCTCCAGCATGTTTATTAGATTAAAGGGACAGAGGGTAGCCGTGATGCGCGGTCGGGCATTCCGGATGCCAGCAGCACTGCTGGTCGTCGGCTGGCTGCTACTGGTGAGCCTGCCCGCCGCTCCCGCAGAGGGCCCGGCGCACATCGACCCCCGTGCCGGCCTGGAATGGGGCACTCCGGTCGAGGTCGCCTCCTCGTCCAAAGCCCCCTCCCGGGCCACCCTTCTTGCCGCGCCCGACGGCTCGCTGGCGCTCTTCTACGACGCCGACGGGCTCTGGCAATCGTGGCTGGACGCCGCCGGCCGGCCGCTCACCGCGCCGAGGCTCCTCGGGCGGGAAACCCCGACCTTCTGGACCTCTCCGGGAGCGGCCAGCTCCTTTGCGATCGACGGTGCGGGCAACCTCTGGACAGTCTGGGATTCCTCCGGCACGGACATCCACCTTCGCAAGACCTCGGCCCGGGGCGGAACGGTGCTCGTGGACAGGGTCCTTCGCTCCAATCCCGACGGGGCCCACGGACCGACAATTGCGGCCGGCCCCGACGGGCTGGCCGTCGGATACACCTCACGGGAACCCCCAGCCGGCGGCTATGCCTTCGTGCTGGCGGCCGTCGACGGCGAGGGCGCGGTGGTCTCGGAAACGGTGCTGGAATCCACCGGCCATGGCGCCCTCCTCGACGGGACGGTCCAAGTGGCGCCCGACGGCCGCTGCCTCGTCGTCCTGTCCACCACGACGGGCGGCCTGCACATCGAGCTCGACCCCTCCGGGGCCGTGCTCCACCGCACCCCGATCCCTCTGATGCCGGCGGGAGCGATGCCGGTGGTCGCCGCGGGCCCCCTGGGGTCGACGGTGCTCGCCTGGAAGGGCGGGGAGGCCGGGCGGCCCGGACGCATCGTGGCCTGCAGGATATCCGGCGGTATGGCGGATTCCATCCATGTCAGCTCCGGGGAGGACGCCGTGCAGGGCCCATCCATCTCCGTCCAGGCCGACGGCGCGGCCCTGCTGTGCTGGGTCGAGCTACGCAACGGGCTTCCCGAGACCTTCCTCGCCGCGGTGGACACGGCGGCCTGGGAGGCCTACCCACCCGTCTCCAGAGTGGCGGTGGCCGCCTCCGCCTCGTCGGCGCCCTCGACCGTCCAGTCCTCCGGGAGGACCTGGGCCGCCTGGCCGTCGGGCGGGTCCCTGAGGCTCTCCCGCGTCCACACCTTCGGTTTCGAGGCCCGGGAACCGGCGGGTCCGGTCGTGGTCCGGCCCCACGGGACCTCCTCGATCTCCATTCGGCTTTCAAACACCGGCGGACTGCCGGACACGCTCTCCCTGGGGCTCGAGACCGCCGGCCTTCCGGCGGGGTGGGGTGCGTCCCTCACGTCGGGCGAGGCGGAGCTCCCGGCCGGTGACGGCACAGCGGAGCTACTGGTGAGGCTCTCGGGGCCGGAGGACGGCTCCGGGCCCCCGACGGGCTTCCTGCGGGTCCTCGTGACCTCCCTCAACAACCCGCGCTTCTCATCCGAGCTGGTCATACCGCTGGAGCTCAAGGTGCGCCGGGGCATCGAACCCTCGATGGGCCCGCCGGCCCTCCAGGCGGCGCCCGGCACCAGCGTGCACTTCGAGCTGAATCTGCGCAACCTCGGCGACAGCGCCGAGCGGGTCCGGCTGACAGCCACCTCCGGGGGACCGCTCTCCGTCCTGCCGGGGGCCGAGCTAGCGACCGTCCCGTGGTCGGGCAGCGCCACCGTGCCGGTGAGCGCGCAGGTCTTGCCCGCGGCAACCGCCGGGCAGACGCTGGACTTCACGGTTATCGCCCGTTCGCTCGAGACCGGGGCGGTGGTCGCCGCAAGCGGATCGGTGCTGGTCTCTCCCGGCGTGGAACTTTCGGTCCGGACGTCCGAGCCGGCGAAACCGGTGCCGCCCGGCGGCACGACCGATTTCGAAATCGAGATTCAAAACGGCGGGACCTCTCCCGGACCGGCCGGTGTGGTGGTCGAGGTCATCGCGGGCTTTGCGGGCTGGAGGGCCTCGGTGGACCCCTCGTTCCTGGAGCTCGGCGCCGGCGAGACGGCGAAAGCGACCCTCTCGGTCTCCGCGCCGCCGACGGCCAGCGGACGGTTCGTGGTCCGGGTGGTCGCCGCATCCCTGGATGGAAGCTCAAGCGACTCGACGACGGTCACGGCGCTGGCGCTGCCGGCACCGGGGCTGGAGGCCTCCGTGCTCCAGCGGACAGTAAGCGGCCTGCCGGGGGGCCGGATGAGCGCCCTGCTCACCGTCACCAACACCGGGAACGAGCCCGACGACATCGGGCTCGGGCTCGAGCTCCCTTCCGGATGGAGCGGCATCTCGCAGATGGACGGGGCCTATTCCGACCAAAGGACGGTCCTTCCGGGCGGCACGGTGCAATGGACCCTGGTGGTCTCCCCGCCGCCGGATGCACAGGCGGGAGAATACAAGGTCGCGGCGATCCTGACCGGCCGGTCGGGCGCGCGGGCCAAGGCGGACATCACCGCGGTCGTCGAGCGCACGTTCGGCCTGGCCCTGACCGCCCCGTCGACCACAGTCCGGGGTGCCCCGGGGGACCTGGCCGTGGCCGTGCTCCACCTGCGCAACCTGGGCAACGGCGCCGACATCGTCACCCTCGGGACGGAGGCCCCTCCTGGATGGACCGCCTCCGTCGTCGACCCCGCCACCGGCTCGACTGGGCCCCTGGAGGTCCGGCCCGGCCGAATCGCCGACCTGGTCTTGGAGGTCGGGGTCCCGTTCGCGGCGGCGGAGAGCTGGTCGGACATCCAGGTCGTGGCGGCATCCCCCAGCGGCCTCCGGGAGAGGCTGGCGTTCAGGGCGGGGCTCCTGCTTCCCGACCTCTCGCTCGGGGTGTCCTACGCACCGAGGGGATTCCAGGCCGGGAACGCCGTCCTGGCCACGGTCACCGTCACCAACACCGGGGAGGCCCCGGCGCGCAATGTCGTGGTCGGGTTCGCGGTCGACGGGGCCGCGGCGCGGTCCGAGCGCATACTGCTCATACCGGCCGGCTCCTCCAAGACCGCCACGTTCGGCTGGACGCCCACGCCGGGCGACCACCTGCTCCGCTTCGAGGCGGACACGGAGCACTCCGTGCTCGAGCGCGATGAGGGGAACAACATCTTCCTCGAGCGCGTCATTATCGGCGGAAAGGAGGCCCCCGCGGCCGCGCCATTGGCCCCGCTCGTGGTCGCCGTGGCCGGCGGCTCGGCCCTCCTCATGGTCGCCGGCGCGCTGGGCGGCGGCACCGAGTACGGGAAGTACTGGCTCCTGTCGTTCCTCTTCGTGCCCCTGTACACGAAGATAAAAAAGGACGACATACTGGACCACTTCGTCCGCGGCCAGGTCTACGGCTACATAAAGGCCAATCCCGGCGAGCACTACAACTCGATAAAGAAGGCGCTCTCCCTGAAGAACGGCACGCTGGTCTACCACCTCAAGACCCTCGAGCGCGAGGAGTTCATCAAGTCCGTGGCCGACGGGCGCTTCAAGCGCTTCTACCCGCGGGAGATGAAGGTCCCCGAGCCCTCCGAGGAGCTCGTGCTGCGCATGAACCACATCCAGCACGAGATACTCAAGATAATCCGGGAGAACCCCGGCATCTCCCAGAAGGAGATCGCCCGGCGGATAGGCCTGAGCACCCCGACCGTGCACTACCACATCAACATCATGATGAGCGCCCGGGTGATCAACGTCAGGCGCGTCGGCCGGGAGACCCAGTGCTTCGTGGAAGAGGTGGAGGAGGGCCGCGCCGGATAATCAGGGTGCAGGGTGCGCCTTGCGCCTTCTCCATTCCCTCATCCCGGCCGATACCTTTATGGCGCCGCCGACCGATTGATAGGGCCGGTGATTCTTATGACGGAAGCAAGAGACGGCCTGTCCATTCTTGCCGTGGCGATCGTGCTGCTTTCCGCCCTGCCGGCTGCAACGCCGGCCGCGGCCGGACGCGACGGCGGGGGCACCTTCCGGAACAACCTGGCCGCCCAGCCCCTCCCCACCATCGACGGCACCCTCTCTTCCGGGGAGTGGTCGGCGGCTGGACGCCGGGTACTCCGACCGCTACTGGAGCCAGGGGGCCGGGGACTGGCTGGCGGACACCGGCGGCGGCGGCACCACGGACGGCTCCGGCAAGCGCAGCTCCGACACCACGGTGTACGAGGCCAGGAAGCCGCTCTCGTCGGGGGACCAGCGGGACTTCTCCGCCGTTCCCGGCTCCACGATCGGGTTCAGGATAGAGACCTACTCCGGGAACGACTACTACCGCTTTCCCCAAAACACGGTGGACCACGACCTGAACTTCAACGGCAACCTGGGCGACGAGATGTCGGCCTGGATGGACCTCGTGCTGGCCGACTCCCCCAACGCCGCCCCCGCCCTCTCGGACGGGGGCGTTTCCCCGGCCTTTGGCAACACCTCGACAGCCTTCATCTATTCGGTGACCTAAGCAGACACCGACAACAACACGCCCGCCTGCGCCTCGGTGGTCATCGACGGCAGGGCCTTCCCCATGCACACCGACGACACCGGCTACGCGGACGGGTCCCGCTTCACCTACTCCACGAGGCTGGCCGGGGGCTCCCACGCCTTCTCGTTCAATTTCTCCGACGGGCGGGTGTCCGTGCTGCTGCCGGCCTCCGGCTCCCTCTCCGGCCCCGAGGTGGAGCTCCCGGCCCCACCGACGCTGTCCGGCGGGACCGTCGACCCCCCGGTCGGGACCCCAGACACCCTCTTCCGCTACAGCGTCCGCTCCAACGACTCCAACGGCGACGCCCCGATAATGAGAAAGGTCTACATCGACGGCACCTCCTTCGACCTGTCGGCCGGCGGCGACGACCTCCGCAACGGGACGGATTACAGCTACGAGGCCAGACTGCCCGCCGGGACGCACGGTTTCAGGTTCCTGTATAGCGACCTCACCGGGAGCGTGGCACTGCCGGCGAGCGGAAGCTTCGAAGGGCCGGAGGTTTCCCATCCCAACCGGCCCCCCGCCTACAACGAGACCTCCCCGACGTTCCAAAAGACCCTCCCGGGCGGCAGGCATCACATAGTCGTGCTCGAGGTGAACGACGGCAGGGGCGGCGTCACCCGCCAGTACATATACATCGAAGTGGGCCCCTCCCTGGCGCCGATAGCGCAGATAGACGGCCCGGTGAGCGCCATGCGCGGCAAGAGCGTCTCGTTCAGCGGCGCCCGCTCGTCGGACCCGGACGGGGTCATCACGCGCTATTCCTGGGACTTCGGCGACGGGACCACCGCGGAGGGCGTCAACGTCACCCGCGTCTACGCGAAGGCCCGGAGCCAGTACACCGTGACCCTCAACCTGACCGACGACGCCGGGGTGAACGGCACCGCCACGTTCAACATCAGCATCAAGTTCTCGCCGGCGCCCGCGCCGAGGGATTTCATAGACGGCCCCGGGGCGGCCCTCCTGGCGGCGGCGGCCGCCACGGGGATCCTTCTGGGCCGCCGAAGGCGCAAGGTGGGCGGGAAACATTCTTCCGCTTTTGACCTTTGCTCTTTTTTCCTCTCCAATCGTCCCTTGCGCCCCTTATTCTTCCTCTTGCGTCGCGCCAGCCGTTCGGTGGCCGGCCAGGAAGGCCTCCCGGAACGCCCCGAACCGCCGGTGCCGGACGGCCTCCCGCATGTCGCGCATGAGCTCCTGGACGAAGAACAGGTTGTGGACCGAGACGAGGCGCATTCCGAGCAGGTCGTTGTCCCGGCACAGGTGATGCAGGTACGCCCGGGTGAACCGCCGGCAGGTCGGGCAGGCGCAGCCCTCCTCGAGGGGCCCGCCGGCCGAGGAGTGGTCAGCCCTCCCCAGGGCGAAGTTGCCCGAGGCGGTCATCACGGTCCAGTGGCGCGCGTTGCGCGTGGGGAAGGCGCTGTCGAAGAGGTCGACGCCGCCGGAAACGGCCTCCAGGAGCTCGGCGGCCGAGCCCACGCCCATCAGGTAGCGGGGCTTGGAGGCGGGCAGGGCCTCCAGCGCCCAGCCCATCGCCTGGAGCATCCTCTCGCGGGGCTCGCCGATGGAGAGACCGCCGATGCCGAAACCGTCCAGGCCCAGCGAGACCAGGGCGTCGGCGCACTCCTTTCGAAGCCTCTCGTCCCACCCGCCCTGCACTATCCCGAAGAGGCCCTGGCCGTCCGGGTCCGGCCCGACGTCCACCGCCCGCCGGGCCCAGTCGATCGTTCGCCGGGCCGCCTCCCGGATTCCCTCCGGGGAGGTCCCGTAGCGGGGGCACTGGTCCAGCACCATCGCCACGTCCGAGCCCAGCTCGCGCTGCATCCGGACGCTCAGTTCGGGCGCAAGCTCCTCCACGGAGCCCGTCTGGGGGTTGCGGTAGCGTATCCCGCTGTCGCGGACCCGAAGGTCGAAGCCGCTCCGGATCAGCTGGAACCCCCCGCTGTCGGAGAACACCGTACCGCCCCAGCCCATGAACTCGTGGACACCGCCCATCTGGCGCACGAGCGGGATACCGGGACGCAGGTGGAGGTGGAAGGCGTTGCAGATCAGCGCCCGCGCCCCCAGCTCGTAGACCTCCTCGGGCGTGAGGGTCTTCACGACCGCCCGGGTCGCCACGGGCATGAACGCCGGCGTCGGGACCCTGCCGTGGGCCGTCGCCAGCACCCCGGCGCGCGCCTTCCCGTCCACCGCCTCCAGGCTGTACATTCAACCGACCCTCAGAGCAGGCACAGCATCGCGTCCCCGAAACTGTAGAACCTGTATCTTTCCCTCACGGCCTCGGCGTAGGCCGCCAGGAGCCTCTCCCGGCCGACCAGCGCGCTGACCAGCATGATGAGCGTCGAGCGGGGGAGGTGGAAGTTGGTGAGCAGCGCGTCCGGCCGCGCCCGGAACTCGTGGCCGGGGCGGATGAACAGGTCGCTCCAGCCCTCGGATTCGGGCACGGTCCCGTCGGGCCGGGCGGCGCTCTCCAGGGCCTTCACCACCGTGGTCCCGACCGCCACCAGCCTGCCCCGGCGCCCGTTGACCGCGGCCGCCGCCTCGCCGCCGATGCGGTAGTGCTCCGGCTCCATGCGGTGGTCCATGACGTCGCGGGCCCTGACGGGCTGGAAGGTGGCCGGGCCGATGTGGAGGGTGACGAACGCCACGGTCACTCCGGAGGCCCGCATGCAGTCGAGCATCGCGGGAGTGAAGTGCAGTCCGGCGGTGGGGGCCGCCACCGAGCCCGCGTCCCGGGCGAACACCGTCTGGTAGCGCTCCGGGCGCCCGAGCTTCCTGCGGATGTAGGGCGGCGTGGGCATCTCGCCGCGCCTTCGGAGGAAGCGGGCCAGGCCCCCGGGGACCTCGAAGCGCAGCCTGTACCGGGCGCCGGCCACCCGCTCCTCGACGGCGCACCGGCCCTCCCCGAGCGAGAGGCGCTCTCCGGGCCGGAGGGGCTTCGCCCGGACCAGGGCCTCGGCCACCGGCCCTCGCGTGCCCAGCACCAAAAGCTCCACCTTCCCCCCGGTGGCTCGCTTGCCGAGAAGGCGCGCCGGGACGACGCGCGAGTCGTTGAGCACGAGCACGTCATCGGGCCGGAGGAACCCCGAAAGGTCCGAAAAGGCCCGATGGCGCACCCGGTCACCGTCAAGGACCATGAGGCGGGAGCCCCCCCGGTCGTCCAGCGGCTCCTGGGCGATGAGCTCCCGGGGCAGGTCGTAGTCGAAATCGGAAAGCTCCACGGACGGGGAAGAGGATTGGTGCTTATTATACTAATTTGTAAAGGGCAGCAAGGGAGCAAGGCAGCAAGGGAGCAAGGCAGCAAGGGAGCAAGGCAGCAAGGGGGAAAGGGAGAAAGGGAGCAAGGGAGCAAGGCAGCAAGGGGGAAAGGGAGAAAGGGAGCAAGGGAG
>Ga0194125_10011511_pt1 | contig 11843 bp, 6 predicted proteins | sample TA2KigC250mmetaG_FD_148626 | JGI IMG/M metagenome (GOLD analysis project Ga0194125, IMG submission 148626) | Freshwater microbial communities from Lake Tanganyika, Tanzania - TA2015034 Kigoma Deep Cast 250m | ecosystem: Environmental > Aquatic > Freshwater > Lake | place: Tanzania: Lake... | reverse complement strand
TCATCGTGTGGCCTTCGCTCTTGGGCGCTCCCATGGCTGCAGATGAGCTGCGGCCCATCCTGGGGATCAACCTGGCCCTGCAAGCGGTGTATCTGCCAACCGGCGTGATCCTTGCCACTCGTGCCAAGCCCTTGGTCAAGGGCTTCGGATGGGGCATCCTCGCCTCGGCCGTGCCGCTTGCCGTGATCGACGCCATGTTCTACTCACGCGCGGTCGGGTGACGCGGTGGATGCGGCTGTGGTTCATCGAGCTGCGCCGCTACCACCGCAGCAAGGATCTCGCGTGAGGGCCGCGCCCGCTTCGATCGACCCCCTGATCTCGGAAGGCCGTGAACCAGTTCAGAAAGCGCGCGAGATCAAGGCGAGGTTTCGCCCGTTTCGCCGCCATTCTCATTAGGGCCCTCCGCTCTCTCCACCAAGGCGAGAGCGCGCAGCACTCAGTCGCAGGGCCCCCACGCGCTCAGCAGGATGCCCAGGTCGGAACCGTTCACGGCGAGCGCTGAGTTCTGCCGCCCGATCAGCGCCCCTTGGACTTCGAAGCCCCCACCAGCGCCTCGGCGAACGCGCGCCCGATGGGCGCCATGATCTTGGCCGCACCGAGGTAGTGGTAGCCACCGTCCGAGGCACCCTCAAGGCGCTTTCGTTCCTCGGGCGTGAAGTCTGCCTCGGGATCCTTCGATCGCTCGCGACGCTCCATCAGGCGCTCGAGGTCGTCATCCCAGAACGGCGCCGTCTCCACTGCGATGACGTTGCCCTTGAAGTCGTCAAGCGTCGCTGGCTTGCGCTGCGCGCTGCGGAAGTTCCGCATGGGTGCATCGGTGTCGCCCCTCATCCCATCGATCCCCATGACACCGATGACGAACGGCATGCGCGGTGCCGCAAGATCCTTGCGCACATCACGAATGAAGTGGCCCAGGAGGTCGGCGTACTGGTCGTACCCCCCTTCCTCCTGCTGCTTCGGATACACGCCACCATCCACGTAGTCGTTGAAACCCTGGAACCACACGAACCCCGCCAGTTCGAAGCCCTGCGCCGCATCGAAGCCCGGCACCACTCGCGGCAGATCGGCAAGCACCATCTTCACATGGGCGATCATGGCGCGGTAGTACTCGCCGGTCGCCGCGATCTTCTCCGCCTCGAGCTTCTGGACATCCTCGCCGCGGGCCTCGCGTTCGGCACGTTCCTCCGCGCGCCACACGAATGGCCCTGCGCTCGGTGGCCTGAAGTCGGTGTGCAGGCTTCGACCGCCCCACGAGGTCTTGATGATGAGCACGGGCCCATCGACGGCCTGCTCCATCGTGATGCCGAAGGTGAACTCAGGACCGATCTTGTCCTCGGGCGCACCGAACCCGGCCGTCAAGGCACCTCTCGCCTCGGTCCGATCCGAGTATGCGTCACCAAGACAACCGACCGACGAGATCCAGGTGCGCTCGCACACGCGCGGTGCACCATCGGGACCACGCATCTGCGTGAGCAGCGATGCAGTCTTCGGGTCAGCGGCCATCGCATCGAAGGTCGAGATCGCCGCATGTCCCTGCATGTTCGATTGCCCTGCAAGGATGAACACCTTCAGGGGACCCGCCGCGCGCGTGGCAGGCTGCACGGGCTCCACGCTTCGCCCCGTGACGACTAGGTTTCGCTTAGGGATCTGCAGCATGAACGCCGTCACCGCCGATGCCGTCATGCGTGCATCGTCGCCGTAGCCGGCGTTGTCTCGGTTGGGCTGGTAGTAGAAGCTTCCATCCGTGCATTGGGCGAGTGCGAACCACCAACGATTGGCATCCATCAGTGCGCGGAAGCTCGCTGGGTCGACGCTCGCTCCGAGCGCCGTGTAGCCCATGCCCATCGGGGGCGAGCCGTGCGTATCCGGAAAGCTCTGGGGATGCGCGCCGATGACGCTCGCGTGCCATCGAGCGCTGTCACGGTAGGCCGTGCCCCGATACGGGCTCATGGCATTGGCGATGGCAGCCGCACCAGTTCGCCCCATGTCGGCCCAGCCGTCATCGCGCCCACCGACGCCATCGCCGTACCAGACGTAACCGTTCTTGCCGCTGCCGCGACGCAGGAATGCGTACGCAGCATCGTGCCGGGTGCGGTCGATCTCGATGCCGCAGCGAGCCATCATCGAATACGCGAGTGCGCCTTGCGCCGTAATCATCGCGATGGGCCCGTAGCCCTCGAAGCCCGGATTGTGACCCCAGCCGCCGTGCGAGTTGAGTGGTCCCTTCGGATAGCTGTCGGGATGCGACTCCTTTGCGCGCGGGTTGATCTGTGACATGTCCAGGTACTGCCCAGCGGCGATGAAGTCGTGGATTTCCTGCAGTTCCGGGAGTACCCATGCCGCCCGTGTGGCGAGGTAGTACTCGCTGAGCACGAGCGCAGCGCCCATGTAGCTCCAGTTGGGGAGCGATGCCTGTGCGTTCGGGTCCGATGCCTTCGTCTCAGCGCAGAGATGGCGGACGCACCGCTCCACGGCCGGCAGGTATGCGGGATCACCACTCGAAAGAAGCGCCAACGGCGCGAAGGTGTCGTGCACCGGGTCGCCGAACGATCCATCGTCCCGCTGGTGCTGGACGAGGTACGCAAGCAACTCCTTGGCGATGCGCTCCGACTTGGCGCAGTTGGCCGGGTACTGGGGACCGAAGCAGCCGTACATCGTGCCGACTTTCAGCATGATCTCACGCTGCTTGCCCGCACGCAGCACGGTCAGTGCGAGTTGCCCCGGGGCCGGCGCGTTCGCATCCTGCGCTGCTTCGAGCGCCGTCGCAAACTCCTCGACCGGGCCGGTTGCGCCGAAGACCTCCTCGCCGTAACCGTTGCGGTGCGCTTCGCGAAACGGCCGTCCGCCCGCACCGATGATGTGGTCGCCTGCAAACACCAGGCCATGCGCCGGCGAGTTCGCGAAGACGTAGCGAATCACGAGCGACTTCGGTTCAGCAGCCACGAGTTCCGCCCGCATGCCCGTGATGCCAAGGTTGTAGTACCAGCCCGGGACCTCGGCATCGGGCCCAGCGCCCGCACGCTGATTCCAAGGATGTCCGTCTTCCTGATAGTCAACCTGCGCACTGGCTTCGGCCGCGGCCAGGACCACGGCGGCGACGGTCAGGAGGAACTCCACGATGCGTGCGGCGGATCGGTGCATAGCCGCACGGTATCCACCGGCCGCTGCGATCGAAGACGATTGGCTTCGATCAACTCGCCCCAGGCCGATGGGTGATCCCGACCCAGCCTTGCGCTTGCTGGTGAACCCACGATTGAAACGGCTTCAAACCCCGGTGCCGCTCCCCGTGCGTGTCCTCTCACGCTTCGTCGGCCGTGAGCGCGCGCAGGTACGCCTGGTACGCGTAGACGCGATCGCGCTGCCTTCCGCTGGTCTCGTGGAGGACACCGAGCTCCTCCAGCACCTCGACCGCCTTGCGCGCGGTTGGCGCGGAGGTGCCCAGGAGCGTCGCGGTCCTCGGCACCGTCACGATGGGGTTCGACGGCAGCAGGTCGAGCAGGTGGATCGCCGCTACGGTGGCGCCCGAGTGCGACATGAGACGGCCGCGGTCCTTGCCGGTGATCGCGAAAATGCGCTGGGCGACGGAGACGCCGTCCTCGGCGGCCTCCTCGACACACGCCAGGTAGAACTGGGTCCAGCCCTCCCAGTCGCCCTCGGTGCGCACAGCAGAGAGCCGATCGTAGTACTCGCGCTGGTAGCGCTTGAACGAGTGGCTCAGGTACAGAATGGGCGACGGCATCACACCCCAGTGCTCAAGGAGCAGAGTGATGAGCAGGCGTCCGATTCGGCCGTTGCCGTCCAGAAACGGATGGATCGTCTCGAACTGCACGTGCGCCAGCCCAGCCTTGACGAGCGGTGGCAGCGGGTCGCGCCCGTGGATCCATCGGTCGAGGTCGGCGAGCAGCCCCGGCACCGCATCGGCTGGAGGTGGCACGAAGCGCGCATTGCCGGGCCGCGTGCCGCCGACCCAGTTTTGGCTCGTGCGGATCACGCCCGGCTTCTTGTTGCCGCCGCGACGGGTGCCTGCATCCCGCAGAAGGCGCCGGTGCGCCTCGCAGAGCAGGCGCGTGCTCAGCGGCAGGCCCTTGGGCTTCGCGAGCTCGCGGCGCGCGATGGTCAGCGCCTCGACGTAGTTGCAGACTTCCGCCACGTCGTCCTCGTGTGTGCTTCGGTCCGTCGCCTCGAACTCCAGCACGTCGCGCAGGGTGGCTTCGGTGCCCTCGATCTGCGAGGTCAGCACCGCCTCCTTGCGGACGAAGCCGTAGAGGAACCACTCGGTGCTGGGAACGAGGCTCGCCGCCACATCAAGCCGGCCGATGGCCGCCATGGCGCGCGCGCACGCGGCGTCGATCGGTCCCTCGACGCGGAGCAGCGGTCCGGCGGGGGGAAGGGCGGACGGCACGAACGCGCGCACGGTCTCGCCGGCGACTGTTGAGTTCCTGTACGTGCCGGTGGTGCGTGGCATCGGAAGCGTTCCTTTCTCAGAGCGTCATGCTAGGAAACGATCGCTTCTTAGTCAACCCATGAAAGAACCTCCCCTTGCCTTCGCGCCGAGTGGTCGGGGTGACGTCACTTGACAAGGCACGACACTATGTCGTATTGTGCACGACAGCCTGTCGTACTTCACCTGTCGCACGGAACTGCGGAGATCTCGCCGAATGCCGCCTGCTGCCCTCGCCAATGCCGAACTCTCCGTCATGGAACTGCTCTGGGACCACAGCGCCATGACCGCACGCCAGGTCCAGGACCGGCTCTACGGCGAGTCGGACCGTTCGCAGCATGGCACCGTGCAGCGTCTCCTTCAGCGCCTCGAGGACAAGGATCTGGTGAAGCGCGAAAAGGCCGGAGCGGCGAACGCGTTCTCGGCCTGCATCTCGCGTGAGGAGTACGCCGGGTCGCAGCTCGAGTCGCTCATCGAACGGCTGACCGGCGGATCGATCGCGCCGCTGTTGGCACACCTCATAGACCAGCGGCGACTGGGTCGCGCGGAGTTGCGTCGCCTGCGCGACATCCTCGACGGGAGAGGCTCGTGACCGAATTGATCCTCGAGTACGCGCTTGGCAACACGCTTCTTGCCGCGCCGTTGGCCCTGCTCGCGTGGACGATCGGTCGTTGGCGACGGCATCCGTCGCTCGCGCATGCGCTTTGGGTGCTGGTCATGATCCGGCTTGTCATGCCGCCATTGGCGGCGGTGCCCTCGCTCTCCTTCAGGGTCCCGTTGGATCGGATCACGGCCGCAGCCGTGGACAGCATGCGTGACGATGGGTCCCGACGCACACCGTCGGCCCTCGAGAACGGCTCGACGAGCGGGGCCGTCCCATCGGCGGACCTCGCCTGTGTACCGGGCAGCGCGGGCGGGGCCGTGTCGATGCCTGACGGGTCCATGCCATCGGAATCGACTGCGCCGAGCGAACGGGATGGATCGACGAGCGCTGCGCCTTCAGCCGTGGCCAAGGGTGCGGACGGACCTGCATCAACCCCCACGCAGCACACCGCGTCACGAAACCCCGTGGCACAAGGTGCCCCCTCCCTCGCGATCGATCCTTGGCTCCTCGTCGGTGCACTGTGGCTCGTTGGCACCATGCTCATCGTCGGCATCTCCATGGCTCGCGTCGTGCGTTTCCGTCGAACGCTGCGCGTCCATTGCAGTCCTGCGGATCCCGACGTCCGCGGTGTCGCGAATCGCGTGGCCGCCGAGCTCGGCGTGCGGCGCAGGTTCAAGGTGCTCTCCGCGCGGTCGAACTCGGTTCCGTTCGTCTGGGGCAGCTTCGGCGGCCCGATCATCGTGCTCCCGGCGGCGCTGGCGACACGTGCGGATGCCCCAAGCCTCCGACTGATCCTGATGCACGAACTGGCCCACATCCGACGCCGGGATGACCTCGTCCGATGGCTCGACTGGGCGGTTGTGGCATGGCTCTGGTGGAATCCGCTTGCGTGGATCGCGCGAAGCGGGCTCAGGTTGACCGAGGAACTCGCGTGCGATGCAGTCGTCCTGCGCACCTGCGGGGTCTCGACACGGGAATACGGCGCGTGCCTCGTGGCAGCGGCGGAGTCGTTGGCGGGTTCGGCGTTCCGCACGCCGGCACAGGCATGCACCATGGGCGACGGCGGATCGCTCGAGCAAAGGATCACGATCATCATGTCAGGATCGCTTCAGCGTCGCACCTCCATTCCACTTCGAGTCATCGCCGCCGGGCTCGCGGCGGCCTGCCTCATGTCAGGCCTGACGACCATGGCGGATGCCCAGTCGCCGCCGACCCCCCCGGCCAGGGGGCGATCCTTCTTCGACGGCCGCGGCAAGCCCAACATCATGGACACGGCGGTTGCAGCCAAGTTCAAGACGCTCGTCGCTGCCACGGAGGCAGCCGGGCTTGCGGATCTGCTTCGATCAGAGGGACCGTTCACGGTCTTCGCCCCGACTGATGAGGCCTTCGCTGCACTGCCGGCTGGCACGCTTGAGTCGCTGCTGCTTTCCGAGAACAAGGAGAAGCTGCGTGGCATCCTCGCCCATCATGTGGTGCCAGGCCGACTCCTCTCGATGGAGGTCGGCAACATCGAGGACCCGCAGATGGCTCGCACCGCGGCGGGCGACCGCGAGACGATCGCCGCTGACCGAAAGGGCTTCCGTTTCGGCCCAGCAGAAGTCGTGCAACCCGACCTGCTCTGCGGCAATGGCGTGATCCATGTCATTGACCGGGTGGTGCTGCCAAAGCCCGAACGATCGGAGAACTCGATGGGCATGGGCATGAAGGAAGCGCCGTCGGTCGACCTGCTCGATGCACTGCGCAAGGTCCCTGACGGGCGCTTCTCGACCTTCATCGCGGCCGTCGAGGCAAGCGGCCGTGAACAGGACTGGGCCCAGCCCGCACCCGACCGCAGCTGGACGGTCTTCGTGCCGACGAACGACGCCTTCGCGCGGCTCTCCGAGCTGGAGCGCTCCACGCTCCTTGACCCGAAGAACCGTGAAGCGCTCCGGGCGGTTCTCGACTGGCACGCGCTGCCGAAGCTCCAGATCTGGAGCTTCGACCTGAACGGCGGCGGCCGCGCCCCCACGATGATCTCGGAGAACAACGATCGTTTCGTGCTCGACGTGCTCGCGGACGGGTCGGTCTTCGTTTATCGCATGCGCTCGATGCGCGATCGCTCGCTCGAGGAGCCCTTCAAGGCGCGGATCATCGCCGGCGACATCGCCGTCGGCTCGAGCGTCGTGCACGTGGTCGATCGCGTGCTCATCCCGCCGCAGTACGAGAACACGCTCATTGCCTCCCAGGCGTACCGCGAGAAGGACGTGAAGGAATCGGCCATGGCCGCCGACTCGCAGTTCATGGCGGCGTACGAGTTGCGCGGCACCATGAAGCAGGCCGAGTCCATGGAGGACGCCGCCGCCATCGCGGTCTATCGCATGGGGCTGCGAATGCTTGAGGAGGTGGTGCCACTCGACCGGGACGGCATGGTCATCATGGGCGACGAGCAGTCGAATGACCGCACCGTGCTTCGTGATCGCCTGCGGGCGCGGATCGATGATCTCGATCGCGTCTGGTACGCCAAGTTCATGAAGGGCAGCCCGCCCACAACGAGCCTCTCGGAACCCGCTTCCGGACCCGCCGTGCCTGCGCCTCAAGCTGCTCCGGTCCCTGCCCCGCCTGCAGCGCCGGCCGTGCGTGGCCCCGCGAACGCCGCCGATGCCGTGGCGCCTGCCCCCTCGCAGAAGACGGAAGCTGTTCGCGCGCCGGCATCGCTCGACTGGTGCGAGGTCATCGAGAAGGACTGCGATCCCAAGGTCGTGACGGACACCGTGCTCCGTGAGGCCATCGTGCGAACCGGCTTGCCGTGGCGCGTGCGGGACCGGTCGACGGGCATCGAGATGCTGCTCGTGCCGCCGGGGCAGTTCACGATGGGCAAGAGCGCGGGCGATGCCGACGCGCTCGCGAACGAGGTTCCGGCCCATTCCGTCACGCTCACGCAGGCCTTCTACCTCGGTCGCTACGAGGTGACGAAGGAGCAGTTGGCGAAGGTCCTCGGTGACGATGCACGCAGCGGCGCGCAGCGCATCGAACCCGGCGTGCAGGGTGTGCAGGTCGATGCGGGCGGAGGCCGAACGGTCATCGTGAGCGGCGGTGTCGGACTCGTCGATTCAAAGGGCAATCCGGTGCCCACGCGCCAGACCGCCGAGCCCGGGCCCAACGGCACCGTCGTCTTCACCACCACCCCCGCGGAGGCCGGACCTGCGGCCGCTCCGGATACGCGCAGCGGCCTGCCCGTTCTTGCCAGTTGGGCCAAGACGGCCGAGTTCTGCCGCAAGGCGGGACTCCGGCTTCCGACCGAGGCCGAGTGGGAGTACGCATGCCGTGCGGGCTCGCAGGCTCCGCGCTACGGAGAGCTCGACGCGATCGCGTGGCACCGCGGCAACTCGAATGGTCTCAAGCACCCCGTGGGAACGAAGGCCTCAAACGCACTCGGCTTCCATGACATGATCGGCAACGCCTGGGAGTGGGTGAGCGACTGGTACGGCGACTACACGCGGAGCGCCAAGACCGACCCGACCGGTCCGGAGACCGGAACGTCCCGCATCGCACGCGGCAGCTACTTCAACTACGAGGATGGCTTCTCCCGCGCGTCGCGGCGGTACGAGATGCAGGCCGTCGAGTTCGACAGCACGGGCTTCCGCGTCGCGCGCAATCCGTGATGCGAAGGCGCGAGTTGACGTCATTTCGATCGAATCCACCGGCGGAACGGATCCAGACTTTAGATGGCGTTCTGGGCGTCCCAGAGGGGGTGAAGGCCGATTCCTTCGCACCTTGCGATCGGGGTGCCGATCGAGACGGAAGAAAGCAGCAACCTCATCGACAAGATCGCGGCAGAGGTCGCGGAACTGTGGTCACTCTTATGGGCAATTGCCCCAAGACCCCAGCACGATCCCGAGATCAGCTCCATCGACCGTTCCGTTGCCATCGATGTCGGCAACACACGAGCTGCATGATCCCCACGCAGCAAGCAGCGCACTCAAATCGGCGCCGTCCACCCTGCCGTCGCGGTCCAGGTCACCGCTGCACGCACGCGATGCATGGAGCCGCTCCAGGATCCATGCAGCCGCTGCTTCGTTCGCGGCAGTGCCGAGAGCCCCATGACCGGCATCCGGCACTGCAACGAAGACGCGCTGAACGCCAGCGCTCGCCGCCGCATCGCGCAGCCGTTCGCTCTGGCGGAGCGGGACCACGGTGTCGAGCGCGCCGTGAGCGATGTACAACGGAGGGTCGTCCGCGTCGAGATGGGTAATGGGATTCGCATCGTTGGCGAGTGCGATCAGCTGCGGGAACGGCGACGCGGGGTTCCCGATGTTCGCGCGCAGCCAGCCGATGCCCTCGCCGGATCCGGTGACGCCGATCAGTTTCGACTCAGGCGAAGTCGGCACATCGTGGTTCGGTCCGCAGCCGATCGACTGCGCATCGCAATCGGGCTCCATGAACAAGAGGTCCGTGGGACCGAAGAAGGTCGCACCAGCCCGCACGCGACTGCTCTGTCCAAGGTTGCCACCGCTTTCCCCCTCGAGCCGCGCGATGCCGCCGGTCGTGGCGACAAGCGCGGCGAGATGACCGCCGGCCGAGCTGCCCCAGACGGCGATGCGATCGGGATCGATGCCATAGGTTGCCGCGTTCGCCCGCAGGAAGCGGATGGCTCCCTTGCAGTCGTGGAGCTGGGCCGGAAAGATCGCCTGGTCGCTCAGCCGGTAGCTGATGCTCGCAACGGTCACGCCCGCGTCACGAAGCGCGAGAGCCATGAGCGGCGTCTGGTTGTGGCTTCCGCTCTGCCAACCGCCCCCGTGGATCCACACCAGCACGGGACGCGGGCCGTCGCCTGAGTTCGCCTGGTAGATGTCCATGCGCAGCGTGGCGGGACCCGTGGTCGTCGCGACGGTGGCGAACGGCACATCATCCCAGAACGCTCCCCCACCGCCCCCACTGCCCGCGCCAACCATGAGGTACTGCCAGACGGACTTGTACACCGGCTGATTGTTGGCGTCCCTCGGAGTGGTCGCATCCATCGCAACACTGTTGTGGTACTGACCAGAGATCGCAGGCGCGATGGAGGTCGAGAGCATGTGCGTGTCGCCGAAGGGCGGGACTGACCCGGCAACATCGACGACCGCTCCGTACGAACCCATGCCGATCGCATTCCAAAACGCAACCTTGGTGTTCAGCGCATCGAGCGTGTGGCAGAAGCCGAAGCAGCGCTCGCCGGGTGTCACGCTACCGCTCCACCACGCGGCGGGGTTGCCCGGACCGCCGTCGGCTGCCGGCGCCGACGTGCACAGCCTTGCGACGGGGTTGTGTCTGGCGATCACCCCGGCGTTGCCACCTCCTTGTGAGTGTCCCCAGACGACGATCCGATCCCATGCAATCGCGTTGCCGTTCACGTACTGCAGCCAGTCCTCATCCGGATGCTGCGTGTTCAGGTAGGCAAGCAAGGACCGCAGCCGATCGGTGATGCAATCAGCTGCGGGAACAGTGACGAGGGGAGAACGGTCGACGCCATCCAGGATCTCTCGTCGAATCGCCTCGGGGCAAGTGGCATCCCCAGAGCAGAGATTGAACGGACTCCAGTCGTTGGGATAGGTCAGGCCAACGGCGTGGAAGCCGAGCCCCGCAGCAGTCTTGACCAACTCGCTCGCGCCACCGCCGCTGCCTCCCATCCCATGAAGGAACAGGAACAACTGATTGCGCTGCGTCACCTCCGGGGCGTACGCGACCAGATGCGATGCGAACCATCCGCTGACGGCAGGATTGGCTGCGACGGGCGCGACGGTCTCGGTGCGCACTGTCTGGGCGTGGCCCCAGTACGCAGGAGCGGCGATCGATGCGCTCACTAGCGCTGCCCGACCCCATCGGTAAGGGTGCAGCCACGCGATTGATGGACAGGATCTAGCTGACATGGGACTTCTCGACAAACGACCAGTCACAGGAAAGTATTGCTCGCGGACCAACCGATCGGAAGGACAACGGGCAAAGAGATCCGGGTTCCCGCGTCCCCACCAATGAACAAGCGGGTTGACGGTTCTCGGTCAACCCGCTTTGGGAACTCCCCGATCGAAACGGATCCAAACTTTAGATGGCCTTCTGAGCGTCCCAGAGGGGGTGAAAGCCGATTCCTTCGCACCTTGCGCGCGGGGTCCCGATCGGAACGTGGGGGAACAGCCCTGCCATCAACTCACCACCGCTGGCTCGAGCACCGTGATCCGTGCAGCCGCGCCTTGCGTGTCAAGGCGCACGCGCACGCCCTGCGCGAGCGTGAGCTCGGCGACGCCGTGGAGGTACTTCGCACGGAACGCCACATGCGCAGGAAACGACGGCGTGCAGATGCCGATCGTGTCTCCGGGACGGAGGGCCGCCGGGCGGGTGAGGTTCCTCATCGCCATCAGTATGGCCGAGTTTGCCGCGGGTGCATCGGCCGCGGAGTAGGCCGGGTGGCGCGAGTCACTCGCGAAACTCGGACGGAGCCCTTGACAGGCGACTGTATTGGTGTATCATTGCACTAATGCAGTAGGCGCCGCAGCGCGCCGCCGCCGGACTTCTCGCCATGCTCATCACGCTCGAACGCAACTCCGGAGTGCCCGTCTTCCGCCAGATCTGCGACCAGGTCCGGTTCCAGGTCGCGGCGGGTGTGCTGCGCGCGGGCGCCGAGATTCCCTCGACCCGCGACCTCGGCGAGCGGCTCGGCATCAACCCGATGACCGTGAGCAAGGCGTACGCATCGCTCGAGCAGGAAGGCGTGCTCGAGCGGCGACCGGGGCTGTCGCTCGTCGTGCGCGGCGCGGCGGAAGGCGCTGGGAACGGCTCAGCACGACG
>Ga0194125_10011506_pt1 | contig 11846 bp, 10 predicted proteins | sample TA2KigC250mmetaG_FD_148626 | JGI IMG/M metagenome (GOLD analysis project Ga0194125, IMG submission 148626) | Freshwater microbial communities from Lake Tanganyika, Tanzania - TA2015034 Kigoma Deep Cast 250m | ecosystem: Environmental > Aquatic > Freshwater > Lake | place: Tanzania: Lake... | reverse complement strand
CCCAGGAGCGCGCCGCGGGCGTGCGCCACGTGGCCCGCCGCGAGCAGATTGCGGTCGAGCCGCCCGGCCGGCGTGAGCCAGCTTGCGGCGACAAGGGCCGTCGCGTCCCCGACGGCGGCTTCGAGCGCCTCCGCGTCCAGGTCGCCGCTCGGCAGGCGTGCCAGCACGCGGGCGGGCAGCCCCAGGTCCCTTGCGTGCGCGAGGGCGGCGCTGTCCGCGGGCGCCACGACCTCGGTGCGGCCGGGCTGCGTGCGGGCGAAGGAGGCGACGGCGAGTCGCACGGCGGCCCGCTCGGCGACGGGCAGGCTCGACGGCTGTAGGCTCCAGCGGTCGAGCCCCGTGAGTGCCGCGAGCGCTCGGGCCACTTCGTGCATGATCTCCAGCGCACCCTGCAATGTGGGAGGCGGCTGGTGTGGATGGAGTGAGCCGAACCCCGGAAGGCCGGCCGCGCGCCTGGCCGCCGCTGCCCCCGGCCAGGAGGGGGGAGGCAAGGCGGCGAGGTCCGCGAAACGCGCCCGCAGGGCGCCCTCGTCCCGCGCGGCCCGCGCGGGGGGCGTCGGTCGCCGCAACGTGGCGGCAACCTGCTGAAGGCACTCGATCGCCTCAGGCCCAGGCTCTGGGAAGTGCCAGTTGCTGCGCTCTGGTGGTTCAGGCATCGTCGGCATCCAGGGACAGGTCGTCGCCGCCGGCGCGGAAGTCGCTGAGCAGCTCCAGCGTGTGGCGCAGCAGCTCGATGTCGGCCCGGCTCCGCCGCTCCGTCGCGGCGAAGAGCACGCAGTTCTCCATCTCGGGATATTCGGCCTGGAGGGGCAAGGCGCCCAGCACGTTGCTCTCGAGCAATGCCTGCCTGACCTCCTCGGGGTCGCCATCGCACTCGACGGCGAACTCCTTGAAGTATGGCGCGCGGAAGCGCAGCGTGAGCCCCTCGATGGTGGTGATGGCGCGCTGGGCCGCGTGGGCCGCATCCATCGAGAGCGTGGCCGCGCGCGCCAGGCCCTCGGCCCCGACCGCCGCCAGGTAGGCCGCCGGCCGCACGAGCTGGTCCGCTCGGACTCGCTCCGCAGACGTGCCGACGGCAGCAAAGGCGTCGCCGAGTCGCTCGACCCGCCACCCACCGAGCGCGGGGGCCAGCCCGGGACGGCACGCGAGCAGCCCAAGCGATTCGCTGCCGTAGAGCGGCCGCGTGCCCAGCGGCTGGGCATCGGCCACCGTGATGTCCGCGCCGGTCGCGCTGGGCGCGGCGAGGATCCCGAGGGCAATGGGGTCCACCTTCACCACGAGCTGCGCCCCGGAGCGGTGGGCGGCCTCCGCGAGACCGGCCACGTCCTCGAAGCACCCGAAGAAGTTCGGCTGCTCCACCACCACGCACGCCACGCCGTCCGAGAGCAGCCGCTCGACGTCGCTCGGCCGCGTGACGCCGCCGTGGTAGCCCGCCTCCTGAAGCGTCAGTGGAGGGGAGAGGAGAGCGCGGGCGATGGCGCGGTAGCGGGGGTTCATCGTCCTCGCCAGCACGGCGCCGCTGCGTCCCGTCGCCCGCACAGCGGTGCGGATGGCCTCGGCGAGGGCCGACGGCCCGTCGGCGAACGGAGCGGTCGAGAGCTCAAGCCCGGTGAGAGCGGAGAACATGCCCCCAAGCTCGAAGACGGTGCGAAGCACGGGCGGCGGCGAATCGGGCGTAACCACGCTGGGCGGCACGCTCGCCGCCACCTCGTCCACGATGGCCGGCACGTAGTGGTCCCACGTGCCGCCGCCGAGGAAGCAGAGGGCCTCGTCGAGATGGGTGTTTGGCGAGGCCAGCTCGAGCAGCCGAGCGGTCAACTCGGATTCCGTGAGGGCAGGGGCGAGCTGGAGCGGGCGCGCGACACGAAGCTCCGGCGGTATCCGCTCGAGCAGGTCGTCGGCTTGAGGCGGGCCATCATTCATGTTCGCCTTCGACCCGGATGACGACCGGACTGCCCTCGACGATGCCTTGCGGCTCGATGGCGGCCAGCGCCCGCCGCAGGTTGGCCTCGCGGGCCTGGTGGGTCATGATGATCAGCGGCACGGCCCGCGTGGCGTGCCGTTCCTTCTGAAGGACCGAGGCGATGCTGATGTCGTGCCGCCCGAACTCGCCGGCGATCTTGGCCAGCACCCCGGGGCGGTCCACCGCCGCGAAGCGCAGGTAGTAGCGCGACTCGCTCTCCTCGATGCTCCGCACGCGCAGGCTCTCGGTGCGGCCTGGGAACAGGCGCAGCCGCTCAAACGTGTGCTTCGCCTTCCCCAGGAGTATGTCCACGATGTCCGACACGATGGCGCTCGCCGTCGGCATCTGGCCGGCGCCGCGGCCGTAGAACATCGTGTCGCCCACGGCGCTGCCGCGCACGAAGATGCCGTTGAACACGTCGTGCACCGCGGCCAGCGGGTGCTCGTTCGGCAGCAGCGTCGGGTGCACCCGAAGCTCCAACTCGGCGTTCACCCGTTTGCCGATGGCGAGCAGCTTGAGCGCGTAGCCGAACTCGGCCGCGAAGGCGATGTCAATCGGCTCGAGCCTCGTGATGCCCTCCACGTAGATGTCCGGGTAATGGAAATCCGCGGCGAAGCCGAGCGCGGCCAGGATCGCCAGCTTGTGGGCCGAGTCAATCCCTTCCACGTCGAAGCGCGGGTCTCGCTCGGCATACCCGTGGCTCTGGGCCTCGGCCAGCGCCTGCTCATATGTGGCCCCCGCCACGCTCATGCGCGTGAGGATGTAGTTGCACGTGCCGTTCACGATGCCCATGATCGACTCGATGTCGTTGGCGATCAGCCCATCGCGCAGCGCGGCGATGATGGGGATGCCGCCGCCCACGCTCGCCTCGAAGGAGATGGAGACGCCCCGCTCGCGCGCCGCGCGGAACAGCTCGCGCCCGTGCTCCGCCAGCAGCGCCTTGTTCGCCGTCACCACCCGCTTCCCCGCCGCGATGGCCCGCAGCGTGATCTCCTTGGCCACCGTCGTCCCGCCCACCAGCTCGACCACCACCTCGATCTCGGGATCCTTCAGCACCGCGTCGAGGTCGTTCGTCAGCACCCCCTCCGGCACCCGCACGCCGCGGTCCCGCGTCAGGTCAACGTCGCAGATGCGCCTCAGCACGATCTGGATGCCAGTCTTCGCCCGCAGCTTCCCCGCGTCGGTGAGCAGGATCTTTGCCACCCCGCCCCCGACGGTCCCGAACCCCACCAGCCCCACGTAGCAGGTCTTGGTGTCCACGCTGAGCCTCGCTCCTTCGGCAATTGGCACGCAAGACATGAGTATAGGTGTGCCTCTGTGAAAAGTCAAACAATCCGAAGAGCGCGAGTATGGCGCCCAGTTCTGGTCATTGTGCGGCCTGTGTGCTTGCGGCTGCGCCGCGCATCCAAAGCGGGAACCCATTGCCGGCAATGGGCGCCCCTGCCTGCCAGCAGGCAGGGGCGCCGCACTCCATATTCCTCTCTGTTTCCAGGATGGGCGCCGGGCAAATGCGGCCTACCCTGTCACGACAAGGACTATGGAGTGCGGTGACGAAGTCACCGCTTTGGACAACCAGCGGAGCGAGAGGGGGGCCGGTGCGTGTCACCAGAACTGGGGGCCATACTCGAAGAGCGCGGAACTCCGCCCCCCAGAGGCGCTGAACGACCGGACAGGCCGCCAATCCCTCCGCCCCTTGATCTGGCACCCTGTAGAAGGTGGACCGGTGGAGACCGCGGACTCCACAACCCACTCAGCCTAGAAGGGTTACGGTCCGCGCAAGCGCATTCCCATTTCCCCACGCGCCCCCGAAAGGGTGCCAACTTGCTTCCCGGCGGGCCTGCCGCATGGCCCACTTGCCCTCCGCCCGCCAATCCGCTACGATTGCCGCGCACGTCCTATCGGTCCTATCCGTCCTATCCGTTGCATCAGGCTCAGCCAGGAGCCCCACTTGTCCGCTATTCCCGCCTTCCTCCCCACCGCCCTCCCCACGCCCCGACAGCTCGAGTTCCAGGACTGGGAGATGGGCGTCTTCTTCCACTTCGGCATCCGCACGTTCTACGAGGGCCACCGCGACTGGGACGGCAAGCCGATGCCGCCGGACGCCTTCTGCCCCGCCGGCCTCAACTGCGACAACTGGCTCGCCTCCGCCAAGCGGGCGGGGATGAACTACGCCGTCCTCGTCTGCAAGCACCACGACGGCTTCGCCAACTGGCCGTCCCGCTTCTCCAACTACAGCGTCGGCCAGACCCCGTGGAGGGAGGGCAAGGGGGACGTGGTCCGCGAGTTCACCGACGCCTGCCGCCGCCACGGCCTGAAGACCGGCCTCTACTACTCGCCCGCCGAGTGGGGCAACCCGAAGTTCAATGACCCCGCAGCCTACGACGAGCACTTCCTCAACCAGATCAGCGAGCTGCTCACAAACTACGGGGCGATAGACATCCTGTGGTTCGATGGCTGTGGCTCGGAGGGCCACACCTACGACTGGCCGCGCATCGTCCGCGAAATCCGCCGCATGCAGCCGGGCCTCCTCATCTTCAACATGGGCGACCCCGACTTCCGCTGGGTGGGCAACGAGAGCGGCATCGCCGACCTCCCGAACTGGAACACCGTGGACGTTTGTCGTGTGCCTGTAAACATTGCGGAGTTGAACAACTCCGCAATGTTCCGCTGGCTGCCCGCCGAGTGCGACTGCATGATGCGCTGGCGCAACTGGTTCTACGAGGAGGCCGACGAACACACCGTCAAGCCCCTCGAAGAGCTGATGGGCCTCTACTACCTGTCAGTCGGCCGCGGAGCAAACCTCCTCATCAACATCGGCCCCGACCGCCGCGGCCTGCTGCCCGACGTCGACCGTGCCCGCCTGCTCGAATTCGGAGCCGAAATCCGCCGCCGCTTTGGTAAGCCCATCGCCACCCTCGCCGACGGCACCGTCACTGAGGCCGGCTGGGAATACGCCGCCAAGGACCCCCTCTACCTTGACCACGTCATCCTTCAAGAAGACCTCGCCAAGGGCGAGGCGATTCGCCGCTTCGCCATCCGCTTCCAGTCGAGCCACGGCGGCAAGCCGATCACCCTCCACGAAGGCCGCAACGTCGGCCACAAAGCCATCGCCCGCTTCCCCCTCGTCGCCGCCCGCAGAGTCATCCTCGAAGTCACCGAATCCGACCGCCCCGCCACCCTCCGCGCCGTCGAACTCCACAACTCCGCCGGTCTCGCCCACCAGCACTGAGCACCCCTTGCCCTCCCGCAGGTTCCAACACCTGCGGGAGGGTAACTTCCCAGGCAGCCGGCGCCGGCGGAGACCCGACTACCCTCCCGAAGGTATTGAACCTTCGGGAGGGGTGCGGTCTCATATCCGCTCTGGGTTGACAACGCGGCGTGGCGGCGTAGAATCACCGGGGGAGCGTATCCAAGGCCAGGAGGGCCGACGGATGGGCGGCAAGGGCAGTGTCCTGATGGCCGCAGGACCTTGTGCGGCGATGTTGCTCCTCAGCGGCTGCGCGAGCGATTGGCTCGAAGGCCAGGCTTTTCGCTACCGGGCGTTCGCGGGCATCCGCCGCGCCTGCACGTACAATGAGGAACTTGGGGTAGTCTACACTGAAACGGGTGGCGGCCGGCCCAGGGAGAGGCTGATGTGGTTCTCGTTTGAGAATCTCAGGAAGGCCGCGGCGACGCCGGAGACGTCGAAATGGGCGATCACGCCCGAAGAGTTCTTCCAGTCCGACCGCAAAGAGCAGCCCCCGAGCGCGATTCCGAAGGATGCGGTGCCCGTCCCGGCAATCCGCCTGAGATTCGAGGGCGACACGCCTTCGCTCCCCTCCGGCGCCCGCATTGCGGTCTGCTGGCGGATCACACAGGAGGGCTACCGGCCCCCTCGGCTCACCTTCCGAGCGTGGGTGGCGGCCTGGCCGTGGCTCCTGGGCTACACGCCTTCCGCAGAAGCCGTGGCGGTCCTGGCGAGGGAGGACGGAACGGTGCTGAAGCAGGGGATCCAGCTTCCTCTTTCGGACTACTATGCCTGGTGGTACTACCCGTTGGTTCCGGCGGCTGCGGCCGCGGACCTCGTGACCCTGCCCTTCCAGGCAGTGTGGTTCGCTTTGTTCTACGATCCTGCCCAGTTCTTCAGCCAGCACTGAGCCGACGCGGGAGCCCCGTTGCCGGAAGGAACCCAGGATGCACACGATGAGTCGTTCTTTCCTCGTGCATGTGATGGGGGTGATCTGCCTCGCAGCGGGGAGCTCGCTTGCTGCGCAGGCCGACATTGTCCGGCCCGAGGCGAAGCTGGCGACTGACCCAATGCCTCATCGCGGCGACGCGGCCGACGACCCGGCCATCTGGCTCCACCCGACCGACCCCGCCAAGAGCCTGATCCTCGGTACTGATAAGCAAGGCGCACTGCACGTCTACGGGATGGACGGCCACGAACGCCAACGCGTATCAGACCACTGCCGCCCGAACAACGTGGACGTGCTCTATGGCTTCAAGCTGGGTGGCCGCGTGGTGGACCTGGCCGTGGCGTCCACACGGGCGTCCAAGTCCACCGGCGTGAAGGTGTGGCGGATAGACGCCGAGACCTGCACGCTGGCCGATGTCACCTCCGGCGACACGCTGCCCGTGTTCGGCGGCGGAACGCCCTACGGCATCTGCACCTACCGCAGCGCGAAGACGGGCAAGGCATTCTTCTTCACCGTGGACAGGGCGGGGCGGATCGAGCAGCACGAACTCCTGGATGCGGGTGAGGGCACGGTCAAGGCGGCCAAGGTGCGCGAACTGAAGCTGTCCTCAACTGTCGAGGGCTGTGTGGCGGACGATGAGCTGGGCTTCCTCTACGTCGGCGAGGAGCGCGTGGGCATCTGGAAGTTCGCCGCGGAACCCGATGGCGGCGACCGCGCGACCCGCGTGGCGAAGGTCGGCGAGCATGGCCTCACCCGCGACGTGGAGGGCCTGGCCCTCTACTGCGCAGCGGGCGGAAAGGGCTACCTCATCGTCTCCAGCCAGGGCAACAACACCTTCATCGTCTATACCCGCGATGGCGACAACCGCTACGTGCTCACCATTGACCCGAAGGAGGGGCGGATTGACGACGTGAGCGACACTGACGGCATCGCCGTGACCAATCGCCCCACGTCGGCCCAATTCCCCGCCGGCTTCCTCATCGTGCAGGACGGCAACAACAAGGGCGGGAACCAGAACTTCAAGCTCTACGACTGGCGCGACATCGCCGGCACCCGGCTGCTGATTGACACCGAATGGAATCCACGCGGGCGATAGTCTGCCTCGGCGCTCGCGGCAAGTTGATTGTCATGCCCACGACGCTGTGGTATAATCCTCGTGGAAAGGACGGGCGGGGCAGTGAAGCCCATACGGTGCCACGCCGCGAACCTGGCGGGACATGGCGTGCAGGAGGATGAGGCAACATGGGCTTGAGTGAGAGAACCAGGGTCGCGCCTCCGCCTCCGGAAAGCGCCTCCGACAAGGCCAAGGCGGCCTACTACGAGAAGCAGGACCCGGCGGACCTCCTGGACGCCGGCTACCTCGAGGAGGACGGCATCTTCGAGGGCGACAAGCGCATCGCGGACCTCCGGCCTGAGCGCGGACTCGTCGCCATCCCCGTGGATGAGCGGGTCGCCCGCAAGCTCCGCCGCGTCGCTCGCCGTTCCGGCTGCACCCCTTCCGACCTCGCCACCCGCTGGCTCGCCGAGTCCCTTGAGGCCCAGGCGCAGCCCTGACCGGTAAGGACAAGAGGGACAATGAGAGGTGCCCCTGTTCGTCTCGCAAGGTCATCCTCGACATGACCGAATCCGACCGCCCTGCCACCCTCCGCGCCGTCGAACTCCACAATTCCACCGGCCTCGCGCATGTACATTGAGGGCAGCCCATGCTCCGGATGCTCCCGAGAACGAGTCTGGCGATCGCACTCGTTCCATGCTCCTTGTCGCTGCAATCCTGCTCCCAGGAAAGGGTCGAGCCGCCTCCAGCCATGACACCGGCGCGCCGCCTGCTTGAGGCGATCCGCCAGCTTGACCTGGACGCCATTCGGCGGTTGGTGCCCTCTGAGCTGTCCCCCAACGCAGTGGTTGGAGACGGCACGAATCCGACCGGCGATACCCCGCTCGGAGTCGCCCTGTGGTTGGCAAACCAGTGGAATCCTGACGCCAGGGCATACGACGTCATCGAGTACCTGATCCAATGCGGGGCCGACGTGAACGCTCGGGACAAGGATGGGAGAACGGCGCTGCACTTCCCGCACAATAAGCGAGTGGTCCAACTGCTCCTCGCATCTGGGGCGGAGGTTGATCTGCCTGCCACGGAAGATGGGACCACTCCCCTGTACCGCACGAGAGACCTGGGAATGCTGACATTGCTGGTTCCGCACGCGAAGAACATCAACTCTCTGGACAAGCACGGGATGACGGCGCTGGATTACCACTTGCAGTGGGCCGACCCCGGGGATAAGCGGGTCCTGCTGCTCCGCAGCCACGGCGCGAAGACGGCCTCTGAACTAGGAGTTCCCAAGTGACACGAGACCGGCAACTGGAATGTCCGGCCATCGCGCGGGACGTGGACGTGTTGGTCGTCGGCGGGGGGCCGGCGGGAGTGGGGGCGGCGATTGCGGCGGCAAGGCAGGGAGCCAAGACGCTGGTGGTCGAGCAGTTCAACTGCCTCGGGGGCGTGGCGACGGCTGGCGGGCACGGCCACATCTCGATCTTCAGCGAATGGCAGGGCGAGCGCCGCATCGTGGGCGGAATCGCCCACGAGATCGCCGACCGCGTGGCCCGCGAGGGCTTCGGCATCCGAAGCCCCCACGGCATCTGGTTCGAGGTCGAGGGGCTGAAACTCATCCTCGACAAGATGGCGAAGGAGAATGGACTCGGCGTCCTCTACTACACGTTCTTCTGCGAGGCGGTTGTCGAGGACGGGGCGATTACGGGGGCGGTCATCCAGAACAAGGGTGGGCGACAGGTTATTCGGGCGAAGCGGGTGGTGGACTGCACGGGCGACGCCGACGTGGCGTTCACGGCCGGCTGCCCCTGCGAGAAGGGGCGGCCGGGCGACGAGAAGTGCCAGCCCGTGACCCTGATGTTCACCATCGGCGGCGTGGACTGGCCCCGCGTGGAGAAGTGGCGGACGAGTTACAACATGGAAGAGGTCTGGGCCGAAGCACAACGCAAGGGCGATATGGAGCCGTTCCAGAAGGTCATCATGGGCTTCTGGTGGACCCCCACCCGCCCCGACCAGGTGGGCATCAACTTCACGCACGTCACGGGCGTGGATTCCACGAAGGCCGAGGACCTCACGGCAGCGACGATGGAGGCCCGCCGCCAGGCCTGGCACTCGATTGACGTCTTCCGCAAGTACGTGCCAGGGATGGAGAAGTGCTACATGGTCTCGACGCCGAACACCATCGGCATCCGCGAATCGCGGCGGGCGATGGGCGACTACGTGCTCGCCGAGCAGGACCTGATGGCCCAGCGGCAGTTCCCCGACAACATCTGCTACGGCTCGTTCTTCATTGACATCCATCACATAGACGGGCCGGGGATGGACTCGACGACGTGGCGCCCGCCGAAGGGGTTCCGGTACCACATCCCGTATCGCGTGCTCGTGCCGCGTGGCGTCGAGAACCTGCTCGTGGCGGGGCGGTGCATCAGCGTCACCCACGTCGCCCTCGGCTCCACCCGCGTGATGGTGCAGTGCATAGGCACGGGCGAGGCCGCGGGGACGGCAGCCGCCCTGTCGCTCCAGGATGGCGTGACGCCGCGGCGGCTCGACGTGGCGAGGCTCCAGGCCGCCCTCCGCCAGAACGGCGGCATCCTGAGCGAAGAGGACATCGCGCGAGCCAATCCCTGATTTGCGGCGAGGCAACGCAGGGTTGACATCCGCCTCATGGTCGGTATCATGTGCGTAGGCAGCTTGTGAAGAAGGAGTCGAGCTATGGCGCAGATCGTGATTCGGGGCATTGATGAGGAGATCATCAAACGGCTGAGGAGGCAGGCCGAGCACAATGGGCGCTCACTCCAGTCCGAGATCAAGATGATCCTCCGGCAGGCGTCCCGGGTGGACATGGAGACGGCTCTGGAACTCGCGGACAGGATCCGTGCCAGGTTCGGGGACCGCAAGTTCGACGATAGCGCGGAGCTGATTCGGGAGGACCGCGAGCGATGAGCCTGTACATCGTGGACGCGGAGGAGATCAGAGCGGCTGTGCGGCGCTCACGCATTCTCTTCTACCCCCAATCGCTGCTTCTGGACGCGACGTACCAGTTGGCGAAGCTGGTGCGGCGAAGCCCCTACGATTGCCTCTACCTGGCGTTGGGGGACCTCCTTGGCGAGCGCATGGTCACCGCGGACCGCCGCTTCTACGACGCGATAAGGGCCACGCCGTTCAGAGAGTGCGTGGTGTGGGTCGAGGACATCGCGTAGGTGCCGGCGCCCACGAGGCCGGCCGCTACAGCGACGCCATCCCTGGAGCAGGACGATGATGGCAACGCCCGCCGCTGTGGATGCGCGTGAGATAGAGCGGGCGGAGAGGGTGCTGCGCGAGCGGTTCGGGCACAGCCGCTTCCTGCCGGGGCAAGAGGAGGCGCTGCGCTCGGTGCTCGCGGGGCGCAGCCTGCTCGTCGTGATGCCCACGGGGAGCGGCAAGTCGCTCGTCTATCAGTTGCCCGCGCTCCTCGGCGACGGCCTGACGGTGGTCGTCTCTCCCCTCATCGCGCTGATGAAGGACCAGGTGGACGAGTTGCGGCGGCGGCGGATTCCGGCCACGTTCGTGAACTCGAGCCTGGGCCTGGAGGAGCAGCGGGAGCGCTTGGGCCGCTGCCTGCGCGGCGAGTACCGCCTGCTCTACGTGGCGCCCGAGCGGATGCGCAACGCGGCGTTCTGCGACATGCTGCGGCGGGTGCGCGTGACGCGAATGGCGGTAGACGAGGCTCATTGCATCTCGCAGTGGGGCCATGACTTCCGCCCCGACTACCGCCGCCTCAAGCAGTTCCGAGAACAGATGGGCACGCCGCGAGTGACGGCGCTTACGGCCACGGCCACACCGCGCGTTCAAAGCGACATCGTGGAATCGCTCGGCCTGAGGCCCGAGGAGGTGGACATCCACGTCCACGGCTTCGACCGCCCGAACCTCATCCCCAGCGTGGTCCACACGAGCGGCGAGGAGGCGAAGGACGAGTTCCTCCGCCATTTCCTCCACGACGAGCGCGGCTGCGGCATCATCTACGTGGGCACCCGCAAGCAGGCCGAGGGCCTGGCCGAGCGGCTGAAGGAGGTCGAGCCGACCGCTCTGGCCTACCACGCGGGACAGGAGAGCGACGAGCGTTCCACCGCGCAGGAGGCATTCCTCGCCGGCAAGGCCCGCGCCATCGTCGCCACCATCGCCTTTGGAATGGGCATTGACAAGCGCGACGTGCGGTTCGTCGTCCACTACCAGTACCCCGCCTCGGTCGAGGGCTACTATCAGGAGATCGGCCGCGCCGGCCGCGATGGCCTGCCCGCCCGCTGCACGCTGCTCTATTCGCCGGGCGACCGAATGCTCCGCGAGTTCTTCATTGACATCAACTATCCCACGCGGGAGCAGGTGGAGGACGTTTACGAGACGCTGTGGGCCATCGAAGAGAACCCGGTGCTGCTGACCTACAAGGAGATCGCTGAGGCGTGCGGGGGGGACCTGAAGGATGGGCATGTGGGGTCGGCGGTGCGGCTCTTGGACGGTGCGGGGATGACGCGGGCGCTGACGGGCGACGCGACAGCACTGGTGCGCACGAGCCGCCCGGCCGCAGAGATTCTCGCCGAGATTCGTGGCCCGCTCCAGCGGCGTGTGCTCGAAGCCCTCTCCGTCGCCGCCGACCTGGAGACGCCGGGCGACTACGAGGTGGAGA
>Ga0194125_10011504_pt1 | contig 11847 bp, 10 predicted proteins | sample TA2KigC250mmetaG_FD_148626 | JGI IMG/M metagenome (GOLD analysis project Ga0194125, IMG submission 148626) | Freshwater microbial communities from Lake Tanganyika, Tanzania - TA2015034 Kigoma Deep Cast 250m | ecosystem: Environmental > Aquatic > Freshwater > Lake | place: Tanzania: Lake... | reverse complement strand
CGCGCTGCGTGGCGACCCCGCCCCCGAAGCCGCTCCCCACCCCCTCGCCGAAACCGATCCCGGCGGCCCCGCGCGCGGGAAGGCCGGTCGACTTCCGCACGTCGCCGACCCCGCGAAGAAGCTGCGCGATTCCATCTGAGGCGTGAACCGTTCCACCTTCAAGGGACGAGACGCGCGTCCCCTCGTTTGTCCCGCCGAGGTGCCCGAGCACCCCCATCTGGGTGACCCGGGCGAGCGGGTCGCCCCCTCCCCCTCCGCTCTTCCGTCCCTTCGGAGGGGGCGCCGGCTCCTCGCCGCTCCGCCGCCCCGGGTTCCTGCTCGCGGGCGTCTCCTCGATCCGCGGCGGAAGCGGGCGGAAGCGCTCGAGCGGCGCCGGAAGCTCCTCGGCGAGACGGAGCGCGAGCGGCTTCGGATCCTCGATCCCCCAGACGCCGATGGGGAACTCCGCCGTCCGCCCGCGCGTCGCGATCACGGCGCCGAGCGAGAGATGCGCGGCGAGCGAGAGGAGCGCGATCCGTCCAAGCGCCCTCCACTCCCCCGACCGAGACGCGAGCGATCCGGCGCTCATGGTCTCCCCTCCCCCGCCGGCTCCTTCTCGACCGCGGCGAGCGCGAGATCTTGATAGCCGGATTGATGACACGTGAACAACACGCGGTAGAGGACCGCGAAGGGAACCCTCCGGTCCCCTTCGATGAGAAGGCGCCGCGAGCCGGGATCCCCGCCCGCCGCCTCCGCGAGCGCGGCCCCGAGCCCGGGGACAAAGAGCCCGCTCCCCGCGAGGATCTCTTCGCGGCCGAGGACGCGGTCCTCGCCGATCGTGACGCCGTCGGCGGCGATCGCGAGCACGAGGTCCCCCTCCCGCACCCCCTCGGGGGACGAGGACTCCGGAAGCTCGAGGTCCTGCGCCGCGTGGAGGAGCGCCCCCTCCGGCGAAAACGACTTGAGAAGAAAGATGAGAAGGATCGTGAGAATGTCGACGAGGGACGTCAGGGTCAGGATCCCCGCGCCGCTTCTCTTTCCTCGGATCCGGCTTCGGGCGATCATCGGGGCCCTCCCGCGCCCGTCTCTCCGGGCTCGTGCAGCGCCGAAAGGGCGATCTCCGCGAAGCCGCCCTCACGGCAGACATCCATGATCGCGACGACCTCCTCGTAGGAGATCCCCGACTCCGCGGCGACGGTGACGCGCGTCTCTTCCGGATGCTCGCGCCGAACCGACGCGAGAAGGGACGCGAGCGCGCCCCGGTCGATCGGCCCGTCCTCGCGAAGGATCGTCGGGAGGAAGCCGCCGCTTCCGCCGACCGTCACGCCCGCCTCCGCGACCACGACCACGAGGTTCAGCGCGCTCGCCTCCGGCGCGACGTCGATCCCGCTCTCCCCGCTCCCGGCCGGCGGGATCTCCAGCTCGAGCACGGTGATGTTCGCGAAGACCGCCGCGAGAAGGAGAACCGGCACGAGAACGGTGAAGAGGTTCATCAAGGGAACCATGTCGAGATCCGCCGTCCGGTCCTTGGGAAGCGTCTTCCGTCCGGGGATCATTTCATATCCCCCGAGACCACGAAGTCGACGAGCCGCTCCTCGCGCGCGCGGACGCCCGTCTTCGACTCCTCGTACGGATCGGCTTGCGGCGTCCGGTTCCATTCCTGGAGGAGGTTCGTGAGCACGGCGAGCCTCGACTCCGCCTCCTCGACGAGCCGGTCCGCGCGCGCGCCGAGAAGCCCGTGCGCCGCGAGCGACGGGATCGCGACGAGGAGCCCGAGCCCGGTCGTCGCCATCGCCACGCTGATGCCGGCGGCGAGCGCCGCCGTCCGCTGCGCGGCGGGAACGTTCGCGAGCGCGTCGAAGGCCATGATGAGCCCGACGATCGTGCCGAGAAGCCCGAGAAGCGTCGCGAGGTTCGCCGCGACCGCGAGGAGCGAGATCCTCCGGTGCACGACCGGGATCTCGCCGAGGTACGCCTCGTCGAGAAGACTCTGCAGCTCCTCCGGACGATGGCCGTGCCGCACGCCGAGCACGCTCCGCGCGACGCGCCCGAACGGAGTCCGGCTCCGATCCGCCACCGCCCGCGCTTCCTCGATCCTCCGATCCTTGACGAGGCGTGCCGTGTGGTCGAAGAGATCCCGGTCCCCCCGCGAGGCGCGGTGGAGGAAGATCGCCTTCTCGATCGTCACGGTGGCGGCGAACGCGCTCACGAGGAGGATCGCCCACATGAAGGGCGCACCGACCCCCGAGAACGCGTTCCCGGCGAACTGGAGAAGGCGTCCGATCTCCCCGGCCGAGGCGGCGGGCGCGGTCCCCCCGGCGAGGGAGACCCCTTCCGCGGCCGCGCGGCCCGCCGCAGCGAGAAGCCCGAACAGGACGCAATCCAGCGATCTCTTCATGACGGTCACTCCCTTCGCGCGAACCGGACCCTCGGGTCCTAGCCGCGCCGCTGTCGATCCATCAGACATAAAGTTTCCTTGTCGAAGGCCGCCTTGTCGATCGGCGGAAGCTCCGCGGCGGCAAGATCCCGCCGGAGCGGAAAGAGCTCGAAGAAGAGGCCTCCGGTCCTCTCCCGAATGAAGAGGGTCGTCGGGCTCGGCACTCTCCCCTCGATCGTGAGGGTTTCGAGGTCGATCGTTTGCCGGCGCGTCGTCTCCTCCGGCGAGCCGGGGGAGGCGGCGCGGAGGGGAGAGACGAGAGCGAGAAGAAGCGGGACGAGGAGAAGCGTTCTCATCGGTTCTCTCCTTCGCGGCGTCCCGCCTCCTCTCCCCCGCGAAGGGAGAGGTCCGCGGGAACGACTTCCGGGGACGCGTCCGGGAGCGAGAGGAGCCACTCGGCCGCCCGCGCCTCGAAGGCGCGCGCCTTCTCCTCGACGAGCCCGCGGTAGAGAACGAGGTCCTCCCCCGCGAGGTCGCCCGGCTCGGGAGCCTCCCGGAGGAGCGCGGCGCCCTCCTCGAGCGAGGCGGACGCCCGGAGCGCGAGCGCCGCCCGGTTCGCGCTCCGCGTGTGCGTCCCCTCGATCGACTCCTGCCGCCGGAGAAGATCCGCCGCCACGCTCCACTTCTCGTCGCACCGTTCGATCGCCTGAAGAGCGGCGCCGATCGCCTCGGCGCGCGCCTCCGGATCGGCCGGGAGGCCCGCGAGGGGGAGCGCCGCCGCGCGCGCATCCTCATCCGCCCGGCGGATCAGCGTGTCCGCGAGGCTCGCGTAGAGAGAGAGCCGGCGTCCCTCTTCCCCCGCGGATCGAAAAAGAACCGCGGCGTCCGCGTAGAACGGCTCGGCGAGAGAGGCGGAGGCGGCGCGGCCCGCCTCGATCTCGCGGAGGAGAGCGGTCCTGCCGTAGACCTCGAAAACCTCCGCCGCCTCGCGCGCCGCCGTCTCGGTCGTCCCCTCGAAGCGGAGGGCGATCGCCCGGCGGTAGAGATCGATCCGCTCCTCGAGAAGACGGCCCGCCTTTTCGCCCGATCCTCCGCGGCGCCAGCGGGCGACCTCCTCGGTCCAGGTTTTTTCCTTGACCCGTGAATAATCGATGAAGGCCCGCGCCGCGTGCGCCTCCTCTTCTTGGCCGGAGGCGCCCTCCGACTCGGACGCGCGGACCGCTCGGGAGAGGCGGTCCGCCGCCCGGGCCTCGTCGCCGGCGGCGAGCCACGCGCTCCCGGCGCGCGCGAGAAGCTCGATCGGCCGGTCCTCTCCCTCCTCCCGGGCCCGGTCGAACGCCTGCGCGGCGCGCCCGTTCTCTCCGTCCCCCGCGTAGACGAGGCCCAAGCGATAGAGGGCTTCCGCCGCGAGCGGCGTCCCCGCACCGACCGCCGCCGCCTGCTCGAGGGAGGCGCGCGCCGCCTCCCTCTCCCCCGCGCGCTCGAAGGCTTCCCCGGCGCCGAGGAGATCCTCGGCCCGTGGGAGCACCCGGACCGCGCGCTCGTAGAGCCGCGCGGCGAGGGAGTCCCGGCCGGCGCGGGCGGCGCCCTGGGCCGCCGCCGCAAGCCCGGCGCGCGTCTCCTCTCTCCCCGCGCCCTGAACGGCCGCCGTGTCGGCGAGCGCGAGGACCTTCTCCCGCTCGTCGAACAGGGCGCGGCACGCCGTCTCGCGAAGAAGAGCGTCCGCCGCGACCGCGGTCGATCGGTACGCGCGGACGACGCGAGCGTACCCGTCGGCCGCCCCGGCGGCATCCCCCTCGGCCTCAAGATCCCCCGCCGCGAGAAACGCGCTCGCCGCGGCCCGCTCGAGGCGATCCTTTCGGTCCGCGTCGTTCTCGGCGGAGGCGGCGGCGCGGAGGAACCACTCCTCGGCCGCCCCTTTCTCCTCCCTCGCCGCCGCGAGACGCGCCGCCCTGGCCTCCGCCTCTCCGCGGAGAGGCGGGGCTGCCCCTTCCGCCGCCCGCGCAGAGAGAGCGAACGCCGAGGAGAGACGCCCGGCCGTCTCCTCCCGCTCCGCGGCGACGAGGAGCGCCTTCCGCGCTTCCTCCGATTCCGGATACGCCTCCGCGTACCGGATCGCGGCCCGCGCGAGCCCCTCGTCGGTCCGCCCGAGGCTCCGATGCGCGAGGACCGCGCCCCGGAGCGCGTGCTCCCTCTCCTCCTCGGGGAGCTCTCCCGCATCGATCCGCTCGAGGAGCGCGAGGCTCTTCTCGTTCTCGCCGAGACGCGCCCGCGACTCGGCGGCGAAGAGGAGGGCCCGCGCCGTCTTGTGCGCGCCCCCCTGCGTGTCCGCGTGCTCCTCGAAGAGACGCGCGGCCGCGCGGAGATCCTCCTCCGTCCCCGTCTCGAAGCGGAGGAGCGCGGCGTTCCACGTGTTCCTCTCGATCTTCCCCCGCACGGCGTCCGCCCGGTCCCCCTCCGGCCTCGCCGCCTCCCACCATTCCCCGCCCGGGGCGTAGCGCCGCACGAAATCCTCCATCTCCATCCCCGCCTCCCGCTTCCGCTCGCCTGCGCTCAATGCTTCAATCATTCGATCGTGAACATCCGGAGCGTCGGACGCGCCTGCGTCCATCCGAAGCGCGCTCCGGAACGCCCGCTCCGCCGGGGCGGGCCGGTCGTGCTCGAGAAGGGCCTCCCCGAGCTCGACGAGCGCCGCGCGCCGGAGGCTCCCCTCCGGAAAGCGCATCGCGAAGCCGTCGAGATCGCCCGGATCGGTCTCGACCTGCACGAGGGCGAGCGATCGAAGAATCTCGGAGAGGCTCTCCTCCGGGCGCCCCGCGAGATCCCCTCGGAGCGCGCGCGCGAGCGCGGCCTCGAATCGCTCCCCCGCCTCGGGGAGGGCGCCTTGTTTCAGGCGGCACCACCCGATCCGGTAGTCGAGCTTCATCGCCCCGGCGTCCACGCCCGTTTCCTCGGCCGCCTCGAACGCCTCCCGCGCCCCCTCCCAGTTCCCGCGGGAGAAGCGGAGCTCGCCGAGCCGAAGGAGCGAGGCGGCGCGAAGGGCCGGTTCGGAAGCGAGAGCCGTCGCCTCGAGAAGCGCCCGCTCCGCCTCATCCGCCCGCCCCATCTCGTCGTGGCAGACCCCGAGCGCGTGGAGCGCCTCGACGCTCCCCGGGAAGTCGGCGCCCGAGCGCGCGACCTCCTCGAACGCGCGGATCGCCTCTCCGTAATCGAGAACCGGAGGCGGGGCGGAGCGTCCGGCGGCGAGCGCCTCCTCGTGGCAGAGGGCCGCCTCGAGATACCGGGCCTTCTCCCGCTCCGCGTAGAGATCGCCGAGGAGGAGGAGAACGGGGGCGCGCATCGCGCTCTCCGGATACCGCGCGAGGAGCGCCTCGAACGAAGCGATCGACGCCTCCCGCGCCTCCCTGTCCCGACCGGCGCCTTTCTCGGCCGCCGCGCCCGGAGCGAACCCGGCGAGAAGAGCGAGCGCGAGGCACGTCGCGCCGGTTCCTTTCCACATGAAGAAGATTCCGCGCCGCATCGTTCACCACCCCAAAGCGAGAGAGATGCCGAACTGAAGAAGAAAGCCCGTGGCGAAGGCGATCTTCTTCCCGTCGGCGTCGGTCGTGCAGAAGGTCGCGACGGTCCCGGCGAGGATGCCGCGCGGGATCGCGTTGCGAACGACCTCCCCCCGCGTGAGGACGAGATCTTCCGGACGGATATGCGGAGAGGAGCGGAGCGGCGTCGCGGAGAGGTCGGGGGCGTTCGGATCCGCGTTCTCGATCGGATGGAAGAGGCGGACCGAGCCGTCCGACCAATGGATCTCGCGCACCTCCGCGAGCGGGAGAAGGCGGCTCGCGCTCCGAAAGTCCTCGCGGATCGCAAGGTCGGTCGCGTCGAGCGAGAGGATCCTTCCGACACGAACCGTTCGATCCGCAAGGATCACGCGATCGAGGGAAGGCTCCCCCGTCTCCGCGAGGCCGGGCGCGGCCGCCGCGAGAAGCGAGAGGGCGAGAACGAGCCTCCTCATCGGTTTCCTCCCGCGCCGCCGAGCGCCGCCGTTTCCCGGGTCTCCCCCCGGCCGCTCTCGAAGAGCGCCTGGGCGAGCGAGAAGTCGGCCCTCTCCCGAATCGCCGCCCGGGCGGCCGTCTCGCTCTCCGGATCCCCGGCGCGCGGTACGCTCGCCTCGATCCGCTCCACGCGGAGGGTGAGCGTCTCGTGTCGTCTTCGAAGGGCCCGCAGAGCGCTCTCCCCGCCCGCGTCCCCCGCGGGGAGAAGACCGAGGACCGCCCCCTCGTGCGCCTCGATCTCCTGGGAAAGCTCGCGAAGCGCCTCCCCGCGCTCGCGGGCGAGGTCCGCCCCGCGCGCCCCCGCCGCTTCCCAGGCGGCGCACGCCGCGAGCGCCTCCCGAAAGACGGCCGCCGCCTCGCTCCAGAGCCCGAGGCGCGCGCGGCACGAGCCGTCGAGAAGAAGCGCCTCGGCGGCGAGACGCGGGTCCTCCGAGACCCGAGCCGCCGCGAGGAGCTCGATCGCCTCCCCGAAACGGTCCCGCTCGGCGGCGACCCACCCGCGCGCGAGGGAGGCGCGGGCCTCCTCCTCGCCTTCCACGCGGGCGAAGCAGGCGTCCGCCTCCTCAAGCCGCCCCGCCCGATGATGAAGATCCCCGAGCGCGAGAAGCGCACGGCCCCTCAGGCGGCGTTCCGATTCGGTTCCCCCGCCCGGCGCCCCCGCCTCCTCGAGCGCCGCGCGGGCGGCGCTCTCGTCCCCCGCGCGAAGATGCGCCTCGGCGAGCGCGTACCGTGCGAAGCGGCGCCACGCGCTCTCTTCCGGCACCGCCGCGAACAAGGCGATCGCCTCGCGGGTTCGTCCGGCGCGCGCGAGCGCGGACCCGCCGAGATAGCGGGCGGCTCCTTCCTCGGGCGAGCCGGGAAAGCGCGCCGCGATCTCGTCGGCGAGACGGAGAACGGTCTCCCCCTCCCCCGCTCGAAGGGCCCGCTCGGCGAGGCGGACGAGCGCCGCGGCAGCGAAGGGGCCCGCGCGCATCCCCTCGTAGACCGCGCGCGCCGTCTCCTCGAAGCCGAGCTCCTCGAGGGAGCGCGCCTGGTAAAGGCGCGCCTCCTCGCGAAGGTCCCCCGGCCGGAAGCCGGCGACGATCGCGCCGAACGCCTCCGCCGCCTCCCAGAACCGGCGGCGCTCGTACGCCCGCATCGCGCGTCTCCAGGCCGGGTCTTCCCGCGTCAGGACCGGAGGCCCGAGGCGCTCGTCGAGCCGCATGCGGGCGATCAGGCTCCGCACGCCGTAGACCGCCATCTGCTTCGTGTCCTCGACCGGAAGGGGAACGCTCTCGGTGATCGACGCCCGTCCCGCGAGCAGAACCCGCCCTTCCCTCGTCGAAAGAAGACGACACTCCATGAAGAAGTGGGGACGCTCGTTCCATCCGAGGAAGCTTCGCGTCTCGCCGTACCCGGTGACCGTCCCCACGAAGAGGCCGTCCGCCCCGAGCTCCTCTCCGATCGCCCGCAGAACGTGCGGCGCGGTCGCCTCGGCTTCCGGAATGCCGCGCGCGCGAAGGAACGCCGCCACCTGATAGCGGTCGACGAGAGCGGGGAAGTATTTCTTTAGCTCTAAACTGAACGCGTCGGTGGCGAGCTCGTCGAGATGCGGAGGACATCCCGCAACCTGTTTTCGAAAGAGAAGAACCGCGGCGTTCTCGATCGGGCGCTCCTCCTCGGCGTCCTGTCCCCGCCGGACAAAGACCGACGGAGCGCATCCCGCGAGGGGAAGCGCGAGGAGAACGAGGAGAGCGGACGCCGCGGTCCGCCGTCGCATGCGCATGCAGGGCCTCCCGGGGGGAGGGCTCCCGCTTCCCCCCGCTTCTCCGATGATCGACCGAGCGGCCGTTTCCCTTCGCCCCGCCGGGTCGCATAAGGCGTGCCACCCCTCGACGCGCGCGAGAGCGCCGGGGAGGCCGCGCGGGCCGCGCGCACGCGCTCCCGCGGCCGGCCGATCGCGCGGCGTCCACGAGGCCGAACGGACGCGAGAAAAGGTGCTCAACAACCGATACGCTGTTCAGGAAACGAACGCCCGGGCGGGTTGACAGGGGACGCCCCGGTTCCTATTCTCGGCGAGGACCCTCACGAAAGGACCCCCGATGAACGATCCGGAAACCGGACCGCCGGAGGCCGCGGAGACCGAAGAGACGCCTCTCTCGATCCTCTCCCACATCTCGACCGATCTCAGCCACCTCTCCCACGAGCGGCGCGTCAGCTCGCTTGTCCCCTGGAAGTCCGAGGTCACCCGTCTCCTCGAGACCCTCCAGAAACGCTCGAACCACAACGTGCTCCTCCACGGACCGGTGGGGGTCGGGAAGCGGACGATGGTTCTTCGGCTCGCCGAGCTGATGGCCCACGGCAACGTCGCGCCGAACCTTCGCGCGAAGCACATCCTCGAGATCACGCTGCCGAGCGTGATGCCGTACATTCAAGACCCGGGGGATTTCGAGCGGGTGCTCTTCCACGCGATCAAGGAGGCGGTGGGCCGCGAGGACGTGATCCTCTACTTCAACCAACTCGAGAACTTCCTCGGCCGAACGGACGGCGGGTTCGGGGGCGCCTCCGCTCTCCTCGAGGTCGCTTCGCGCCAGCCGCAGCTCCAGATCATCGCCTCGATCTCGGAGTGGGCCTACCAGAGGGCGGTCTTCGAGCACCCCTGGATCGAGTCGAACCTCGTCCCGATCCAGGTGGCGGAACCTTCTCCCGACCTCGCGCGGAAGATCCTCCGCCTCGTGCGCGGGAAGCTCGAGCGGTTCCACTCGATCGAGATCACGGCGAACGCGGTGGACAAGGCGATCGACCTTTCGAGTTACTATCTTCGCTCGCGCGTGCTCCCCGGGAAGGCGCTCGAGGTCCTCGACGAGGCGTGCGCCGCCGAGGTCGTGCGCGCGCGGGGCGAGAGACGAAAGCCGCGCGCGGTGAACGCGGAGGTCGTCGGGGAGACCGTGAGCCGCCGCCTCGGCATCCCGATGGAGAAGCTCTACGACCGGGCGGGGGGCTATCTCATCCGCCTCGAGGAGAGCCTCTCTGCGTGCATCAAGGGGCAGTGCGAGGTCGTGCGCCGCGTGGCGGACGTTCTCCGCGTGGCGAAGGTCGGGCTCTCCTCCCACCCGGAACGACCGGACGGCTCGTTCCTCTTCATCGGCCCCTCAGGGGTCGGAAAGAACCAGCTCGCCCGGCGCCTCGCGATCGAGCTGTACGGGAACCTCGACCATCTTCTCCACCTCGACATGGCGCAGTTCACCGGGGACGACGCGGCGCAGAAGCTCCTCGGGACGCGCGGGACGCCCGGCGTGAAGGGGGTCCTCGCGGCGCTCATCGAGCGGCGGCCCAACGCGGTCTTCCTCGTCGACGGGATCGAGAAGGCGAACCCGAAGGTCGGACCGATCCTCCTCCAGCTCCTCAAGGAAGGGAGGATCACCGACGAGGAGGGGCGCCACATCTCGTTCGCCGCGACGACGGTGGTGGTGATCGCGAACTCGGACAACCTCTTTCAGGAGGAAGAGCAGAAGACGGTCGGGTTTCTCGAGAGCGAGAGCACGAAGACGATCGAGATGCAGCGCCGCGCGATTCAGCAGGCGACGGAGAGTTTCTTCGCCGCCGACTTTCTCCACGCGTTCGACGCGGTCCTCTACTTCGACCCCCTCACCCCCGAGTCGGTGCGCGCGATCGCCGAGATCGAGATCGAATCGATCCGCGAGCGCCTCGCGCGGCGCGGGGTCTCGCTTGTCGTGGACCCCAAGGTGGTCCGCCTCGTCGCCGAGCGGGGGTTCAGCACGCGCACCGGCGCGCACCAGCTCACCCGAACGGTCGAGGACCTCGTCCTCCGCCCCGTTTCCCTCTATCTGCTCGAGAACCTTGAGGTGAAAAAGATCGTCCTGGAGGCGGACGGGGAGACCGTGCGCGCGCGGAGCGCCCCCTCGCGGAAGAAGAAATAGGCCGCGGACGCCCGATCCTGAGTGGGGGACAGACACCCTGAATCCGTAGGGGGCCTGTCACCTTGTCAGAAGGGCGGCGACCCGCGCCTCGAGCTTCGCCGCCTCGGCCGGCTCGTACCCGACGATCTTCTCGACGATCTTCCCCTCCCGATCGATGAAGAAGAGGGTCGGGATCGCCCCGACCTGATACGGCTTTCCCGTCGCTCCCTTCTCCCGATCGTCCATCACGACCGAATAGGAGAAGCCCTTTTCGCGGAAGAAGCGTTCCACATGCGCGGCGGAGTCGTCGTAGCTCACCGAGAAGAGAACGAGCCCTTCGGAGGCGAATCGTTCGGCCAGTCGTGCGAGTTGAGGAGCCTCCTCAACGCATCCTCCTCACCACGTCGCCCAGTAGGAGAGAAGCGTCGGCCGTCCGGCGCGCGCCTCGGCGAAGCGGATCGGCTCGCCGTCCGTGCGCGGAAGGGTGAAGTCGGGGGCGGGGTCTCCGGGAAGGAGGGCGCGGCGTGCCTCCGCCTCCTCGGAGCTCCGGGCCAGCACGACCGAGGATCCGTCCCACGCGACCGATGCGATGCGGTAGGACGCATCCCCGAGAAGGAACGGCTCGTCCATCGCGTAGAGCTCGATGCTGTTCCGGTTCCCGTCGAAGGTCCCGTCGCCGTTCGCGTCGATCACGAGCCGGTCCGCATGATCATAGATCCCGTTTCGATCGTTGTCGTATAAAAGAAAACGCGTCCCGCCGCGAGGGAAGACCCCGGTCCTCGTCTCGGCCGGATAGAGACGGACACGCCCTCCGGTTTTGCCGATCTCGAGGAGAAGACGGAAGGAGGCGCTCCCCTCCGCCGTCCCCGAAGCTCCGGCGACCGGGAAGGCGAACGAAGCCGCATCGGTCCAGAAGTACCCCTCGCTTGTCGAATCCGGTTCGAGCGGAACCGGTTCGGCCGAGAGAAAATCCCCGATCCCGATGGGATCGATCCAGATGCGGCTCTCGATCGGAAGGCCCGAGGCGTCGGTCGCGGCGAGGATCGCGGGGCCGCTCTCCGGGTCCGATCCGATCGGGAGGCGCGCCGTCCAGAGGACCGCATCGGGAGGGAGCTCGGGGGCTCGGTCGCCCCGCTCCGCGCGCTCGAGCGGGAGGCGCGGCGCCCTCGGGCTGTGCACGAAGAGATCGCCGGCCGGCTCGCTTCTCGTCGCGACCCGCTCCTCTCCCGCTCCGCACGCGAGGAGAAGAAGAGAGAGAGCGAGCGGAATCCTCATGATCATGTCGCCTCCTTCGGCTCGGGGGACCGAGCGGGAACCACGCGATGAGCATAGAAAAGAGCGCGCCGCCGCGCCAGGGAAAGCCGATTCACGCCGGGACCCGCACGCGAAGCGCCCTCGGCCGGATCGAGTAGTCGAGCACGTGCCCGAACCGGAACGGCTCGCCGTCGAGGTGCACGGGACCGCTTTCCGATCGGACGATCCGGAAGGAAGCGCTCCGCAAGGTCTCCAGGTTCGAGAGCTCCCGGACCGATCCGTCGAAGAG
>Ga0194125_10011503_pt1 | contig 11848 bp, 15 predicted proteins | sample TA2KigC250mmetaG_FD_148626 | JGI IMG/M metagenome (GOLD analysis project Ga0194125, IMG submission 148626) | Freshwater microbial communities from Lake Tanganyika, Tanzania - TA2015034 Kigoma Deep Cast 250m | ecosystem: Environmental > Aquatic > Freshwater > Lake | place: Tanzania: Lake... | reverse complement strand
AGTAGCTTAGAGAAGGAGGACTTGTTGAATGTTGCGGCCTGACCCCAAAACCCACCATAAAAAAGTTGGGCCAATAAATCGAAGATGGGGAGATGAGGGGATAGAATTCCATGGGGAGATAGCGCAAAGCTAATAGATTAAGGTTCAAAGCTGAAAGGGGTTTCGATGCAGGGTTTTTCTACCAAACGGTTTTAATATAAGGAAGGTTTTGTAGCGTCCTGTCTCTTGTAATAATAGGAACGTCCAGATATCTCGCCGTTGAAAGAATTATTTTATCATGAAGCTCTGGTACATCTTTCAAGTCTACCATCTTCTGAAGTATTGGATAGTCAAGTGCTATAAGCACGAAATTTTCGCTTTCATTAATTTTCTTAAAAAGTTTCTTAAAATCGAAAGAAACTCGCTTCTTTTCAAAGACGCTAAGAGCTTCTGCTATAACGATTGAAGGGATAAAAAATAATGTTTTCTCCTTGTTCGCATTTCTCAAAAATTTCTGTCGCCTTTGGACTTAATTTAGGACTATCTGTGAACTACCAAAGGAGGGCATGGGTATCGGTAACAAAGTTCATGGATTGTCTATACACCTACTTTGCTATAAAGAGATTTCTTTGCAGAGTTGATATCTTCATTAGTAACTTCTATACCCTTTAGAATACCCTTGAGGGAGATAGCCTTTTTACCAGTTGGCGTGAGTTTCTTGAGGACAGATACCTTGAGGTCCTTGACTTCTTTTTCAATTGCTTCTATTTTTTGTAGCATATCCACGGTGCTTTTTGGAACTGTCTGCTTCATAACGATCACCTCCTTCACAACATTATGATGCTCTTTATAAAATTTATCATAAAACGCACTTGGTGTCAAAAAGCCATAATTCAAAGGCAAGGAGCAAAGGAGGACATGGAGTCTGAATGTGGTCTGTCCTTTGGCATTTGGCAAATTTCAGAAGAGTGTCATCTCTAAAAAAGTTGGCCCTTCCAAATGTGGAATGTGCCTGCCTACCGCAGGCAGGGATGGCGGAGTTCGTAATTTACCTCATCAATTAGGTCAATAAGTCATTGGGTCGTAAGTAGTTAAGTTTTATAAATAAAAACGTGTTTCCAACTTCTTAGGGCTTGCCAATTCCCTCTCTCTTTTGTATCATAAATATTGGAGCAGAAGGGACCTTGTTAACGTTATATTTTTAGAGAAAACGGAGGGTTATTATGACCATCAATGATCGAATTGAAATTAATCCAAAGGTAATGATGGGTAAACCCGTGATTCGTGGGACACGTCTTACGGTGGAACTTATTCTTAGGAAACTTAGCGAAGGGACAAGTGAAGCAGACCTCATGGAAGCCTATCCGAGACTTACTCGGGAGGATATCCAGGCTGCCATTCGATATGCTGCAGATACATTGGCCCACGAAGAGACAATCATCCTAAGCTCACCCAAAAGAGTAGCCAGGAAATAGGCTATGCGCTTTCTTGCGGATGAAAGCTGCGACTTTGCTATAGTTCATGCCCTCCGAGCAAGTGGTTATGACGTTTTAGCTGTTTCAGTCGAGGATTGTGAAATTAGGGCAGAAAGGTAAGATCGTTCCTTTTATTTCAAAAGAGACCTTTGATGAATTAAAGAAAGTTCTTGGATACCCTAAATTTTCTCTTTCCCGTGGTGAGATAAAATCAATTATCGAACAAGAAATTCTTCCGTTTTTCGAAGTTGTGGATGTGAGCAAACATGTCAAAGGGGTATGCAGAGATCCTGGTGATGATAAGTTTATCTCATGTGCCGTTTCGGCAGATGCCGATTGCATCTTAACCGGAGACAAAGATTTATCTGATTTAAAAAAATATCAATCAGTTAAAATAGTTCATGCATCAGATTTCATAAAAATATCTGACTGAATTTTTCAGTCAAGAAGTTGGAATTTTAAATCTACACTGCTGACAGAAATATTGAGTGAAAAGGGTTGATCTGATACTTTAATTACAGACTTTTGCTTATGATTCAGTATGCTCTGGCGGAAGATATTGATTTGAGAGTGAAAGAGATCATCCGGAAACTAAAGATGGCCCACATTGATGAGACCCGGGTGATCTGTCTTAGGAGTAAAGGTTCAGGGAGCAGAAGGGCGATTGCTCGGTGTCACGGACTCTCACGAATCATGCAAGTGGCCCTTAACGAGAAGCCTCATTATGTCATTGAGATTCTCTCAGAAAGGTTTGATAGGCTCAGCAGAGAAGAGCAGACCAAAGTATTGATCCATGAGATCCTCCATATCCCTCATTGCTTCGGAGGAGGCTTCCGGACTCACAAGTCCTATGTCACGGGCGTAAAAGTTCAAAAGATGTATGATGAATTCATGAAGGTTGAAGGTGGAGAGCCCCGCCCACAGAATCAGGATTTACAGGATAAGTAGCCGTTCATCATGAGACGAGAGATGGCCAAAGCTTATACTGTTGTCTTTCTTGCCAGTTTCTCCATGCTGGTCATCGAGGTAGTCGCAGGAAGGATCTTGGCCCCTTACATGGGGGTTTCTCTTTACACTTGGACAAGCATCATTGGAGTGGTGCTTGCAGGTATCAGTATCGGAGCCTACCTGGGTGGGGTCATCGCGGATCGATATCCCCATTTCTCGACCCTTGGATGGATCCTCTTCCTCTCCAGCTTGGGAGCCTTCTCCATTTCGCCTCTGACCAATTGGATTGGAGGGACTTTTTTTCACATGAGCTTAATGGTGCGGATCCTTTTGGTTACGGCCATCATTTTTTTCATTCCTTCTTGTCTCCTTGGAATGGTCTCACCTGTGGTAGTCAAGCTGAACCTTAGCAATCTGGAGAAGACAGGCAACGTGGTCGGGAAGATCTATGCCTTCTCCACCCTTGGTTCTATCCTCGGGACTTTCACCGCGGGCTTCTTCCTTATTTCATGGATGGGAACCAGGAATCTACTCTTCTTCACGGGAGTCCTTCTTCTCCTCGCCTCTCCTCTCTTTGGAGATTTATTCATTCAAAGAAAGAGGATCGCCCTCTTTCTCCTCATGATCCCCTTCTTATGGCTATTGCATCGTTATGCTCTCAACCCTGCCCTTGATGAAAACATCCTCTTTTTTAAAGAAAGCAATTATTACACCATCAAGTTAAAAGGGAATCCCAAAGACAGCAAGGATCGGCTCATCACCCTATATCTTGACCATCTGAACCACTCCTGTTCAGATTTGGATAATCCCTTTCGTCTTGAATACCGGTACATCCGAAGCTTCGAAGAAATAGTCCGATTTCAGGCCGAAAAAAGGCAATCCTTTAAAACACTTTTCATTGGTGGAGGCGGTTACACCTTTCCCAGATTCATCGAGATAAGATATCCAAACGCAGAGATTGACGTGGTCGAGATCGACCCTGAAGTGACCCGGGTCAGCCAAAAATATCTCGGGATTTCTCTGACCTCTAAGATTCAAACGTTCAACGAAGATGGCCGCTGGTTTGTGATGAATCGCAAAGGGGAAGGAAGATACGATTTCATCTTCCAGGATGCCTTCAATGACCTATCGATCCCCTATCATCTCACTACAAAAGAATTCGCAATGCAACTCAGGAGGCTTTTGAAAAAGGATGGACTCTTTCTGACCAATGTGATAGACCGTTTCGAGAAAGGATCCTTCCTACCTTCCTATATCCGGACCCTGGAGGAAGTGTTCGGTAGAGGTAATGTCCATCTCATTACGCTTGGGCCATTTCAAGACTATATGGGAGTCGTGAACCGTGTTGCCGTGACAAGCCCCCAAGAATTGGACATCGAGGATCTGGCCAGTAGCTTAAATAGCATAGGGGATAATGAGAGGATTTCTTATATTATGCCTCAAGAACAATTACAACACTACCTGAATCAATTTTCTCCGGTAATCCTCACCGACGATTATGCCCCCGTCGATAATCTGACCGCCCCCAACTTCAAATAGCTCTGCGGGTTTTGGATAAATTGGAAGTCATCCATGAAAAGGTTGGCCCTGTTCAAATTATCAAACCGCAATAGAGCATAGCGTAAAGAATATTACCCACAAAACCCAATCAAAAATATTTGAAATTTCAAATTACCCTTCAATTTCCTTGAGCACACCCATGGAGATAGTCGAGTGAGCAAAGGCGCCCCCTGCCCGCAAGGCAGCAGCGACAAAAATGGCCTCTGCAATCTCTTGATCGGTCGCTCCTGCTTTTTTAGCAGCCTTCACATGGCTTTCGATACAATACGGGCATTGAGTCGTGTGAGCGACACCGATGGCTATGAGTTCCTTCACCTTCCGAGAAAGGGAACTCTCCTTCTCAAAAATCTCATGGTTAAAGTTTCTGAAAGCTTGGAACATCTCCTTCTGGTTTTCCTCTAGGTCTTTGTAATGCTTCCGAGCGTCAAGGGAATAGAAGTATTTGTTCATCTGGCCCTCCTTTCTTATAAATCGTGATGCCTTTTAATCTGTCACATCAAGGAACAAGTGCAGGGTTTTGACCTCTTCGAAAGAACTGGTATCAGGAATTAGGCCAAATTTGGACATAAACCCTGAAATGTTCTCCAGTCTTTTTTCGCTTCCAGCGAACCCGCTGAAGGTTATAAAAGTAGTAGGCAGCTCCCTCCTATTTTATTCCTTTTCATTTAACGGGAATCTTGGTGAATTTATATTCTCCATTTTCATCCTTTCGGATCGAGAGAAAAACCAACCAGTTTTTATCATCCTGTTCAGGGTAGTCGAATCGTCGAAAATCAAATGCAGGCCGGCTTTCCTTTCTTTCGATTGAAGACCTGAGCACTAACTCTGCATTATCAATGATCGATTTCACTTCTAGGGCACGGCTCAGTTCATGGGGATTTTCAGCCTTGAAAGTTGCGTTTCTTGCATATTCAAGACGCTCGAGACCTCGCTTCAAAAGCCCCTCACCTCTGAGATCGCCACAGTAAAAATCCATGAGGTTCTGGATATATATTTCAACCTCCTTCCAGTAAAAACCGCGTTCACATTTAAGTATGTTTGAACATATCTCCATGCGAGCTTTCACTTTATCCTGACTCACCGGAAGGAACTCTCTCTCTTCTTTGGCCCGCCTGGCTGCCATCTCTCCTGCATGCCAACCCATTGCGATGGCTCCGGGTCCTGCTGCCCAGGGAAGTCCACCCACCTCATCCCCTGCACCGAGGAGGTTTCGGATTTCGGTTTCAAGATCTTTGTCAACCCACAATCCCTTCGCCGAAGTACCGGATAGTTCACGATTAGCCCAACCCGCATATTCCTGACTATTCTTCCTTAAATCGAGCCCCTCCTCACCCTCAAAATAACGCATAAACTGTGTTCCCTTGCCCTCATTCTTGATTGACCATTTAATGTATTCCACTTCGTAATCCGTAGCCTCACTGAAATCCAGATAAAATGGTCCTTCTCCCTGGGTCACTCTCTTAGTTAGGGTGGCTCGACCACCGCGCCAAATCTTTCTATCTTCTAACCATCTTCGTCTATTTTCAACAGGATCAATCTTTTCTTTGCCCAAATTCTCCCAATCAAAAAATTGAGTTCTTGGAACGATGATATTTCCTTTCCCATCAACGATTCGTGCCGAAGGCTGAACCGTATTTCTTGGATCCCCATAATTGGGGTTATAATAACCACATGGGGATAAAAGCCTTGAGCTGAGAAACTCGATATTGATAATAGGTAAACCGGCACGAATGGCCATTGAAGTTCCATCTCCACTCAGTGGGGCGGGAAGTCGCATATTGAAGTCGAAACCCGATGGGTTTCGACTTAATCTGTTTGACCTTCCAGTCGATAAAACAATTGATTTCGCCTTGAAAGTATAAATATCACCGGTGCGCGTGCCCACTCCTATTGCTCCTGATATCTGCCCATTCGTTACGATGAGGTCACTCGTCTGCACCCTGTTGATGATATTCACCCCTCTTCTTTTAGCTTCTTGAGTGAGTTTGACCTTTAAGCTCTTTCCATCGAAGTTAAAAGATGTGGGTACACTGTGAAACTGCTCTACAATTCTAAATTTGCCTGGAATCTTGCTATCTTCATATCTGAATTGCAGACCAAACCTCTCCAGGTCAAGGATTCGTTCATACATTGTTTCTGCGATCAGATGAAATAAATCTCTTCTGAAAAGCCCAAAGGCGATACCCTGGCGATGGTCTTCGGCCATATCTTCAATGCTATAGCCCATCTTCTCATGGATTGGAGGGATATAGGCCCATAGGTGGTCAATCCCTGAAGCCGCACATCCACTGGCCAAGGTATTTGACTTGTCCACTAATGTGATTCGAAGGCTTTTATCTTCTGCAGCCTTGATTGCAGCCATACAACCGGCCAGACCTCCGCCGATGATTAAGATATCTGTCTCTATAGGAATGACTTCTATGTTGATCACGATTTCCCCCTAACCTTAACTTCTCTTAACCCCTCACTCCCTCCCTCTCCCCAGTGGGGAGAGGGGAAGGGTGAGGGGAATGAAATGCTCCACGCATTGGAAAGGGAGTGACGATCTGAATCGCCCCTTTCTCTAACTCGGGGCATAGTGTCATGCAACATCCGCAAAACCAGCATTCATCCGGATACAATTCAATAGGTGGTTTACCTTTTTCTGGATTGGGTGCCAGGGCATCGCACATACAGACATCCACACAGACATTACATCCGGTGCAGGAATCTTCTTTGAAATAGATGTGTCTAAATCCCATCTGCCTTTCCTTTCTCAAAACCTATTTTGAAGGAGTCTCCGATGCCAATTTCAACCCCTTTTTCCTCCACTGATATAAAGTTATAAAGATGATGATAACTAATCCCATGCCGAAGAGAGTGAAATTGGCTAATACAATAGATAAAAAGAGGAGAATACCACTGGCCCCTGTAAAGATCCTTTCAAGGATGTTGCAATTAACCATGTAGTATCCAACGAAGGTGATTTCCGTAGAGAATAGGAAAAGAACGCTAGCGATGAGACCTGCGATTCCCTGAATCGGATCTTGAGGAAGTAACAATAAGAGCGGGCAATAGATAAAAAGAAAAGGAATTGTAAAACCTCCGAGGGCAGTCTTGACTGACTCTACGGCTGTCTTTACATAACTGGCTTCTGCCAGTTTGGATGCGATCAGGGCAGCCATAGCCACAGGGGGTGTCAGAAATGCAAAATTAGAAATGAACATGGCAAAAAAGTGGGCCTGTCCAAAACCGACCCCCATCTTCGTCAGGGCAGGAACAGCGAATATCGATGTGATAAGATATGCAGTTAAGGCAGCACCCAAGCAGCCCATCGCAACGATGATGGCCGAAATGATGAGCAATGCAAGAAATAGATTTCCACCACTCCATATCTGTATCCCTGAAGAGATCTTTACACCAAGCCCTGTCATGGTAAAAGTAGCGAGGATCGGTCCGACACAGGCAGCCGAGACTCCAATGGCCGCAGCTCCCCTTGCGCCCTCAGCAAAACCTCTGATCAGATCCTTCATAGGAGGTCGATCTTTTCTAAGAAAGGATATGATCACAGCACTCACAATGGTCCAAAAGGCGGTATACATGACCGTGTAACCTTTGAATAAAAGAAAAATAATTAAGAAGAAAGGGACCAAAAAAACGGGCGCAGAATATAATAATTCTTTAACATCGATCTTCTCAGGAGGGAGTTTTGCTACTCTTAACTGCCCTGCCCGAAGATAGACATAAAGACCAAGAGCAAAATAGTAAAGAAGTGCAGGGATGATAGCCATGACGGCGATTTTTATATAAGGGATACCTGTCACTCCTGCCATCCCAAAGGCTACCATCCCCATGATCGGTGGCATGATTAAACCACCTGTTGAGGAAGCGGCTTCTATGGCACCTGCATATTCAGGTTTATATCCATGTCTTTTCATAAAAGGTATGGTGAACGGACCCATGATAGCTATATCCGCCGCAGCACTTGCTGTAATAGAACCGATGATACTGCTCCAGAGTACAGCTATGAGCCCTGGTCCTCCCTGAACCTTTCTCACAATCATCTTGGCTGCAAGAACGAAGAATTTAGTTCCTCCAAGTGCCTGAAGAACCCCTCCGAAGAGGACAAAGAGGAAGATGTAATTTGCAGAGGTGGGCAAGACGATGCCATAAATCCCATTTACAAGACCTATGGAAAGATTAGAAATTGTCTGATCGAGTGGATAGGCTGTGCATCGAAAGGGTTCGGGAAGACGCTGGCCTAAAAATGGATAAAGGACAATGACCAAAGATAATAGAGGGAGAAAAAGACCAAATTCCCTGCGAGTTGCCTCGAGAACGAGAAAAATGATGATCACCCCGATCGTGAGCTCAAAGGTCGAATTGAAATAGGCATTCTGCTGTAACTCTCGCCAGAAGATCTGGACATAGCCCAAAGCGAATAGGGTGAGTAAGACCATCCCTAAAAGCCATAAGCTCTGAAATCGTCTTTTGCTCTTCGAAAAGAGATCTAAAAAAACAAGCAATAGGCAGAAGCCTAAGTGGGTATTGAGGTGAGGGACATTGTCCTGCAAAAAGACCTGCGTGTAAGCCATATGGTAAAGGCCCATCGCTACACCCACGGTGATAACGGCAATATGGACCTTGCCCTGTTTAAACCCTTCCCACATCTTAGCCCCGCTTCTAAATTCCAAAACCTGTGATCTTAATGCCTTTTCCCTTAAAGAATTTTACTGCAGCTGGATGGTAGCCACTCTCGGGCATAGAGATTGAAGCCAATGTCTCCTTTGTAATAATCTCTGCTTCAATGGTTGCCTCTTTCAATTTATGGGCATTTTCGTAACCGATCCTGAGGATTTCAGCGACCACATCATCTGGCATATCCATATGGGCACAGAAACCAAGGGGTTTAATCAGAGTTCCATAGGGTTCTGTCTGCAGCGGATTAAACATCTTCGGTGGAACCATCATCAAGGTCACTGGATGTCCTGTTTTATCTTTGAAGGCCTTGACATGCTTCTCCTCAAACGGGACGAAATAGGTCTTTACTGTAGAGACAAGCTCGGTCATGAACGGACTATTGAGATGAATGTTCGGAAGCTTTTGTAATATAGAGCCGGTATAGATCACATCGACCAGTCCATCTCTGAGGGCTTCTGCAGCCGCTTGCCCCGTTGAAAATTGAGGCTTGAGACTCTCTATTGGAACACCCGCTTCTTTGAGCACTCCATAGTAAACCAGTTCGCGTCCCTTGCCAGGACCCGAGTCGAAGATCACCCTTTTCCCTGGCAAGTCTTTTACGCTCTTTATGTTTGGATCTTTTGTGCAGAGTCCATTACCTGCAATGCCTAAAAGCATGACAAAACGGAATTCATCATAATTGAAGGGAAATTTTGCATAAGGACCGATCTGTTTCTTGGCTTCCCAAAGGTCCCATGTCGTATTAAAGAAGAGATAATTTTTCCTCTTCTCCGGTTTGGTTACCAGAGTTCGCATATGCTCAGCAGGACCTCGACCTTCTATGTGTGTGGCCCTCAACCATGTGCTGCTCTTACTGATCAGATCAGCAACAGCCACTCCGATATTATACGAGGCAAATCCTGCTGGAAGGGTAGAAATCTCAAGCTGAAAAGGTTCAGGAGGTTTCAGCTTTGTCTGTGCCTCTGCCGTTAGGCCTAAATAAGTAACCAAAAGAAAAATAAAACAAATACTTCCCGCTAATGAAAATAATCCCTTCTTTTTCATCTTTGACCTCCTTGAATAGTATTTTTGAAATGAATTGAAGACTAATACAAACGCATTAAACAAGTTGTCATTGCCTGCCTGCGGTAGGCAGGAAGCTACGAAGCCTTGTCCCGAGCAAAGCGAGGGAACTCTTGAGATTGCCACGCCTGCGTGCCGTAATGAATTAACCGAAGCTTTCTAATAAATTTGAACACTTCGGCTCTTCATTTATTTAATTGCTGCCCGAACCGGTCTCCCGGGAGTGTCGCCAGACAGCAGGTGGCCATCTTTTACAACAAGAACTCCATTAACCAGTACATACTTAATACCTTCTGAATACTTAGTTGGTTCCCTGAAGGTTGCCTTATCAATGATCCGTTCTGAATCGAAAATCGTGATGTCAGCATCGGCTCCAATTCGAATACGGCCTTTGTTTTTCATGGCCGAAATCCGTCCCTCAAGACGCTGGGCCGGCATCAATATCATTTTCCGTAGGGCTTCCATCAGCGTCAGAGCTTTCTTTTCACGGACATACCGGCCCAAAACACGACTGAAAGTGCCCGTGCTTCGGGGATGCCCCTTTCCATCTTTCAAGAGACTATCGCTGGCAATCATAGTAAGAGGACTCGCTACCGCTAATTGAATCATGTCTTCTGTCATCAGGTGGATGATGACAATTCCTCCCTTTTTTCGGTAGGCTTTGAATGTGTCCTCCGTCAGTCGCTCTCCAGTAGCTGCCCACTGAAGGTCTTTATAATCGATGCAAAGCTTTTCCCTCCACCCTTCATCAAAGATTACCGACTCTATACCCGTTGCCGCAGCGGTATAGGGATAGCATTCCGTTGTTACATCCAATCCACGAGATTGGGCCTCGCCTATCGCCTGTAGGAATTTCGGAGTGTCCCATAAACCCATGCTGTTCACGTGGACCACATGAAGGGGGCCTTTAGTAGCCTTTGCTGCCTCAATAACCTCCTGAAGAGCCCTGAACTCAGGGGCCTTTATATGGACATAACATGGTGTGTTGAATTTATTGGCCAATCGAAATATCTCGACAAGTTCTTCACGGTTTACAGCTGGTGTGTATCCGAGGAGAAGTCCGATTCCAACCGCCCCTCGTTCTAATCCTCGTTCGATTTGACGTTTAATTTCTATTATTTCGGATTCGGATGCGGCCCGTTTCGCGGCATCACCAGATGCAAACATTAGCCCAGGATCTCGCATAACTCTCATACGGATCCCCATATGATTTATACTGGCACCGTAGTTGACGAGTGCTTTTCCCTCTCGAGTTCTATACCATTGATCCATGTCCGACCAACCCGCTTCAAGATCGAGAGCGGTTGTCACACCATCCATCGCCTTGACTTTAAAATTCATCTGGTCCTGTCGAGGCCACAGATGGACGTGTAGGTCTATAAATCCAGGGGAGACGATTAGCCCATTAGCATCAATTGTAATGCGGCCCTGTAGTCTTTCAGTTGAAATTGCCTGTATGACGCTCTTATTTATCCCAATGTTACGCACGGCGCCCAATTTAGACTCTGGGTCCAAAACTCTGCCATTCAATATCACCACATCATAAACCTCTGCATTCACTGGCAATGCTGCCGCAAGAACGAACATTAAAGTGATTGCCAGTATTAATAATTTAATACTATGACTTCGCTTAAAGCTGGTTGTCCCCAAGGTTATCCACCCTCTCAAAAGGCTCTTTCAAAGTCCTCATATTGCCACCAGTTGAAGGTCCCATCTCATGATTTACTCCAAAAGGATTATAGCTTGGATGAAATGGTATAAATGGGACGATTCTATTTCTTAATTATTCCCCTTCTCCACCTGCAATGTCTATTAACGTTTAGTGCAAACGAAGCCTTGAGGGTTTGGGCGTCAGCCATTTGCACGTTGTTAGTTTCCGGTGCGGGCAATATGTTTGATTACCTTAATTCTCCTTTTCATCTCTCATGAAGTTTGATCCTTTCAGCTTTATAAAACCCTAATGTCCTTGATTCCTCCCTTCCGAAGGTCTTACCCTTCAGTCTAAGTTGCCAGACTATTTCTCCGTCGCTGGTAACCTCCACAATTCTCGTTGACCCTGTAATCAGTGTATTACCATTAGGCAGCCTATCAGCGTCTCTAACAGGTGCATTTTCCCGCTCAAAACCAGTGGATTGCCAGACAAT
>Ga0194125_10011496_pt1 | contig 11852 bp, 10 predicted proteins | sample TA2KigC250mmetaG_FD_148626 | JGI IMG/M metagenome (GOLD analysis project Ga0194125, IMG submission 148626) | Freshwater microbial communities from Lake Tanganyika, Tanzania - TA2015034 Kigoma Deep Cast 250m | ecosystem: Environmental > Aquatic > Freshwater > Lake | place: Tanzania: Lake... | reverse complement strand
ATGATTGTCTTCCATAAATATAAATAAGCCCTCTGGTGATAACAGGAACAGCAAAGCTTACAGCATAATCTTTTTCATCCTCATTCAGTGAAAGTGTTGGCATAACAAGTATCTCATGAGAATTTATACAACCTGTCTGATGCGCCTTTGCACCCCGTACGATTATTCCTTCGGAAGACTCTTTAACAATATGCAAATACATATCAGGGTCCTTTTGTTCACATGGTCGTAAACTCCTATCACCCTTAGGATCAGTCATCGCTCCATCTACAATCAGATCTCCTTTTTGAACATAATCAAGAAATTCTAGAAATCTCTTATGATAATCTGTTCGATATTCCTGGTCTATTTCAAAGGTTACACTGTATAATGTATTCAATGCATCCATCCCAACACATCTCTGAAAACAGCTTGCTGTTTTCTGACCAAGAAGTCTTAGCATCTTTATTTTTTTAATAAGATCTTCTTTACTCTGATGTATATGCGTAAATCTATTAATTTTTTTACCTGAGAGGTGGGATTCAACAATAAATAAATTTCTGTACTCTTCTTTTTCAGCAAGCTCATAGGTCATTGCTGCAGAGTTTATTGAAGGTCTGATATATGGATGATTAATAATATCATTTACTTTTTCACCAAATAAATATAATTCGATATCCTGATTCTTCAAACTATTTAAATAATCCTGTTTATTTTTTATACTCAACCTTTTAATTCCTTCTTCTATAATACCTAAATATCATCAAAAATATCTTTTTCTGCAGTAACACCATATCCTTTTCAATTGCTTATATCTTCTATTACAATATTAAGTTAATTTTTTAAATTGATGTATACGCTGCAAGATGAAGAAATTTAAATATCTTCAAATATTATACCGGGATTTTCTATTAAATAAGCTATCCTGTGTAAAAACTGAGCTGAAAGTGCACCATTTATAATCCTGTGATCAACAGAAAGAGATATTTCAATAAATGACCTGGGTAAAATATCTTCATTTATTATTGCAGGCTCTTTATATATCTCCGCTATTGCCAGGATAGCTGCCTGAGGAGGGTTAATAATTGCATAAGTTGACCTTATGCCATACATACCCACATTTGTTACAGTTATTGTACTGTATTTTACATCAGCAAGAGAAAGCTTCTGACTTTTTGCTTTTTCAATTAATTCTATTCTTCTTTTGGCAATTTCAATTATTCCCAATTTATCCATATTATATATGGTGGCTACTACCAGATCGTTATTTACAGATATTGCCAGACCTATATTAATATCATCGTATATTATGTACTTCTGATTTATATATGATGAATTAATTTCTATATATTCCCTTAAAGCAGTTGCAATTATTTTAAGCAAAAAATCTGTGTATGTAACTTTTATCCCATAATTAGAATACAATTTTTCCTGAACTTCTTCTTTAAGAGATATTATAGAAGTTATATCAACCTTAATATTTTGTAATAAATGCGGAATTGTAGTTTTAGACAGTGTCATTCTCTGTGCAATAATTTTTTGAATACCTGTCAATTCTGTAGAAGATTTTATTTTAATGTCTTGTGGAATTATATTATTTGATTTGTTTTGCATTTTGAACTTATTAAAATTTCAATACTGATTGAAACTAAGGAATTTTTTCATTCTTTTCACCAATATAACCAATAACAGTAGTAACAGGCACTTCTTCACCCTCAGCACACACTATCTTTTTTAAATAACCAGAGGAAGTTGCTTCAATTTCCATTGTTACCTTATCTGTCATTATCTCAAGCAGCACATCACCAGCCGCTACCTTATCACCTTCTTTTTTTATCCACTTCTGTATTGTTCCTGATTCCATGTCCGGTCCAAGTTTTGGCATTATAACTTTATCCATAAAACCACCTCTATCTGTCCAGTATTAATCTTTTTTCATTACTTCAATAAAAATCCTTTTAATAAATAAATAAAAAATTTTAGTTACCATGATCGAATTTAATTCAGATCCAATAATTTTTCTCCAATTGCAGTATCAGTAACTAAATAATTGACAATCCGACCCTTTAATGCACCGCGTATTGCATTTGCTTTGTGGATTCCACAGGCTACTGCTAACCTGTATTTTATTTTTATAAAATCCTCTACAGATATTGTAATTGTTCTCTTGTCAACTTCACACTCGACAAACTTACCATCCTCATCAAAAAAGTGGGCAAAAATATCTCCTACTACTCTTTTCCCCTCAAGCTCTTTTGCTTCATTTTTACTAATCTTACCTAATTTGAAAAGGTTTGAGTTTAATTCCTTATTAAAAGCACCTATACCCACCAAAACTAAATCGATGGACTTAAAATATTGCATTGTCCTTTTAATCCCGCTGTCACTTATTATAGCTTCTCTTATGAAATTATTGTCCACAAACAAAGGTGCATACAATATTTTAGGGTCTTTTATATTAAATTTTTCAGTAAAAATTTTTGTTGATTCCATTCCGTCGCTTCCATATAACAGCTCATAAGGTGAGCCCCCAAGAATCTGAACCACATCAACCTGTTTTTTAATAATTATTGGCAATGCTTTAACTGTTTCTCTTACAGTTGCTCCCTGACATATACCAATAAGCTCTCTATCTTTAATAATAGTTAATAAAAAATCAGCAGCTTTTTCACCAACTCTTTGAGTTAAAACATTAAGGTCATCGGTTTCAGCTCTTACTAAAATAACCCTGTTCATCTTATACTTTTCTTCAATAGCTCTTTCCATTTCACTAATTTCAGGTGAAAGTTCTTCAACTTTAAATTTAATTAAACCCATGCTGATAGCTTTATTTAACAACCGGGAAACTTTAACCTGTGACATCTTAAGCGCTTCTGCTATCTCTTTTTGCTGTTTTAATTCAACAAACTTTAGCTTGGCTATCTTTGTAAGAAGCTCGTATTTATGTTTATTTAAATCCATAAACCTATGTACTGTAGAAAATATTTGTTAAAAAAATTTTACAACAATTAAATTATTTTTTTAAGATTTCCCTGACTTTCAAAACTATATCTTCAACTTTAGGAATACAATATTCGTCAAGAATATAATTAGATGGTATTACAATATTTGGCGCTGCCAGCCGGAATATAGGACCTTTTAAATAATCAAAAGCTTCCTCAGCTATAATAGCACTGATTTCACCACCAATTCCCCCTCTTTTTACTGCCTCATGAACAATTAGAACTTTCCCTGTTTTTTTAACAGAATTTATTATAGTATCCTTATCAAAAGGCACCAGAGTTCTTGGATCTATTACTTCTATACTTATGCCGCTTTCTTCCAGTATTCTTGCTGCTTCAAGGCTCAAATGTACCATAAATGATGTTGATATCACAGTTAAATCTGTACCTTTTCTCTTTACATCAGCCTTACCCAGTGGGATAAGATATTCTTCTTCAGGTATTTCTCCTTCAACAGGATACAGCTTTTTATTTTCTATAAATATTACTGGCTCATTATCCCTAATGGATGTTTTTAAAAGCCCTTTTGCATCATATGGTGTCGACGGCATAACAACTTTCAGTCCAGGTGTATGCACAAACCATGCTTCCAAACTCTGTTCATGATGTCCTCCTATACCCCTGCCTGTTCCGCACTGTGTCCTTATGACAAGCGGTATCTTATATAGTCCAGGAGAGAAGGCCATTATTTTTGCTGCTTCATTCACAATCTGATCCATTGCCAGTGTTATAAAATCTATAAACGAAATTTCCGCAACAGGTCTCATACCATACATTGCAGCACCAATTGCTGTGCCGATTATTGCATTTTCTGAAATAGGAGTATCTATAATTTTTTTTGAACCATATTTCTCTAATAAGCCCAGGGTAACTTTAAATGAACCCCCGTATACACCAACATCTTCACCAATTACAAATACTCTTTCATCCTTATCCATTTCTTCCATTAATGCTTCCTTCACAGCATCTTTGTAATTTATTTTTTTCAACTTTCCTCCTAAAAAATATCTGTTTATTTAAAATTTATTCAAGAGTCTGCCTGCAATACTTTACAAATTCATCAATGGATGGAAAGGATGAATTATCCGCATAAGCAACCGCTTCTTCTATATCTTTTTTTACTTCATGATATATCCTGTTAATTTCACTTTTGCCCAGTATCTTTAACCTTAATAATTTTCTTGTAGCTTTTCTAATTGGATCCTTCTTTTTTACTGCTTCCAGTTCTTCCTTTGACCTGTATGAACCGGAATCATTGGGATGATGTCCCTTAACCCGTGTTGTTTTTGCCTCAATTAGAGTTGGACCTTCTCCATCTCTTGCCCTATCAACCGCTGCTTTTATTGTCCTATAAGCTTTTTCGTAGTCCGAACCATCTATATCATAACCTGGCATTGAATACCCTTTAGCCCTTATTGCATTACTTTTTACTGATGTCGAATTATTAAAACTGAAAGATACAGCATATAAATTATTTACACACACGAAAACTACAGGCAGTTTCCAGATAGATGCCATGTTCAGACCTTCATGAAATGTCCCGTTATTTGCAGCCCCATCTCCAAAAGTGCAAAGGACAACTTTTATTTCTCCGAGAAGCTTAATTGCCAGTGCCTCACCTGTAGCAATAGGAATTTGTGCACCCAGTATTCCCTGCACCTGTCTAACCTGGGGTGCAGCTAAATGACAGGAGCCAGCCTGCCCGCTACAATAACCATTACTTTTGCCCATCAGTTCAGCAAGAACCTTCCCCATATCAGCACCCCTCATCGCAAAAAGTCCATGCCCTCTGTGAGTGGGATAAATTATATCTTCATCTCTTACTGCAGTTATAATTGCTGCCTCGGTTGCCTCATTACCAATACCCGGATGCAAATAACCTCTAATTTTTGCCTCGTGATAAAGCTGGAGCTGTCTTTCCTCAAATAATCTTGCCCTCACCATTAATTTAAAAATTTTAATATGAAGATCTTTATCCATTTTTATATCTTCTTTTCTCTTATAATTTGTGTTTGTAATCATAAAGTACACCTCTTATGAAAATTATTTCAATTTTGTAATTAATATCAATTATAATATTTAGATATCCTCTTGTCAAATTAATACACCCCCCAGATTAATTTTTAGATGAGGTAATAATAGACTGTTGAATTTTTTATTCCCTATTATTATAAAATCGGGATTTATTGCTAATCTTAATTTTAAAATATATAAATAGAATACTTCTATAATTTTATTCTTTAAATTAATTGATATAAAATTTTTATATTTTTAGTTTACTTATCTTTCATTAATACTAAAATTAATTACTAAGAACAATTAACACCTGCAATTTAACTATTATTAGTATTTAGCTTTTTTAGTGCGTAATTTATTTTCAAGCTCCATAGCAAGTTTTATTGCTCCGGTAAAAAATTTAAAATTTAAACCTGCCTTGCCCATACCAATTCCATTTATGTTATCAAGTTCCATTATTTCTTTTGCAGTATTTATTCTAACACCTCCACCGTACAAAAATATCTGATTTTGCCCTATATCAGAACCAAACTCTCTATCAAGAACATTTCTTAGCTCACCAATTACCTGATGAGTATGCTCAACCGGGGCAGTTCTGCTTGTGCCAATTGCCCAGGCTGGTTCATATATGGTATATATTTTATTTATTTCTTTTTTATCAACCCCATCAATAAAGGATAGAAGTTCATCTTTTAATTTATTACAAGTCTGCCTTATATCAGGTTCTTTCTCCATTTCAATAATTGGAAGAACCGGGATAAGATCGTTTCTAAGACAGGCTTTCAATTTCTTATTTATCATTTCAGTGTCTTCTCTTAAATATTTTCTTCTTTCAGGGTGGCCAATCATCACATAACTACAGCCGATGTCTTTAAGAAACATTGGACTTACTTCGCCGGTGTAGGCCCCTTTATCTTCCCAGAAACAATTCATAGCACCATACTTTAACCTTGATTTTTCCAGTTCTTTTGAAATAGAATAAAGCGGAAGAAAATCAGGTAAGATAAATATTTCAATTTCGGAGCTGCCAGGTAAATTTTTATCAATAAAATCATTTAGTTTTATAGCATAATTTATGCTTTCAACCACGCGTAAATTCATCTTCCAGCTTGTGCATACTACTATTTTCTTCATTATATTAATACCTTTAATAAAAAATTTTATCTAATGTTTGGTAAATACATATTGCTTCTATTCTTATTGTATTTCCAATTAGTTTTTGCTGAATAATTCATTATTTTTAAAGAATTTGAATTCATTTAGCATAAATTTTTTTAAATATTTAAATTTTAGTTAATTATTCAGCAAGAATTAATTAATTAATTCACATTGCAGAAATTTATTATATCTTTTGAGATTTTTTAAATTATAGAAAGACAATCCGGGGTTAACTATAAAAAGAATTATATAAATTATACTTATTCGTAAGTTAGATAAATCAATATATCCTGCTATCATCCCATCCTGTATTAATCTTACAGAACTGCTACTTAACGAATTTTATCCTTCTTCTATCTATTGTAGCTATGCCCATAACTATAGCGATTGCTCCAAAAACTACCATTTGTATGCCACGATCATATCCAAGCATTAGCATCCCAGCCTGAATCCATGTAATTATAATTACCCCAAGCAATGTTCTATGTGGACCACCCACACCTCCAGACAAAGCTGTTCCGCCTGCAACTACACTTGCAAACAGCGGTATGCTCATATCTGCAGCCATCTCTATTGAGCCTCCACCCTGCTGTGATATATGTAAAATTCCTGCAAGACCTGCTAAAAAGCCACTAAGCATAAAAACATAAATCCTATACCTGTCCAGATTTATACCTGAAAGAACAGCACCTATAGGGTTTCCCCCAATTGCATAAATACGTCTCCCAAATGGCGTGATTAAAGCTATTAAAGTACATATGATGCAGACGCCTATTGCCCAATAAAATATAGATGGTAAGCCAGCAATAAATGTTACTGTTAGAGCTTTGAAGGTTTGATTAGTCACTATGTGGAGAAATCCCTTTGATAGGTACAGGCCTATTCCCTCAACAACAATAGAAACACCGAGTGTTGCCATAAAAGAAGGGACTTTCAATTTTGCAAATAATATCCCATTAATAAAGCCAAAACCCACACTTACCAGTAAAGCTAAAGGAATTACCATTAAACCAATCCTATCAACGTATAATACACATAAAAGTGACGAAAGCTTAAGTACACTTACCACTGAGAAATCAAAAGAACCCATCAGTATAACAAAAGTTAATCCGCATGCTGCTATCAGAAAATATGACATTGCATAGACTAAAGTTATTATTCCCTGGTATTTAAGAAAGACCGGATTTATTATCTGGAATATTCCTATAATCACTACCACAGCAATTACTGGTATAATTGTACTTATGTTATTTCTAAGCCAGCCTGATATAAATAGTTCTTTAACAACTGCTTTATCATTACCTTTCATGTAACTGTTACTCCCCTCACTCCCCTGGAACTTGCTATAATAGATGCAATTAACAATAGTCCTACAATTAGCTGTATCATTGTGGGATCTAAAAAAGAAATGTTTAACCCGCGAATAAGCACTGTAAACGTCAGGGCACCGAGTATTGTTCTATGGGGACCACCGCTTCCACCTATAAGCAATGTTCCACCTAAAACTATTGCAACAAGCGGGTAAACTACAGTGTTTAGATTCAATGCTACAGGTACCGAACCACCATGGTGTTGGAATATAATAACCGAACCAATACCTGAAAACAGCCCGCTTATTGTGAAAGCTAAAATCTTATATCTATCAACATTTATTCCTGCTAATTTTGCTCCTTCTTCATTTGAACCTATAGAATATAGATATATTCCCATTCTGGTTCGCTTCACTATATATATAGCAGCTATTATAATTGGAATAGCCCATAAAAAAGGTGTTGGAACGCCTCGTATTAAATCTGCTGTTATAAAATCGTATCCCTTAACAGTTCTGGGGATACCTCCTGCAATTGTAGCTGTTAATCCTGAATATATTACTAATAAACTTAAGGTAAGTATAAAAGAAGGCATTTTTGCCTTTGCGTGTATTATACCAATAAGAAATCCAGTCACTAATCCTAATATTGGTATAACAAGAATTGAATACATACCAAGAAAAGGCTGTAAAAGCCATACTAAAATACCACCAAGCATCCATATTCCAACATAAGATAGATCCAGTGAACCCGTCACCACAACAATCGAAGGACCAGCCGCAAATAACATTAGCGATACAAACTGTCTTATAATTGCTGTGAGATTAAGTAGCGTTAGAAATCTTTGCGGGTATAAACTTGAAAATATCACAACAAAAGCAATTAACACAAAAATAACGGGGTAAATCTTTATAGCCTGCATTATGATTGAAGGGATAGACGTCTTCCTGTTTAGATTTTTCACTCAAACATCTCCTGTTTAAACTTCTCATTATTAATAACTTTTTGAATTCTTCCATGTTTTATAAACAAAATCTTGTCACAAAGCAATGAGTATTCCTTGGGATCATCGCTTATGAGAATCATTGCAATACCTCTATTCTTCATCTCAATAGTACTATCGTAAATGTCATTTCTGGCGCCTACATCTATTCCTATTGTTGGGTCCTCCAGCATAAGTATTACCGGGCTTCTTTCAAACCATTTTCCAACAGAAACTTTCTGCTTGCTACCACCGCTCAGAGCATAGCATTCTGCATTAACACTTGGTGTTTTTATACTCAACTGCTTTACAATTCTTTCTGCCATTTTTTTCTCTGCGCTGAAATTAAATACAGGTATAAACTTTCTTAAAACTTTTCTAATATTTACTATTGATATATTCTTTGCAATAGACCAGTTAAGAAATAACTCTTTTCCTGTTTCACCTGAAAAATAACCTATACCCTTTGCTAACCTGACATGGGGACGTTCATTTGGCTTAACTTCTTTTCCTTTTACTATCAGAGCTCCTTCATCAAAATTTAAAAGACCTGCAATTGTGTTCACTATCTCACTTTTACCCGAGCCTGTAGGACCAAATATTCCTATGCACTCACCCTTGCAAAGTTCAAATGAGATATCATAATAGCTACCTTTTTTGGTCAGATTTTTGACTTTTAAAACTACATCCTCACTTAAAGCTTCTGTAATTTCTGGCTTACTGATAATTTCTACTGATTCTTTACCTACTATTGCCTTGAACAGGCCTTCTTCTGTTACCCTCTCTTTGGATAAATCATAGTGGGCAATCATTTTACCATCCCGCAATACATGTATCCTGTCAGTAAATTCCATCACTTCAGGTATTATATGTGAAACGAATATAAATGAAGCATTTTTCTTCATATGCAATAATTCATTGAATAAATCCTTACGTTCCTCGATAGTCAACGGGGCAGTTGGCTCATCAAGTATAATAACCGATGTAACATCATCCACTTCATGCTCCAATCTAACGCTTAAAATCGCTCTTGCTATTTCAACCATTTTCTGGGTGGAAAGTGGCAATTCATACATGAAGTTTTCAATATTGCATTTTACATGAAACTCCTCTAATATCTCTCTGGCATGCTTTTTTAATTTATCTATATTCAATTTTGAGAGCTTTACATACTTATCCTCATTACCTAAAAACAGGAATTGATACACCTTTAAAGAGGGTATAACTCCTTTCTCCTGATAAACAATTGATATTCCTCTCTTTGCTGCCTCTTTTGGATTTTTGGGGAATGGTATTCTTTCACCTTTATAATACCATTCCCCACTATCTGGAGAGTATACACCTACCAGAATCTTCATTAGTGTAGATTTTCCGGCACCATTTTCTCCTACTACTCCTAATATTTCATTTTTGCTGATAGAAATACTAACGTTATCAAGGGCATGTACAACTCTATCAAAGGTTTTAGAAACACCCCTTATTTCCATTATTGTATCATTCATTGCCATTACCATATTATTATACCCTTTCTAACGTTAATAATCATATCAAATTATACAAAAAAGAAATATAACTTCAAAGATTAGATACCTTCAGTCCCTATCTTTACTGCCAGTCAGGTACTACTTTAAGATCATCAGTAAATTGCTTTGCATATTCTTCTGCTTCTGCCCAGGTGTCAGCCCAGCTGAAGTCAAGAAAATGTTCAAATAGAACATCGAGGTGCTTTTTAAATACATCAACGCTTCCAAACTTCTTTGTCAATACCGGGAAGTAGTAGTCATTCTGACCTAATGCAAGATCACCACCTGCATGCTTGTCAAATGTTAAGCCAAGTTCCTGACTTTTTGATATAGATGCCAGTCTGAAATCAAATGGATACTCTGGCGGTGTTGCCTTCATCTGCTTCAATATCTTATTCATATTTTCCTCAGTTGGACCTATCTTGAAGCTTGGATTATTTATTACACCTGAATCCTCAGCAAGCTTTTCGATTTCGCCTGGATAACCATAGCAATCTATTCTTCCTGCTTGAATCATCTCCTCAGGCAGCGGATACCATGCGCCAACACACATATCGTATGCCATTGGTACCAGTCTTCCTCCAAAGTAAGGTATAGCAAATCCAGAACTAACTACAAAGTTTCCATCAAGTATCGCCTGTGCTGTGGTCAGCTCCATATCTCTTGAAGCTGTAAATGGGCCAATATTTATGCCACGGTCTTCAAGTGCTTTCAAAGCGCCCATGGTCTGTGAGTCATTAGCACCCCAGAAACCTTCGTAATCTGTTCGAATTGCCAGTGATGCTTCTCCAGCCTTTCGTCCTCCCTCATAATGCCATTCACCATATTGGTGACCGAGTACTTCTATTTCCGGGTACTCTTTCCAGGCCTGGAAAACACCAAGGTTTATGTAAACCGTAGAAACTGTAGCTGCAACTTTGCTCGACTGATGATGTAGTAATTTTGTCTTTCCATTCTGTTTCATCTTCTCAAACAACAGCATTAATGGAAGGTAAGTCTGCTCATCTGACAGGGGAGTATTATCAACAACCCATCGCGGACCCAGGTCTCCAGGCAATACATCCTGGGTATACCCAAAATGTGTTAGTATGAAAACGTTATTATCATTTGCAATTTTTGCTATTTCAGGTAATACAGCAATGGATGGGACGTTCATGGTTATTGCCTTGGCGCCAGAAGCTATCATACTCTCAGTTATGCTGATCCACTCTTCATCTGAAGTTGCAACTGCACCAATAAATTCCAGCCCGAGCTGTTTAGCAGCTTGCTCATTAGCCTGATAGACCATCATTGCATATTCCTGCGATAGGTGAAAGGTGATATGGCCAATTACGAACTTCTCACCCGGCTCTGCATTTTTATATTTCTGTGCCAGTTCTTTTCTGAGAGCTTCCCTCTCATCTATTTCTGCTGCGGCAGTTGTCTCTTCTGCTGCTTCAGTTGTCTCTTCCGCTGCTGCAGTTGTCTCTTCTGCTGCGGCAGTTGTTGCAACTGTAGGTCCTTCCTTACAGCCAGTAAATGAAAAAGCCGCAACAATCGAAACACAAACCATCATCACTACTATCCATAATAGTGATCTTTTCATTTTTATAACCATTCCTTTCGCTTCGCTCAAGGCACAAAACGGGATGAAAATATTGCCTTTAAGCCTATTTTCTTATAAATATGTATTGCTAATTTAATTTTCTTTCAGACTTCTCTCCTTCCTTTCTTTTTAAAATTTACTTACTGATTAACTTAGTTTCTCACCCTCCTTTCTATTATATATTTCAAATATTCAATGATAAAATTTTTTCATGATTGATATTAATTTCTTTAAAAACTATTTTTTTATTGTGTAAAGCACTTATTATGAAAATTATTTCAGAATAGTAATTATTGT
>Ga0194125_10011495_pt1 | contig 11852 bp, 11 predicted proteins | sample TA2KigC250mmetaG_FD_148626 | JGI IMG/M metagenome (GOLD analysis project Ga0194125, IMG submission 148626) | Freshwater microbial communities from Lake Tanganyika, Tanzania - TA2015034 Kigoma Deep Cast 250m | ecosystem: Environmental > Aquatic > Freshwater > Lake | place: Tanzania: Lake... | reverse complement strand
CGCCCACGGCTTGGACTTCGTTGCAGACCGTGACGCAGCGGCGGCACAGGATGCACTTGGCCGTGTCGCGCTGGAGCGCCGGCGTGCTGTCGTCCTTCATGCTCCGGCTCTTCTCGCCCGGGAAACTCACCTTGCGGATGCCCAACTCGCGGGCGATGGCCTGAAGCTCGCAGTCCTCGTTCCGGTCGCACGTCTGGCAGTCGCCCTCATGGTCTGAAAGGAGCAGTTCGACTACGGTGCGCCGGGCCTCACGAACCCGGCGGGTGTTCGTGAGAACCTTCATCCCTTCCGAGACCGGCATGACGCAGGACGACACCAGGGCCTTTGCGCCTTCGACCTCCACTAAGCAGACCCGACAGGCGCCGATTGCCTGCACGTTCTCCAAGTAGCAGAGCGTGGGAATCTTCTTGCCCAAGAGCCGCGTTGCTTCCAGGATAGTAGTCCCAGGGGTGACTGAGACGGGTTGGCCGTCAATAGCCAGAGTGATGTTCCTCATTGCTTTTCCTTTCCTTCTAGACGGACGTGCCGAGCTGCTGCCTCGTAGCGGCAATGGCAAACGCGGGGTGAATGCCCAACTGGTACTCCACCGCTTGATCGAAGGTACAACCTCGACACTCGTAGTTGTTGGGGCACAGCTTGGAGGGAACCATGCCCATCAACATGTAGCGACACTTACGCTGGGCGCCGACGAGCTTCCTAAGTCGGGCCACCGCTTCGGCTTCCATCTGTATCCGACCGGTAGGGCAGACATAGGCGCACGCGCCGCAGCCAAGGCAGGTATCGGTGGGGAAACCGAAGGGTGTCGTGACCTTGCGGGATGTGCCGCGGCCGCTGAACGCGATCGCCTCTGCCCGGATGAGCTCGGCACAGGCCCTGACGCAAAGCCCACAGAGCGCACACTCTTCGCCTTTGGGCTTGAACGGGGTGTTGGGGACTCCCCATTCCTCAGCCAGCTTACGAATCGCCGGAACATCGGGGCAGCGGGCAAGCAGAAGCTGGAAGAGCAGCTTGCGGCCCTCCAGCACCGCTGGCGTGTCAGTACGGACGACTAAGCCCTCCTGGACCGGGTAACAGCACGAAGCTTGAAGCGTGGTTCTAGCGCCGTTGCTGACTTCAACCGTGCAGAGCCGGCAGGCGCCATAGGGCTTGATCCCTTCGCAGTGACAGAGCGTTGGGATGCGGACGCCTGCTTTCTGGGCAGCCTCGAGCACGGTCGCAGTCGGATCGGCCTTGACACATTGTCCGTCAATCCGAAGAGTTATCATGCCACTCACTCCTTTAGGATGGCGTTTTCTTTACACACGTCGTAGCAGAGCCCGCACTTGATGCAACTGGCTCCGTTTATCGTGTGTGGTTTCTTTCTCTCACCCGTGACGGCCTCCTGGGGGCACGCTTTGGCGCAAAGGGTGCAACCGGTGCACTTCTCCGGGTTGATTCGGAAGTGTATCAGCGCCTGGCAGACGCCAGCGGGGCAGCGCCTGTCGCGCACGTGCGCCTCATACTCGTCCCGGAAGTACCGGATGGTGGAAAGGATCGGGTTGGGCGCGGTCGTGCCGAGGGCACACAGGGAGAAGCCCTTCATCATTCTTCCGATGGCATCCAGGGTCTCGATGTCGCCTTGCTTGCCCTCGCCGCGGCAGATGCGGTTCAGGATGTCAAGCGCGGTGGCGATCCCCTCCCGGCAGGGCGAGCACTTGCCGCAGGATTCCTCTTTCAGGAAGTCCAGGAAGTACCTTGCCACATCCACCATGCACGTATCCTCGTCCATGACGATCATGCCGCCGGAGCCCATGATGGCGCCGGCCTGGGTGAGACTCTCGTAATCCACCGGGAGATCGAGGAGCTGGTGGGGGATGCAACCGCCCGATGGTCCGCCGGTCTGGATGGCCTTGAACCGCTTGCCCTCTGGGATGCCGCCACCGATCTCATAGATGACCTCCCGCAGCTTGATTCCCATCGGCACCTCGATGAGACCGGTGTTATTGATCTTCCCGACGATGGAGAAGACCTTGGTTCCCTTGCTGTTCTCAGTGCCCATGGTTCGGAAGGCGTCCGCGCCGTGCGAGAGAATCCAGGGCACGTTCGCCCAGGTCTCGACGTTGTTGATGACGGTTGGTTTCCCCCAGAGGCCTTTCTGGGCGGGGAAGGGCGGCCGTTGTCGCGGCTCGCCCGGCCTGCCTTCGATCGAGGCAATGAGCGCGGTCTCCTCGCCGCAGACAAACGCGCCTCCGCCCCGGACCAGTCGTATGTCGAAAGAAAGGCCTTTCCCCATGATGTTCTTTCCAAGCAGGCCATGGGCTCTGGCTTGGCCGATGGCGATTTCGAGCTTCTCGACGGCAAGGGGGTATTCGTCGCGCACATAGATGACGCCCTCTTGGGCGCCGATGGCGTAGGCGCCGACCGTCATCCCCTCCAAGACCGAAAAGGGATCGCCCTCCAACGCGCTCCTGTCCATGTAAGCGCCTGGGTCCCCTTCGTCGGCATTGCAGATAACGAACTTGGGATCGCCGGCCGCGTCTCGGGCGAATCGCCACTTCCGGCCCGTGGGAAAACCCGCCCCGCCTCGACCCCGAAGACCAGAACGTTCGACCTCTGCGATGATCTGATCGGGCGACATGCTATTAAGCACCCGCCAGAGCGTGAAGTAGCCGCCTGCGGCAACATACTCGGCGAGGCTGTCGGGGTTGATGCGGCCGCAGCGACTCAGCACGATCTTCTTCTGCTTCTGGTAGAAGGGGATATCCTCCATGCGCGGAATCCCTGAAAGCGCTCTTGCCGGGCCGCCTTCGGGGAAGCCATCCCTGGTGCACAGCGCGTCTTCTTTGTGGAGCTTGCCGCTCAGAGTCACCGCGGCAAGCTTCTGAGCCTTCTCGGAGGTCATCTGCCTATAGAGCACTCGGGGCTCGCCCGGCCGGTACACCTCCACGATTGGCTCCATCTGACAGAAGCCGATGCAACTGGTCTTGGCAAGAACCGCGCTGGAAGAGGCCTTGCCGAGTTCTTGTGCCAAGGCATCAAAAACGGCTTGGCCCCCCGTGGCCAGCCCACATGCGCTCAAACCGACGGTGAACTTCGTCACCGCCGGGGAGATTGACTTCAGGCCTTGCGCCTTCAGGCGTTCCAGACCTTCGGTGCTTGCTATCGGGTTCGGTTCCTTCATTACCTACTCCTTTCCCTTCTCGTGCCTGAGGAAGCGTCACGCGAAATTCCGCAGGATCTTCGACACCTTGTCCTGACGGACCCGGCCGAAGACCTCCTGGTCAACTCGCACCACCGGTCCTATGCTACAGCAGCCCAGGCAGCGCACGGTCTCCACTGTGAACTTGCGGTCCGAGGTGGTGCCGCCAGGGGGGACACCTAGAAGGCGCGCAAGCTGATTCAGGACCGCCTGACCGCCTCGAACGTGACACGCGGTGCCCAGGCAGACGTGAACCCGGTGGCGTCCGGTCGGCACAAGGGAGAAAGAGCGGTAGAAGGTTGCCAGGCCGTACAGACGGGAAAGCGGCACTTTCAGCTTCTGCGATAGCCCGCCGAGCGTCTTGCGGCCAAGATAGCCTTCCTGTCTCTGGACCTCCTGGAGGATTGCCACGAGGGCAGAGTTGTCTTGGGGATGTTTTTCGAGCAGACGGTCAATCTGAGCCATGTCCATTGATCAAAACCTCCTGGAATTGATGGCGCCTGGGGCTAGTCCATGTCACACCGCAGGCAACGCTTGGCCTCATAGACGGCTAGCATGTCTGAAAAGGTCAGATCGGTCTCACGGAAATCGTGTGCGCGTTCGCTGGCCGGGCGGAGGCCCTCAACGGGCCGCTTGAAGTTTTCGGGCGCTTCCACGCCCTCGGCGAGCTCCACGCGCGCCCGGGGCTTCACCAGCGCGTGTCGCTCGTTCAGGTCTGACCCACGGAGGAACCGGTGGATGCTGGCCGCGGCTTTCCGACCCGCGGCAATGGCCTCGATGACGCTCGCCCCACCGGTCGTCACATCGCCTGCCGCAAAGATGCCCGCCTCGTTGGTCATGAGACTCGTGGCCGCGATCTCGAGCAGACCCCACCCAGTACGCTTGAGCTTCGGGCCGCCGGACAGGATGGAAAGGTCCGGCGCCTGCTCCAGGGCAAAGAGGATGGTGCGCGCGGGGACGACCACCTCCGCCTTTCCCTGGGCCAACGCTCGCGACCGGCCGGTCTTGTCCGCGGGCCGGGCCTCGCACCGCACGCACTTGAGACCCGTCACCCGGCCGTTACTTCGGATGACCTCTTTGGGCTGGAGCAGAGAGTGAACAACGACGCCCTCTTCTTCAGCGGCTTTGACCTCGGCTGGCTCGTAAGGCAGTTGGTCCTTGTCCCTGTGGTAGATGAGGCCAGCGCTTGAGCAGCCTAGTCGCACCGCGGCGCGTGCGGCATCCAACGCCGCGTGCGTGCAGCCCACCACAAGAACTTCGCCCGTCAGCCGGGGACGTTTGCCCAGTTTCACGCTCTTCAGGAACTCAATCGCGTCCAGGCACCCGTCCGTGCCCTCGGCGCCCGGGATGCTTACGCCAAGCCCTCTATGCGCGCCAGTGGCGATTAGGATCGCCCGGTAGCCTTGCTTGAGCAGGTCATTGATTGTGACGTCCCTGCCTACGGTGACACCGGTCTGGATCTCTACGCCGCTACCGAGGATGAGTTGTATCTCGCCGTCCACAACCTCCGGCGGAAGTCGGAAGTCCGGGACAGCCAGGCTCAACATGCCGCCGGGCTTTGGGCCGGCCTCGAAGACCGTTACGGGGTAGCCCTCACGCCTTAGATCGCGTGCGGCCGTAAGACCCGCTGGCCCAGCGCCGATGATCGCGACCTTTTCCTTCCGGGTCGTCTCCACAGGCGCCACAGGCGGTCGCCACCGCCCTCGCTCATAGTCGGCAAGGAAGCGTTTGAGGGAGCGAATGGCCACCGCTTCGCCGGTCTCGCGTTGGATACAGTTGGCTTCGCAGGGCCGACTGCAGAGCCGTCCGCAGACACCGGGGAATGGATTGTCCTGGCGAATCACATTTAGCGCTTCCTCAAATCGGCCAAGGGCGATCAGCCCGTTGTAGCTTGGCACATCCACCCCGACCGGGCAGCTTCTCTGGCAAGGCGCGGGACAGACGCGCTTGCAGACCATGCTGGGACAGTACTTGTCCTTGATGTGCGCTTCATATTCATGGCGGAAGTGTCGGATCGTGGAAAGCACCGGGTTTGACGCGGTCTGGCCCAATCCGCAGAGCGCGGTGTCCTTGATCTTCTTGCCCAACTCCTCGAGCTTCTCAATGTCGCCTTCTTCGCCCTGGCCCTGGCAGATGCGAGTGACTATCTCAAGCATACGCTTGGTGCCGATTCGACAGGGCGGGCACTTGCCGCACGACTCGTCTTGCACGAAGTCCAAGAAGAATCGCGCCATGTCCACCATACAGGTATCTTCGTCCATGATGATGAGCCCGCCGGAGCCCATGATCGCCCCCAGCTCCGTGACGGACTCGTAATCCAACGGGACATCGAGATGATGGGCGGGGATGCAGCCGCCAGAGGGCCCGCCAATCTGTGCGGCCTTGAACTCCTTGCCGCCCGGCACGCCGCCGCCTACATCGTAGACAAGCTTCTCAAGGGTGGTTCCCATGGGCACCTCGACCAGCCCGGTATTGTTCACGGTGCCGGCGAGCGCGAAGACCTTCGTGCCCTTGCTCTTCTCCGTGCCAAACGAGGCGAACCAGTCCGCGCCCTTGAGGATGATGGGCGGCACGTTCGCAAACGTCTCGACGTTGTTCAGGATGCTGGGTTTGTCCCAGAGGCCCTTTTGGGCAGGGAAGGGGGGACGGGGTCGTGGCTCGCCGCGATTGCCCTCGATCGAACGCATAAGCGCGGTCTCCTCGCCGCAGACAAACGCACCGGACCCCATGCGGATCTCGACGTCGAAGTTAAAGCCCGTGCCCATGATGTCTTTGCCGAGCAGTCCACGCTCGCGTGCGTGCTCAATGGCCTTGCCGAATCGCTCGACCGCCAGCGGGTACTCGGCGCGGATGTAGGCGTAGCCTTGCTCAGAGCCGATGGCGTAGCCGGCGATGGCCATGCCTTCCAGCACGCTGTGCGGGTCGCCCTCGAGCACGCTGCGGTCCATGAACGCGCCGGGGTCGCCTTCGTCGCCGTTGCACAGCACATACTTGATGTCGCCTTTCGCCTTTCGACAGAGTTCCCACTTCAGGCCGGTTAGGAATCCGGCGCCGCCGCGGCCGCGCAAACCGGAGCGCTTCACCTCGCTAATGACCTGTTCAGGCGTGATTTCCGTAAGCACCTTCCCCAGCGCCTGGTAGCCGTCCCGCGCTATGTACTCCTCGATGCGTAGGGGGTCAATCACGCCGCAATTGCGCAACACAATTCGCTGCTGACCACGGAAGAAGCTGATCTCGGCCATCTCCGGGACGGGCTTGGCCGTGACCGCCGCCTTGTGCACCAAGCGTTCGATCACTCGGCCCTTCAGCAAATGCACCTCGACGATCTCCGGGGCGTCTAGGGGTTTCAGGCCCTGGTAGAAGACGCCGCCGGGATGAATCAGAGCCACCGGCCCCACGGCGCACGGGCCGAGACAGCCAGTTTCGATGACCTTGATCTCACCTGCCAGGTCACGCTTGCGAATCTCCTCTTGCAGCGCGGCGCTCACTTGGAGCGCGCCCGAGGCCACGCATCCAGCCCCGGCGCACACGAGAACATGAGTTCTGACGTAGTCCATCTCTCTCGAACCTCCTCTGACTATGTGGTGATGAGATACTCAGCCACCGGACTGGCGCCCAGGATGTGCTCTCGCACAATTCGGTGAACCTTGGCCTTGTCCAGATTCCCGTAGCGGAACTCCTTCCCGGACTTGTCAGTCACCGTGATCATGGGCTCCTGCGCGCACATTCCAAAGCATCCAGACTGCCTCAGGGTCACGTTGCCAATCGAGCCGCGAGTCAACTCGCCGGCGAACTCCGTGAGAATGTCCCTAGCGCCGGCGGCGATGCCGCACGTGCCCATGTGAACCGTGATCTGGGTCGCCTTCGCGCCGGTCCGCAGGTCAATCTCCGCCTTCGCGTCCTCTCGGAGAGAACTCAATTCCTTAACATTCCTGATCCGCTTCGCCATGGTCACTCTCCCTTCCTTCACACGGCATCCTACTTGCCGTATTGAACGAGAATGTCTTGAACGTTGGTCGGCTTCACGCGCTGGTGGATGTCGTTATCAATGCTCAGGGTCGGTGCGAGGCCGCACGCGCCAAAGCAGCGCGCCACTTCAAGCGTGAACCGCCGATCGGGTGTCGTTTCTCCCACGTCTATCCCCAGCTTCTGCTTCATCGCGTCCAGCACCCGTTTCCCGCCCCGCACATAGCATGCAGTACCCAAGCAGACCCGTATCAGGTGCTTGCCCCGAGGCTTGGTCGAGAAGAAAGAGTAGAACCCCACTACGCCTGCCACTTCGCTGTAAGGCTTATTCAGGCCCAGGCTGATGCGCTTCAGTGCGGGCACTGGCAGATAGCCAAAGATGCCCTGCGTGATTTGAAGCACCGGGATGAGCGCGCCCGGTTTGTCGCGGTACTCGCGCAGGACTTCGTCCACGCGCTCCATCAGCTTCTCTTCCGACACGACTTCACCACACGCACAACTCGTCTTCTCGATTCCCATTCTTTTCTCCTAGAAAATCGTCCTCGTACTCGTCGTCGTACTCGTACTCGATGGCTTCAGCGACCGACGACGAGTACGAGTACGACGACGAGTACGATTAAGGCCGTCCATCTCTCAGACGGCCATAACCGTTGCGCTCGCGAGCGCGTTCTTCACCCTATCGGAAACACGGCGGGCAATCGTAAGCCCGCCTCGTTCATTTGCAGGAAGCTCCCTGGCCACGTCCGCCGCGCGGACAATGTGCTCTTGGTCGTCGAGACAGAGACGAACGCACAGGTCAAGGCCGGGGTTCGTGCACACGACAGAAGAGAATGTGGCGGCCAGATCGCCCAAGGGGGTGCGGTCCACGTGACTGAGGCGCATGGTGGCCTTGACGGCCAAGCCGCCAAGCCTCGACTGAGCCAGTATCAGGTGGCCGCCTGCCTGCTCGGACGCGGCTCGGAGCAGGCTCAATCCAAGGCCGATGCGTTTGCCGCTTTTCGTTGTGTAGAAAGGATTTGTGGCGACATCGGCCGGCACGCTTAGCCCAGGCCCGTTGTCCTCAATGAGGACTTGGAGAACGTCCTGCGCACGGTTCTCGACAATGGTCACTTGAACCACAGTGGCCTGTGCCCGGATCGAGTTCTCAATCAGGTCTAGGATGTGCAGTGAGAGGTCACGCATGGCAGCATCTCCGACCGCGCTGGCCGTTGAGCGCAAGAATCAGTTCGGCGAACGTCGGCGCGGCGATCTCAAGGACCACGCGACACGAGCCGATGTCCGAGAGGAAATGGCTGTCCGAGGAAGCGATGATCGGTAGTCCGGCGGACGCGAGCTCATTGGCGCGTGCTGTGGATCCCATGGGTGCAAATACCTCGATGGCCTCAAAGCCCGCGTCCGCCGGAAGGAATCCCAACTGACTGATTACGCTGAACGATGGCCGGTTCACATGGGCCGCGATGGGGATGCCCTTGTGTTGCTTGATGAGCCGCACGGCCTCAGACAGGCTGTATGCTGAGGCGGCAGAGAGCATTCGGGGCTCGCGTCCGACGACTTCGCCTTGGGTGTTCATCACCAACTGCTCGCCAAACTTGCGCGAGGCGGCGGTGGTCTCTGGAAGCGTCGTCCGCACTTGGTCGCCTGTGGCGAGAGCGGCTTCCGCGTCTGGGAACAGGCCCAGCACGTGCGCTTCCTCAGCGGTCGTGATCTCGATGCCTGCGAGCACAGCCAAGTCCTTGCCCGCGGCTTCTTGCACGGCCGCCGCATTGCGCGCTGAGTTGTGATCGCAGATGCCAATCATGGCGAGTCCCTTACGAACCGCGGCCTGAACGAGGGCCGGTGGCGTCATGTCCTTTGCGGCGCAGGGCGACAACGCCGTGTGGATGTGCAAATCGGCCAGAAGACGCTTCACGCATGTGGTCCTCTCAGGCCCTTCGCGTACAGCTTGCCAACGACGTCGAAAGCGGATTCGTTCGAGCGATACAGCGGAATGCGCTCCTCAATGGCCTTCTCAATGACTGCTCTCTCGGGCGTCCGGCCCGAGGCGAAGATGACCGCGGCCAGTTCTGTGTGGACCGCCACGGCGAGGACGTTCATGTGAACCTGTACGGTCACGAGCACGCCGTCGCTGGGTGCGTTGGCGAGAGCGTCACTCAGCAGGTCGGAGACGTAACCGCCTGACAGCTCTGCGGATGCGTCCAGCTGGAGAGTGGGTGTCAGGCTGTCGAGGGACAGCGCCTTGGCCATGTCGTTGAGCGTCATGGCTTTGTCTCCTGGTCGCCAAGGCACCTACAGGCCGTCTGAGGCGCTCTGCGCAAGGCGACATCCTCGGCAAACGCGCTGCATGTGGGCGCGCCGCACAGGCCGCAGTCTTTGCCCGGCAGTCGCCTTGTGAGGTCATCAATCTGCGCGAGTTTGGCGATGGCCTTGGCCATGTCGGGGTCGAGTCTCATACCCGCACGAGGTGAGAACGGCGATTTGCGGGGAACCGCCTTGCCGGAGGACTTGAGGTCATCGTAGGCTAGTCCCCAGCGGTGCTGTGCCACAAATGGGTCTTCGACTGATAGCGGAGCGCCAAAGCAGCCTTGAGTGCACAGGCAGAGATGGAGAACCGCCACGTCGCGCAAGAGACCGTTCTCCGTGTGCTCAAGCACACGCAGGACGTGGGGGATACCAGTCACTTGCAGGATTCCTCGTGAGTCCGCATGGGTCTCGCACGGATGCCGCGGCGTTGCGTCTGCGCCCAGAGCCTCCTGGGTTTCGAGGCGCAGGATCGCCTTACGCAGGGACATGGGCGCTACCACTTCATCGGGCGTGGGCGGTTGGTTCGCGAGAAGGGCTGTGCGTTGCGCGGGACACGCGGCGACGAAGACGTTGCTGTCGCCGGCTAGCTCATGTTGCACGGCCTCGACGGGCGACAGAAACGGCGCAAGGTGCGGAATCAGGGATGGGAAGCGCATTTCAATGAGGTTCACGACTGCTGGACACGTGGGCGAGATGACTGGCCGTGTTCGCTCGTGTTGCTTGGCGTAGTCGAGCACGGCTTCGCGCAGGGCGTGCTCCCACCCATCCGTCAAGCGGACATCGTAGAAACCCAAGTGGGCGAGAGCCTTGAACACGTCTCTGGGCCTGACGGCCGCGCCGAATTGCACAAAGAACGACGGGTGGATGACAAGTAGCGCATCCTCAGACGGTTTCGGTATGTCGCTTTTACCGTCGAGCCGCAGCGCGCCCGTGTCGCAGACCTCGATGCACGCGCCGCAGTCAATACAGAGGTGGTCAAGGATCTCGGGTGTGTTTCGACGCACACGGATGGCTCTGGTCGGGCACGCTCGCACGCAACGCAGACACTCGCGGCAGGCCTCAGCGGCCACATGGACCGAGTTCTTCGAGGCGATTGTGTCGTTCTGGGCCTTGAGCAGAATGGTGACGTAGAGACGGGTTCCTTCGCCTACGACGGACTGTATGTTGAGGTGATCGCTGTTTTTCTTGATGTTGGGCAGTCCCATGCCCGCGCCAAATCCGAGTTCCCTGGCATAGGCTGGGGCCGTGGAATAGCCTTCCTGCATGGCCAGGGCGATGTCCGGGATGCCCGGTCCCTTGTCGCTGACCTCTATGTCAATCTGTCGCGGGTCAATGGAGAATCGCATGGTTCCCTGGTGAGCGTGAATGACCACGTTCATCTCGGCCTCAAACGCGCTGATCATTGCGCGGCGGACAGTTTGGGGCTCGACCCCGATCCTCTTTAGGCGCTCTTTAAGTGCGCGGGAAGCAGTACCCGCGCGTTTCAGGTCGCCGCCGACAATGCTGTACGATCCGCCGCTCATGGAGCCTTCTGGGTTTTGTGGTTGAGGCACTGGTACAGCCGCCCGCAGGTCTCGAAGAGGCTAACTGGGGAAACAAGCAAGACGGTTCCATGCTCTGCTGCTGCGCTGACCAGTTCCGCGCGTGGGGCGACCCCGTTCACAAGGCAGATTGCAGGCACATCCATCAATTCGGCGAAACGGGCCATGAGGGTGTTACATAGGTTTGTGACGAGCAGAGTCGCCCCATTGACTTGGTTGAGCATATCGCTCATGTTGTCACCAGCGTAGACCTGATGCACCTCAATGTGCGGAACGCTCTGTGCGTTCGCAAGGACCTTCGCATCAAGCCGAGTGGCAACGTCAGAGAGTTTCATAGTAAAGCCAACCTCGTGAGACTGTATGGGCGCTTGGGCGCAGTTTCGATTCTCAGGAAACGCAAGTTAAGTGCCGTATTTTGGCTGGCGATTGCTGACGGACGAAGGGGATGGCGCGCAATGGTCTACGGCGAATAGGGCATTGTGGCGCGGCGACTGACAGGCTGTGCACGACGGGATCAAAACAGTGAAGATGGTGGCTACACGTGACGATAAGTGCTTTTGCGCCAAGTAAATACACAAGATGTGCGCAGATTACCCATGTGCAATCCAGGCACGATTTTGCGATTTTTCTCTTGACAAGCGGCGGCGAGTCCATTACAGTATGCCCCGTTCGTTGCGGTAGTCACGTTTGGTGAAGTCGGCCCTGTTCGGAGTAGGGCGGAGCGGTTGTGATGCGAGTCAGTCTCGTAGCGTTTGTGGTGTTGGGCCTTGGCGTAGGCTTTGTGTGCGGCCAGAGCACCGAGATGTTTGGCCCAAAGGATCCGGGCAAGCTGTCCGTGGGAGTCAACTACGGGTATCAGCACCGAA
>Ga0194125_10011489_pt1 | contig 11856 bp, 9 predicted proteins | sample TA2KigC250mmetaG_FD_148626 | JGI IMG/M metagenome (GOLD analysis project Ga0194125, IMG submission 148626) | Freshwater microbial communities from Lake Tanganyika, Tanzania - TA2015034 Kigoma Deep Cast 250m | ecosystem: Environmental > Aquatic > Freshwater > Lake | place: Tanzania: Lake... | reverse complement strand
TCAGGACGGTTGCGGATTTCCCCAACGTGACCTACCTTCTGGCATTTGACAAGGCGGTCGCTATAGCAGCCCTGAAGGCGGTCCAGGAGCTTTCGGGCGCGCGCGAGCTCTCGGGCGTCCACTACCTCGAAAAGATCGTCCAGGTGCCGTTTGAGCTGCCCGTTCCCGATAGGGTATGCCTCGGCAGGATGCTCTTCGAGAAGCTGGATCAGATTCTCGTTGGTACAACTGTGACCGTCGACGAGCACTACTGGGCGAACCTTTACAGGAAGGGTATTGAGCACTTCATAACGAGCCCACGAACGGTCGTGCGGCTCACGAACGCGCTTCGCGTCACCTACGCGGCGGTCCGCAATGAGGTCAATCCGGTGGATTTCATCGCGACTGAGGCGTTGCGCCTGTGTTGCTCACCAGTCTATGAGCAAATCCGGAGGTCCCCGGAGTACTTCGTTGACACAAGGGATCGCGACTGGTTGTGTGGGCTCAGGGACGGGGATCTGGAGAGCTTTCATGGCGCGTGGCTCGACCAGATGGAGCCGGCCGACAGAGAGCCGATCAGGAACATCCTCAGGCGAATGTTCCCGAAGCTGGAGTCCGTCTGGGGAGGCGGGACCTATGGCTCGGACTTCGCTCGGCGCTGGAGGAACGAACTTCGGATCTGTAGCCGCGAGAGGTTCCCCGTGTACTTCCGGCTGTCGGTGGCAGAAGGCGAGGTGTCAAGTGCCGAGGTGAGGCAATTGACCGCCTTGGCCGGTGATCCTCAAGCACTTGGTGGGAAGCTGCTGGAGCTGGCCAGCCAGCACCGGCCTGACGGCAGGACGAGGGTGTGCGAAGCGCTGGAGAGGCTTGCAGACAGGAGTCAGGAAGTAGCAGCCGAGCACATCCCCGTAGTCCTGCGAACACTGTTTGCCGTGGGCGATGACTTGCTCCGGCCAGAGGATGGCCGCAGAGCGCTGCTGGAATTCGACAGCCTGGCACGGCTGGGTTGGGTCATCTGGCCCTTGCTGGAGCGTGTAGGCGAGCAAGATAGGTTTCCCGTACTTGCGAAAGCGATGCGCGAGAGCAGCGCCCTCGCCACGCTCGAGGACAAGTTTGTCGTCCTCGCCAAGCAGCATGGCGGATACGGTGCTACCCCTGAAGCCAAGCCCCTCGTCAGCCGCGAACAGCTTGATGAGCTGAAAGAAATCGTCGCTCAGAAGGTGCGTACGGCAGCAGCCAGCGGGGCCCTGCTGAGAGCGAAGTGCCTGCCGAGCATTCTGCATCGCTGGTTCGATTGGGACGGTGAGTCGGTAGTCCGGCAGTGGGTCAAAGAGACCATCGAGACCGACGAAGGACTGGCCATGTTCCTTGAGCAGTTCCAGACAGAGCACTTCATTCAGGGCGATGATGAGAATGTCGCGCGCCGGGTTCGGAGACTGGACCAGCGGTCGTTACAGCGCTTCATTGATCCCGCGGCTCTCGTCGAGCGCTGCCGTGGACTTGCACAGAACGCAGCCGTCACTGCGGCGCAGCGGCAGGCTGCCTCCCTTTTCGTCCGCGAATCGGAACTCCTCCAGGAAGGCAAGGATCCGATGTGGGGGATGGAGCAGTGACCAGATCCGGTTCGCGCCTGCGACCGCCTCGGTTTTGCGGGAGAATAGAGACGACTGCTGCATGCCTGAAATCAGCAGGTTCTTCGGGATCATCATCGCGATGTACTATAGCGATCACACCCCGCCGCACTTCCATGTCCGTTACGCCGGCCAGAAGGCGCTAATCGGCATCGAAAACCTGGCCGTGCTGAAGGGATCACTGTCTCCACGTGTGCTCGGGCTGGTTGTGGAATGGGCGGCGCTTCACCGGCAAGACCTGCTGGACAACTGGCAACTCGCGCGGCGCGAAGCGCCGCTCAAACCGATCGAGCCATTGGAGTAGGAGCCGTGCTGAAGGACGTGCTGGAAGTCAGGCCGCTGGAAGGGCGGCGGCTCTTCGTGCGCTTCGAAGACGGTGTGGAGGGTACGGTTGATGTCTCGGAGCTGGTTCGCTTCGAAGGGGTCTTCGCTCCACTGAAAGATGCGAATCAGTTCCGGCAGGCGTTTGTCCACCCGGAGTTGGGTGTGGTCTGTTGGCCGAATGGCGCCGACCTGGACCCGGACGTTCTGTATGCACGCCTGACGGGCCAACCGATCGACATCGGCTCCCCGGCTCCCGCTTGAGGTGCCCCTACTCCGTTCCGTAGTTGACTTCCAGGCGGCGGATGCGCAGCGCGGAGAGGAAGATGGCCACGGCCGCCAGCAGGATCAGGCCGGGAACGGCCAGCCAGGCCGAGACCGGCTCGCCCGAGATGGCAAACAGCGTGTTAGCGCCGCGGAACGGCACCCGCACCGGGCACAGCGACTCGAGGTAGTAGATCACGCTGATCTGCTTCAACAGCGGCGGCAGGAAGATAGTGATCGACTCCCAAATCAGCACCGCCACCGCCGGAATGATGGGATTGCGGACCAGCATCCCCAGCATCAGGAAGACCGCGCCGTAACCCAGGCAGGCCAGCACAGTTACGCCCATGTAGGCCGCCAGATGCCCGGGTAGGGGGTCGGCCAGAAATTCCTGGTTTCTCAATTGGGCCACGTGCGAAGCCACGATGAGAAACGATCCCAGCGTTCCCGCGCCGAACAACACCACCGAGGCCAGCAGCCCTGAGAGGAACTTGCCCGCCACCAGCACCTCGCGGCGTACCGGCGCCAGCAGGTAGTGATGCAGCGTCTTCTCCAGCACCTCGCCGCGGAACAGGTTCATGAAGGTAGCCACGCATCCGAAGAAGATGCCCAGGCGGAGGTAGTAGATCTGGAACTCGCCGGCGAAGATGGCAAAGTCCTCGGTGCCGCGGCAGCGGTTGAACCCGTAGGCCACGGCGAAAGAGTGCCCCGCGAAGAGGATGATGGGGGTGGCGGCCAGCAAGTACACGATGATGGCGCGCTTGCCGACCAGGCTCTTGCGCACCTCCAGCCGCAGGATAGCCAGGATCTGCGCCCACCACAGGCGCCACGGGGAAGAACGGGGACAGACAGCCAATTTCGCCTCCGTGGGTTCCGTGGACTCCCCAGCCTGACGACCGGAAATTGGTGTCTCTCCCCGTTCTTCCAGGTTCATGCTGCTCCTCCCTCGCCGCCGATCAGGTACTCGTAGACCGAGTGCGCGTCCTCATCCGCCGGGGCCACCGATTCCAGCGAGATCACGCCCTCCAGCACCAGGCGCTGGAGCAGGTCGTAGAAGCGCTCCCCGTCGCGGGTCGAGACCAGCAGGCCCTTGCGGTCGGCGTGCATCCTGACCTCCACCACGTGGTCCTGCTCGAAGACCTGGGCGGCCAGCCGCCCGGGAAGGTCACAGCGCACCAGCACCTGCATGGGGTAGTCCTGGTGCATTTCGCCGCGCACCGCCTGGATCTGGCCCTCGGCCACCACGTAGCCGCTGGTCAGCATGATCACCTGGTCGGAGATCTTGTCCACCTCGTGCAGGATGTGGCTGGAGATGATGACGTAGCGGCCGCCGGCGGCCAGCTCGCGGAACAGCTCGATGACCTCGGCGCGGGCCATCGGATCCAGACCGTTGAGCGGCTCGTCCAGCACCAGCACCTGGGGCTGGTGGCACATGGCCTGGGCCAGCTTGATGCGCTGCCGCATGCCCTTCGAGTACGCGGCCACGCGGCGGTGCGCGGCCTCGGTCATGCCCACACGCTCGATAGCCTCCCACACCAGCCGGTCGGACTCTTTGTGCGCCAGCCCGTGCAAACGCAGGTAGGAGTACAGGAACTGGTAGCCGGTCAGCGCGCGGGGGAAGGAATCGAACTGGGTGCAGTAGCCCAGCATGCGGAACAGGCGCTCGGGCTCGTCGGGCGCAACGCCCAGCACCCGGATGCGGCCGCGGCTGGGTTGCACCAGCCCCGTCATCAGGTTCATCAGCGTGGTCTTGCCGCTCCCGTTCGGTCCCACCAGCGTGGTGATGCCGGGCGGGATGGCGAGATCCACGCGGTTGATCCCCAGCACCTCGCCATAGAACTTGGAGACGTCCTCGAAGGTGATCCTGTCGCTGCTGAAAGACGGGGGACCGGCTGCCCCGTCCACGGAGGGACGGGGTGGCCTGTCCCCGGTCTTCCCTGAGGCGCTCATGACCGCACCACCTCGAAGGCCCGCACCTTTCGATCCAGCAGGAGCAGGCACAGGACGTAGATGCCCGCCAGGGCCATCCAGGCGTTCTCCGGCGTCAGCCCGGTGGAAACCGGCACCCGGAACAGCCCGGACCAAATGGTGCGCACCAGCTCGCCCAGGTTGATCATGTTGCCGGACTGCGTATGCAGCACCTCGTTGATGGCGGCGCCGAATCCGGCCGCGGCGAAGAACACCCCGAACAGCAGCGCGCCCGCCACGAACTTCCACTTCACCCAGGCCGACAGCGCCAGAGACAGCAGGCCCAGGGTCAGGATCCAGATCCAGGAGCCCAGGAAGATGCCGCTGGCCAGGAACAGGTTCTCGCGGAACCAGGCGGCGCCCTCGAGATTGGCTTCGAAGCCGAACAGCAGCAGCCCGGGTATCCAGGTTATGAACGACAACAGAATCAACAGCACGCTCATCTTCCCCAGCACGTACTCGGCCCGCGAGAAGGGCCGGCACAAGTACAGCGGCAAGCCGCCGTTGCGCAGGTCGCTCGAAATCAGCCCCGGGCCGATGAAGGCCGTCAGCAGGAAGGCCATCGAGCCTTGCCACGCCAGGTAGCGCAGGAAGAACATGCCATCGATGGGGATCAGCCGCGCCACGTCGATCTTGAACATGGCGATGGCCCCGGCGTTGTGGCGCAGGTAGATGAGCACCGCGCAGATGGCCGGCCAGATCATGCACAGCGCCAGGTAGAGGATCAGGAAGCGCGAGTCGAACACCCGCCGGTAGGCCTGCCGGGCGATCACCAGGAAGCGCGACCAGCCCGGCGTGAGCGGTCCCTGGTAGGGTTGGTAGGTGCGCTTGTAGACCGCCATCAGGCGCCTCCCGTTCCGTTCGAGATGCTCTTGCCGTTGAGCGTGCCGGCACCGTTGCTCATCGCTTTCAGGAAGATGTCCTCGAGTGAATCGCGCTTGTGGCTTAGCCGCCGTATGCGCGCGCCGCGCTCGGCCGCGGCGCGGTAGAGGTCGCGCACCTCGACGCCCTCGGCCAGCACCGTCTTCAGGCGCCGCCGGCTGGAGAGGGCGCACTCGCAGCCCAGTTCGCGGGCGGCCTCGACGAAGGCCTCACGGTCACCCTCCAGCTCCAGCTCCAGGAAGCGGCGGTTGGCGCGGCGCTCCTCCTCGAGGTTCGAGTACTGCACGATGCGCCCGTCCTTGAGGATGAGAGCTTCCTCGCAGCACTCCTCGACGTCGCGCAGCAGGTGCGAGCACAGGATCAGGTGCAGGTTGCCGCGCTCGCGCACGTCGCGGATCAGCCGGATCATGCGCTGCCGCGCGGGCGGGTCCAGGCCGTTGGTCGGTTCGTCCAGGAAGAGCAGCTTGGGCCCGTGGGCGATGGCCTGGGCCAGCTTGGCGAGCTGCTTCATGCCCAGGGAATACTCCTCCAGCTTGCGGTACCGCGCCTCGCCCAGACCCACGTAGAAGAGGGACTCATGAGCCCGCTCCAGGGCGGCCTCCGGCGGCAGCCCCGCCAGCTCGGCCATGAACCGCACGAACTCCACGGCGCTCATGCCCGCGATGAAGCTCTCGTTCTCGGGCATGTAGCCGATCAGCCGGCGCACCTCGCGGATGCGGGTGCGTATGTCGTAGCCGAACACCCGCGCCGTGCCCCGCGAAGGAGGATAGAAACCCATCAGCGTGTTGATCAGCGTGGACTTGCCCGCGCCGTTGGGACCCAACAGCCCGATGGCCCGGCCGGAGAACGACCCTCGCAGGTCCTTGAGGATCGTCCTCTGGCCGAAGCAGACTTCCAAGCCGCTCAACTCAATAACGGGTTTCGTTTCCATCTGGCCTCTCTATTTTCTCGGCATCTTCGGGAACGGCGCCAGGATCTTCTCCCACTCAAACCCCATCAGGCTGCCGGTTCCGGCCAGCTCGATGCGGTCGTTCTCTCCGTACACCAGGATCAGCGAGGGCGTCGCGCCGGCGGCGACGCTCTCGAGGGTCTTCTCCTGCTCGGGCGTCAGCGCCTTCACGCCCTTCACGCCCCGAGCCAGGGGCGCCATCAGATCACCCAGCGCATGGTAGACCATCCCGGAGAAGTTGGGACGCGCGTCGCGCGGCAACAGGGCCGTGAACTTGGCGGAGCGCGCCAGGCTGTAGCCGCTCTCGCGGTTCTGGATGGAGCGGTCCAGCAGGGCGCGGCTGGAGGCGGCCAGCAGGTAGCCGCCGGTGAAAACGTAGTGCGCCTCCGGGGCCTGCTTCAAACCCCGCAGCGCGTAGTAGGTCCGCCCTCCGGCCTGCGTCGCTTCCAGGCGCGGGGCGTCCTTCGCAGCGTACTGCCCGATGGTCGCCAGCAGCTTCTCGAGCGCCTGCTGGAAGCGGGCCGGTTCGTTGACCTCCACCACCAGCTTCCAGGAAGGCGTGGGCAGCACCGGGCCATCCAGCGCCAGAGTGATCTCGCTGCCTAGCGGCTGGATGAGATCCTGCCGCAGGTTCACGCCCACCAGAGTCTCCACGGCCGCCATCTCGCGCTCGAGGTTAGGCCGGTCCTTGGCCATCATGCCGACCAGCTCGTCCACCAGCAGCGACGGGCGCTTGATCAGGAAGGCCGCGGCGAAGCTGGCGTCAGGGGAGACGAACTCGACCGCGCGCATGGGCGCGGGCGGGGCCAGCCAGGAGACGAGGCCATGGCGCGGGCCGGCGAAGGCCAGCGTAGCACGGTTCTCAGCCTTGCCGGCGGTCTCCTTGCGCACCCCGATTGCGTACCGGGCCTCGTCGAAGCCGGAGAAGCGCAGGAACTGTTCAGGTGACTGCGGCTGCTTCTGGCGAGCCTGTGCGCTGGCCATCACGGTCTGGAGGTCGGCCGCCACCACCCAGGTGACGCCGCCCTTGTAGGCGTCCGCGATGCGGGCGTAGAAGGCGCTCTTGGCGAATGGACCGGGGCCCAGCCGGGCCAGCAACGCCGGCTCGGGGGAGATGGCCGCGAGGTCGCCGCGCAGCAGCACCACCAGGTTCTTGCCGGTAATGCCCGCCAGTTGCGCCGGGTTCTCCACGATGCGGATGGGCGGATGCTCACCCGGTTTCGCGAGCGCCTTGGCGATCTCCGCCTCGAGGAACGACCGGAAGCCCGGCTTGCTGAGCTCAGCCAGGACCACCGGCGCCATATCCTTGCCCACGGTGGGCGCCATGGCCACGGCGATTTCCGGTCCCAGGTACTCGCTGAAGGATTGCAGCCGCACGAAGAGCTGGTCGAACTGGGCTTCGCCGCCCGCGCTCTTCATCTTCTCGGCCCACCATTCCCTCAACACCACGCTTTGCCGGGCCTGGTCCTCGATCAGGCGGCGGGCCTGCACCATGGTGGGTCCGAGGTTGGGGAGGCCGGCGTAAGCAACCGTACCCTCCGGGCACAAATCCAGCAACTTGCTCGAGTAGCGCAGGCCCGGGCCCGGCGCCGCTTCCAGCTTCTGGCGCACCACGGCCAGCTCGCGCAACAGGATGAGGTACTCGTCGCGCTTGCGGCTCCAGGAGATCTCCTCCTGCACCGCCACCGGCATCAGCGCCGCGCTGGTGGACACCCGCTCGCCGGCGCGCAGCACGCTGCTCGTGCCGCTCTGGTCCACCTTCACTTCACCTTCGACGACCGCCACGCGGGAGCCCTTCAGACCGCGGCTCACCGCGAAGATGGTTCCTTTGACCGTCACCAGGCAGTCGTCGGTGGACACTTGCAGCCGGCGGCGGCCCTGCTTGGCGGCCTCGACGATGATGCTGCCCCGCTCGAGGCGTATGGCGCTGCCGTCGCGGCGGTGCAGCAGGGAGACCTCCGTGCGCTCCCGCATCTCGACCAGCGAGCCATCGGGCAAGCGCAGCACCGCGCCGGCTCCGTCGGCCGTGCGCACGATCTTGTGCTCCTCGACGCTCACGCCGGGGGCCAGCGCCGTGGCGGCCTCCGCCGTCAGCCCGTAAACCGCGCCGTCAGCGGCCTGGATGATCGCCGGGCCGGCGGGACCTCCCGCGTAGCGGTTCACCGCCCAGACGCCCGCCAGAGTGAGGGCCGCCACTCCCGCGGCGGCCAGGCCCCACTGCCAGGCCACGGTCCATGTGGAGCGCACTGGCTTCGGGCGCGCCGGCCGGAACGGCAGCAGCTTTCCGGAGCGCGCCGCCGCCAGCGCCTTGCGGCAGGCCGGGCACTCGTGGGTGTGATCTTCCACCAGCAAAGCGCGCGCTTCGCTGAGCTGCCCCGCCACCAGTTCCGGAATCAGGGCCTGGTAGCCGGCGCAATCTCGGATGGTTTCCACGACAGGGACCTCGGCCTCTTGCCGCAGGCGGTTCCTGACCCGCGCGGCGGCCTCATCGGCCGCGGCGGGGTTGATCTGCTCACCGCGGATGGCGGCGATGGCCTTCTCCAGGATGGAATCGGGATTGGCGCTCATGGTATCCCTCCTACATAGGAACGGAGGTAGCGTTGGAGCTGCCTGCGGCTGCGGTGCAGGCTGACTGAGACCGTGATCAGCGACATGCCCATCATGCGAGCGATCTCCGGGTTGGCGTAGCCTTCGAAGTACCGCAGCACGAACAACTCAGCGGCCCTGGGGCGAAGCCGGGCGATGGCCCGTCGCAGACGCTCGCGTAGTTGCCGCACCTCAAGTTGCTGATCCGGCTGAAGGTGGGCCGCCTCGGGGATGCACCCCGCGACCTCCTCCAGCGCCACTCGCCCGCGCTCGGCGCGCGATCGCACCAGGTCCAGCGCCGCGTTCACCGCCGCCCGCTGGAAGTAGCTCTCCGGGTGCTCAATGGGTCCGAGGTGGCGCACCAGGCGCAGGAACACGGTTCCCAGGACGTCTTCGGCGTCGGCGGCGTTGCCGGTGACCCGGTAGGCGGCTTGAAACACCCGCCGGTGATGGGCCTCGAACAACGCTTCCAGGTCCCCCGTGGGGGCCTCCGCCGGTATCGGTCTCGCCGCTGCCGCTGGCAAGCTGCCCTCCTTTTTTTCCGTTCCATCCATAGAGACTTGATCCAACGGCGATTCTTACACTTGAATCATACGAGAAACCCGCCCCATATGATCCGTGCCTTCTGCCCGCCGGCTTATACTAAAGGTAGAGGGGCCTGTAACCTGATGCATACAAACCGCTTGGCTCGCGAGAAGAGTCCCTACCTGCTCCAGCACGCTCACAACCCGGTGGACTGGCACGCCTGGGGCGACGAGGCCTTCGAGGCCGCGCGGCGCGAGGACAAGCCCATCTTCCTCTCCGTGGGCTACTCCACCTGTCACTGGTGCCACGTCATGGCCGAGGAATCCTTCGAGGACCCCGCGACCGCCGAGATTCTCAACCGCCATTTTGTCGCCGTGAAGGTGGACCGCGAGGAGCGCCCGGACGTGGACCGCGTATACATGACCTTCGTGCAGGCCGCCACCGGCTCAGGCGGCTGGCCCATGTCGGTATGGCTGACGCCGGAGCTGAAACCGTTCTACGGGGGCACCTACTTCCCGCCTGAGGAGCGCCACGGGCGGCCCGCCTTCCGCGACCTCCTCGAGTGGATCGCCCAGGCCTGGCGAACCGACCGCGCCCGCATCCTGGCCTCCAGCGAGGCGCTTCTCGATCAGATCCGCCAGGCTCTCCGGACGCGGCCGGCGCCGTTCGACGCCGGGCTGCTGGAGTCCGCCTTCTTCGCTTTTCGCCGCGGCTTCGACCCGGTGCACGGCGGCTTCGGCGGTGCGCCCAAGTTCCCGCGTCCAGCCGTGCACAACTTCCTCCTGCGCTACTGGGAGCGAACCGGCAATCAGGAAGCGCTGGCGATGGTTCTGACGACGCTCCAGGCCATGGCGCGGGGCGGCGTTCACGACCACTTGGGCGGCGGCTTCCACCGCTACGCGGTGGACGAGCGCTGGAGGGTCCCCCACTTCGAGAAGATGCTCTACGACCAGGCCCAACAGGCGGTGTCCTATCTGGAAGCCTTCCAGGCCACCGGCGAGGACTTCTATGCCGCGGTGGCGCGCCGCACGCTCGATTACGTGCTCCGCGACCTGACTCACCCGGAGGGCGGCTTCTTCTCGGCCGAAGACGCCGACAGCGCTCCCGACCCCGCCCATCCCGAGATCCACCGGGAGGGGGCGTTCTATCTCTGGACCCGCTCCGAGATCGAGCAGTTGCTCGGGCCGGCGGCGGAGTGGTTCTGCCGCCGTTACGGAGTCGAGCCGGGAGGCAACGTGGCCGATGATCCGCAGGGCGAGTTCACGGGCCGCAACATCCTGTTCGAGGCGCACAGCCTCGAGGAGACCGCGGTGCAGTCCGCGGCCGTGGCGAAGCTGCGTGAGGCGCGCGAGACCCGTCCGCGGCCGCATCGCGACGACAAGATCCTCACCGCCTGGAACGCCCTCATGATCTCGGCGCTGGCCCGCGCCGCACTGCCCCTGAAGGAGCCGCGCTACCTGACGGCGGCCCGGCGCGCCACGGATTTCCTGTGTTCTCGTTGCCTGGAGGAGCGCGACGGCGCCCTCACCCTGTGGCGCCGCTACCGGGACGAAGAGGCTGCCATCCCCGGCTTCCTGGAGGACTACGCCTTCTTCGTGCAGGCCTTGCTCGATCTGCACGAGGCGGATCCTGGCCCGCGCGATCTGGATCTGGCGGTGTGTTTGACCGCGCGGCAGCGCGAGTTGTTCGAGGACCGCGAAGAGGGCGGGTTCTTCAGCGCTCCGGCGGAGGGCGCCGGCCTGGTGTTGCGGCTCAAGGACGACCACGACGGCGCCGAGCCGGCGGGGAACTCGATCGCCGTGCTGAACCTGCTGCGGCTGGCGCAGAAGACCGGCCGTGAGGAATTCCGCGAATCGGCGGACCGAGCCTTCCAGGCGTTCTCGGGCCGCTGCGCCGCCGCGCCGGAGGTCCTCCCGCAGATGCTGGTGGCGCGCCTGCGTTGGGAAGAGGCCAGCGACACCGGCTGAATCCCCGGGCGGCGGCGCCGTCGTCCAACCTGATATTGTGGCTGGGATGGCCTTCAGCCTGCGCAGGGTCCTGGTATGGTTGAGCGCGATACTGCTTTCGGCCGGCTCCTCTGTGGGCGCCTGGAGCGGCGATGGGGACGCCCGGCAGGAGGAGATGCACACCGGCCTAAGGGCCCTGTCGGCCTGGCACTTCGAGGGTCCGCGGGGTTCCGCTCCGTGGGTGCCTGCGCCTGACGCGCATTCGGGCACGGGCGCGGCCTGCTTGGTAATCGTGGGCTTCACCGGGGGAATCGAACGCGGCAGCAGCCGCACCTCCGGCGTGGCGACCCTCAACGCCCTCATCCGTGAGCGGGTCGCGGCGGATGCCCGCGTGCTCACCTTGACCTTCAACAACTTCCGATGGCGGCGGGCGGCTACCGAAGTCATCCGTGCCGCGCAGGCCTCCCAGGGCGGCAGCGCCGCTGCCTGCGGCCTCCCCCAGCCGCTGATCATCGCTCACGGCCATAGCTGGGGCGCGAATTCGATCACCAAGTTCGCCAGAGAGATCAGAAAGGCCGGACTGGAGGTTTCTCTGGCAATCTACATCGACACCTTTGCCCTGCGCAACCCGCGGGTGCCGGACAACGTCCGGTATGCGGTCAACGTCTATCAGCGCGCGGGCATCCTCAGAGGCCTGCCGTTCCGGGGAAAGCGCAAGCTGGTGGTGGAGGACCCCGCCGCCACGCACATGCTGGGCAGCTTCGCCCTCAAGCCGGAGAGCGACAAGAGCGTCTGGAGCCGCAAC
>Ga0194125_10011484_pt1 | contig 11860 bp, 7 predicted proteins | sample TA2KigC250mmetaG_FD_148626 | JGI IMG/M metagenome (GOLD analysis project Ga0194125, IMG submission 148626) | Freshwater microbial communities from Lake Tanganyika, Tanzania - TA2015034 Kigoma Deep Cast 250m | ecosystem: Environmental > Aquatic > Freshwater > Lake | place: Tanzania: Lake... | reverse complement strand
TGCTATTTTCTCTGCTCAAAAAAGGTGTTTCTCTGCTTTTAAACAAGATGTATTTATTAAATATATTTTAGGTTTTTAATTACCAATGAGAACTTTGAGATCTCGGTTTTCCATCAAAAAAACCAGTCCAGATAATAATGAAATGTAATTAAGAATTTTAATCTCGACAAAATGTCGAGAAAAATGTCGAGGTTAGCCATATAATTCTTACAAAAGAAGGCAGTATTTCAACATTATCTGCGCCTAATCATTCTGAAGTTGTCAGGGGAACTTTAAGATGATTAATTGATAAATCCGGTTTAACAATTGAGGAATTTATTGAAGAATTATAAACTTGGCTCCCCTCTTCTGATTCATTTCAAACCATTGAAATTTTTCTACCAAATACAATTCATGGCTGCAAAAGAAAAAATTTAAAATATCTATAATATTAAACACTTTTTTTAAAAGAGATTGCAGGAACATTTGAAAAATTAAAATTACAATCCCCGGTTTCCGGCGCATTTTGGGTGGGGGCAAAATGCGCCGATTTCAATAGACATGTAAACCTTTTTCCGGATTTATGGGAAGCCTTTTTTGTGTTTATTCCTGATTAGATTGTGTATCCGATTTATCTTGCTTTTTTTATTGCTGCACTTACTGTGCACCATTAAAAATTGCTTTTTTAACTTTTTTAAGCTTAAAAATAATTATTTACTGCACCAAAACCAGTTTCCCTGCACCAATATGAAGTTAGTTTCCTTTATACTTCCAAAAAGCATCTACTGATCTTGGTTTACCATCAAAATATATAAACTCTTCAGCTTTTAAAATCTTAAGCAACCCTTGAATTTGTCTTCGGGTTAGTCTTTCTTCGAATAAACGTAAGAAATCTGACATTTTTCCACGCCTATGATCTTTAAAATATTGCAGTAATAGCTCTTTTTGAATATTCCTATCAATCCATTTCCTTCTAGTATATTCTTCTTTTTTATCGATAAATCCATAATAGTCTTTAGATAAAATATATCTTACTCCCCTGCCCAAACCAACTTTTTCAATTAAATCAAGTTTAATAAACTTATTTATTTTCTCTTTATTATCACTTTTACCTACAGTCCTTATATTCTCCATAAAAATAATATTATCGATTTCATCAAAGGTGATTTGTTTTTCCGCAGAAATTTTTTGAAGATATTCTACAAAATTTATATCTTGCACTTTGGACGGAATATCTAAAACAACATAATCTGGATCAGAACCACTAAAATCCGGCATACCCTTTCCATCCATAATATTATTTTTAAAAATTCGATCTAACCCTACACCAGCTCTTTCTACTAATCCAATCCTTTCAAGAGTTTCCATTAATAATCGGTTTCGCCATTTTCCCTCAATAAATAAAATATTTTCTGGTGTTACTCCAGGTAAAAAACCACCTGGACTCTTAATAGAAAATTTCTCCGGACTTAATTTCAAAAAAACTGGTTCAGTTCTATTTTTATATTCTCTGTGTGCAAAAGCATTTAAGACAGCTTCCCTAATTGAATATTCATCAAATGACCAAATATCTTTTTCAAAAAATCCCTGCCTGAAAGGTACCCTTGTATTTCTTGAATTTACTGTATCCCATATTTCATTATGAATATTTAAGAAAGCACTTCGCCAATTCTTTCTAAAATCAAAATTTATTTTATTAATATCAATTCTCCATTCAAAAATAAATTCTGAATTGGGAAAATATCTATTAATAATCTCATCATTACCTAGAAGAATTATTGCTGCATTAGTAATTATTTTATTCTTTAAAAGTGATAGTTTTTCAAGTAATGATTCATTGGAGAAATTCAAATAACTATTGTTTTTAGTTTTTTCAGCCCATTTGTTTTTCAAAACATTAATTGCATTGAGATCTAAGTCACTCAAAGTAGCTTCACTGCAAAACTCTGCGCTATAATCATATAACTTTTCATTCAATATATTCCTTAATGTACTTGAGTCCATATCTTGCAATTCTTCACCAACTCTCATTAGGTACTGTCCATGAAATTTAATTGGCTGTCCGATTAAATGATTTGGAATTATAACAACAATTACCCTTTTAGCATTAATAAAAAATTCTTCTATTTGAATTCTAAGATTTATTTTTCTAAAAATTTGAGATTTAGTATTTTCAATGTTCTCTATTGCTTTAGTTCCAACAATATCTCGGAAACCAGTTATAGGATTAATCTTATTTTTTACACCAAGTATAAGATGCCCTCCACCTTCATTACCTATTGCAACAACATAACCTAATAATGATTTTCTTTGCCTCCCACCGTCCCCTAAAATTGAGAATTGGTCCTTTGCTTCTTTAAACTCCAAATTCTCATTTTCAGAATTTATTTTTAATAAATCTAATAAATTTTTTTTATCCATTTTAAGGTTTTATTTAAACTAATTTTTTTAACTATTTCTATTTATAATAAGAGCCTAGGAGCGTGTCCTAAAGTCATCAATTAAATTCAATAAAAACAACCATCTTTTAATAAAATCTACAAATTTTTCTAAAATTTTTAATATTCTTCGCTATTTAGTCCCATACAGACCTATACCACCTGCATATTCTTTCGGTTTACCGAAATATTTCTCGATTTCATCATCAAAATCATAAAAACTAAAGCCTAATCTATCTGCCAGGAGCTTACCTATTGTGGAATTACCGACACAACCTATCCCGACCAGATAGATTATTATTTTTCTGTTGTTTTTGTCTTACCATTTTAAGATAGATCTGGTCATATATTTCCACAATTTTTTTACGTCTTTCTTCTGGAGTGAGCCTGTCAAATGGATTCCTGGGATTGGGCGTTCCATCATAAGGAATTATTTCAATTTCCATATTTTCTATATCTAAGACAGACATAACATAAGAATAATATTCAACTAAGATTTTTTCTCGATATCTTCTTGGCAACTTCTTCGAAAAAGCTTTTTCAATACAGCAGACTTTTTTCTGATATACCTGCTTTTATTTTATCCTGTACCTTGTTCCCCTTCCTAGACCGATTCTTTCAATTCTATTCAGTTTTAATAGCTTTAAAAGCACCTGGTTGACTGTAGGTCTTTTAACATTTGTCTTTTTTGTTATCTCAATGGGTGAAACTTCTTTCACTGTTTGTAAATACTGCCAGACAATCAATTGATTTTTTGAAAGTAATTTTTCTATATTTTCTTCTGATAGCAGATCTACTGCCATTTGTGATTGTTTCAATATTATATCCAGAAAGAAATTAAGCCAATATGAAATATCCGGTTTTTTAGTTTTGAATGTCTTTTGTGATTTCCTCAAGCTGATATAATATTCGGGTTTATTGTCCTCAACCAATTTTTCATGTGAAATATATGGCATGAACAGATAGTCTGATTTTAGCATCAATAGATTTGTCAGGACCCTAGATAGTCTGCCATTTCCATCTTTGAATGGATGTATATTTAAAAACTCTATTATAAAATTACCTATAATAATAAGAGGCTCATAACTTTCTTTCTCCAGTTCTTCATATGTCCACTCTGCCAACTCCTGCATCTCTTTAGGAGTCAGATAGGCTCTGGTTGTATCAAATAATATACCAATAGATTCTCCCAGCTCATTTACCATATGAACTTTATTTTCAATTTTTTTATAATCCCCTCTATGCTCTTTATCTTTATCAACATATTTTAATAACTCTTTGTGAAAATGCTTAATCGTATTTTCTGAAAATTTAATTGTTTTCCATGATGAAAAAACATTTTGAAGAAGTTCATAATATCCTTCTACTTCCTGTTTGTCTCTGTCCCTGAAATTGTGAATATGGATACCTCTTATCATCCTTTCGATATCTTCATCGGTCATCTTTGAGCCTTCGATACGGGTTGATGCACCGGTTGAAGTGATCAGGACCGATTTTTTAAGCCTGCCTAAAACCTGTGGACTAAGTTTTGCACCTGAGATCCACTGGCCTTTAAGTCTGTCTATCTTAATAAGTTTTTGCCATATATCTGTAGGAAGATTTTCCAGTCTTTTATTAAATTTATTATTCATAATCTTTTATTATAATGATATTTAATTATATAAGATTATATAAGATTGTGTTCTTTAAATCTAGCTTAAAATGCTGTGGATTGTATAGATTGGCTCCCCGGGTAGGATTCGAACCTACAACATTTCGGTTAACAGCCGAACGCTCTACCATTGAGCTACCAGGGAGCGAGGTAAGCCGCAATCTGTAATTATATTATATAAATACTTAATTTCAAGGAAAAAATCCCGATTTTACGAAAAAGAAATTTACTGGCAACGAAAAAATATTAAAGAGGGAACAGTCACCATTTTAATAACTTTTTTTAAGTCTCAAGAAAATCCCTTAAAGCGCCGCTTCTGTTTGGATGCCTTAATTTGCTCAAAGTCTTGGATTCAATCTGCCTTATTCTTTCCCTTGTTACCCCAAATTCCCTGCCGACTTCCTCAAGAGTTCTGGGGTGGCCATCCTGCAGTCCAAACCTTAACTGTATGACTTTTCTTTCCCTCTCGTTTAAAGAGCCCAGTACAAGATTAAGCTGGTCCTGCAGCATAGTAAATGAAGCTGCATCAGCAGGAGCCTCTACTTCTGAGTCTTCTATAAAATCACCGAGATGGCTGTCCTCTTCCTCGCCAATCGGGGTCTCAAGTGATACAGGTTCCTGGGATATTTTCATGATTTCCCTGACTTTATCAGGTGTAAATTCCATATACTCTGCAATTTCCTCTGCAACTGGTTCCCTGCCCAGTTTTTGCAGAAGCTGTCTCTGCACCCTTATAAGCTTGTTTATAGTTTCAACCATATGTACCGGTATTCTTATCGTCCTTGCCTGGTCCGCAATTGCCCTTGTTATTGCCTGCCTGATCCACCATGTAGCATATGTGGAAAACTTATAGCCTTTTTTATAATCAAATTTTTCAACTGCCCTGATAAGCCCGAGGTTTCCTTCCTGGATAAGGTCAAGAAAAAGCATGCCCCTGCCGACATATTTTTTTGCAATGCTGACAACAAGCCTCAGGTTTGCTTCCACAAGCCTGCTTTTTGCGCTCATGTCCCCTTTTTCAATCCGTTTGGCAAGCTGCACTTCCTCTGCTGCGGTAAGCAGCCTGACTTTTCCTATCTCTTTTAAGTACATCCTTACAGGATCATTGGTTGGGGATTTAACAGAAAAATCCAGTTTCTTTTTTAAAATATCCTGGTCTTTTTTTGCCTGTATTATGCTGTCAATATCTTCATCATCTTCATTAACTATTTCAATTGAAAGATTCTGGAGAACATCGTAAATATTTTCAATCTGCTCTTTAGAGAGCTCAAGGTTTGAGAGTGTCTCGGTAATCTCTTCAGTCGTGAGCATACCCTCTTCCCTACCTTTGTTAATCAGGTCCTTAACCTCTTCAAGCCTGAATTCAGACATTCTCTTCATTTAGTAATCACCTCAGAAAACATATAAATATAAAAGTTTTTGAAAACTTATTTAAATTGAATAAAATAGCATAAAAATAAGCTTATAATCAGGATAGGATATTTTAACTTATTTTTAAAAAAAATCAATTAAAACTTCTTTTTTGTATCTCCAGCTCATTCAGCTTTAAAATAAGAAGCCTTATCTTCTCCTGCGCTTTTTCCAGCTTTAATAACTGTTCTTTATTTGCAGCTTCTTTATTAAGGTCTTTTTTAAAATTTTCATATTTTTTAAGAAGCTGCTTGACCTGTTCAATCTTATCAGAGATGTAAAGCTTTTTAAGGTTTTTTAATACTTCCCCGGAAGCAAAATCATAATCAGAATAATTTAAAGGACTGAAAACAATCATATTATAAAGCTTTTTTAAAGATTCTCCTTTAAGCTTATCTGACGAAATTTCAAGAGGAAAGTTTAACGTGAGGTTGCTGTCTTTGCTGCTTTTTATAATGTCTTTTATTATATTGTAAATCTCTTTTGTATCATCAAACCTGAAATATTCCTCTCCTATTTCAACAATATCACCAAAGTGCTTGCCTGCGCCGTTAATGAGAATTTTTAAAGCTTCAAATTCAATATTTCTGGCAGGAGAAATACTCTTATCCCTGGCACTGCTATTTTCAGTTGTTCCTTCACTGTACTTGGAACCGGATTTTATTTTCATTTTTTTAAGCAGCTGCTCCATTATAAGAGATTCGGCAAGGCCAAGTTTTAATGATATTTTCTTTACACAATCCTCCTGGACAATTCTTGATGTAAGGGAGGAAACAAATTCTGCAAGCTCACTTACTGCCCTGAGTTTGCTGCTAATATCTGATATATTGTATTTTTTCAAAATAGAATTAATTGTAAAATCAATTATGCCCATTGAATTTTCAATCCTGGAATTAAATGCTTCAATTCCTTTTTTTACTATATAATCTGCCGGATCATAGCCCTCTTCAAGTACAGCTACTTTCATATCAATATTTCCCTCATGGAAAAGATCCAGCCTCTCATTATATTCCCTGAGCCTTTCAATTCCCCTGAGTGAGGCAGATACCCCTGCAGCATCACTGTCAAAAACAAGTATAATATTTTTTGTAAAACGGCCAAGGATTTCTACCTGTTCTGTTGTAAGCGCAGTTCCAAGGCTTGCAACAGCATTATTTATTCCAAGCTGGCAAAGCGCCATCACATCCGTATATCCTTCAACTATCAGCACAGAGTCATTTTCAACTATGCTTTTCTTGGAAATATAAAGGCCGTATATATTCCTGCTTTTGGAGTAAATTCCTGTTTCCGGTGTATTTATATATTTTGCATTTTTTATATATGAGGATGATTCTGATGAGGCATTTTTATTTTCCTGAAATATCCTTGCACCAAAGCCCACAACCCTGCCAACAATATCCCTGATGGGAAACATTATTCTTTCCCTGAAACGGTCATATACTTGCTCCTGATGCCTGCTGCTCTGCAGTGCAAGCCCGCTTTCAATTATGTCTTTTTTATCAAAACCTTTTTTTATTGCAAAGTCGCAAAAATTGGTCCAGCCGGAAGGTGAAAATCCTGCTTCAAATTTTTCTATGGTATCTTTGTTAAATCCCCTTTTTTTTAAATAATTCAGGGCGCCTGAAGCAACTTTGCTGTTAAAAAGAATATAGCTGTAATACCTGGCTGCAAGTTCATTTATTTCAATTAGCCTGCTCTTTTTTTCAGTTTGGCGCGGTGCGCCTTCCTGATTGTATTTAAGACTATAATTTATTTTTTTTGCAAGAAATTCTGCTGCTTCCAAAAACTGCAGGTTTTCCATTTTCATAATAAAGCTGATTATATCTCCGCCTTCACTGCAGCCAAAACAATGATAAAGCTGTTTTCGCGCATCAACAGTAAATGAAGGTGTTTTTTCTTTATGAAACGGGCACAGGCCTGTGAAGTTTTTACCTGCTTTTTTAAGATTAACATAACCTGCAATTATTGTCTGTATATCAGCACGCGATTTAAGTTCTTCTATTTCACCTTCTTTTAAGCTGGCAGCCATAAAATATTCACTTCCTGTATAAATGTTTTTTATTATGCAGCTAACAGGGTGACTGACTTATAAGATAATACAGCATTATTATACAACAAACTTGAAAGAGTAAAACAGTTATACTGCCTGTTCTTCTAAATTGTTATTGATCTCAATATCAAGCCATGCCAGATTCTCTGAAAATAAATTCTGCTTTCTGTAAAAAAGGCTGAAAAACAGGGTTATTATCATTATAACTATAAGAGGATTTCCAGAGCCATAAAATGGAAGAGAGGGCCTCAGGTAAAATGAAGTATTGCTGAAAAATTCCTTAACTTCACGCACTGCCCAGTAGCCGGTCCACAAAAAACCGTTTATGGTAAATATAGTAAGGGAGACTGCCGATATAACAGCAATACCAAGAAGCACCTGGCCTGTTGTGTGCCTTCTTAGTTTTACCCTTGACCAGCTGACAAGCGGTATAAGCAGCAGTGTTGCAATGGCCCATTTTCCAAAGACCATAAGATATATAAGCGAAAACATGGTTATATAGCTTGAATGAAAGCTTATTTTATAAAATACTGTTATTATTGAAATTACCGGCAGGCCCAGAAGATAAATAAGATAGACTGTTTTTAAAAGCGCAGAGGATTTTAAAAATAATAAGACCAAAAACCCTGAGATTACACAAATATTTATAATCAGCAGCGGCAAGAGCCTTTCTTTTCTTTTTGGTATCTGTAAATCACTGATTCTTCCGGTTTTGTAAAGTAAAAGTATAAAAGAATAAGGTATTGCTGCAATAAAAAAATATGATACAAAAAATGCAGGTAATATCTGCGCCTGTATCGACCCTGCAGGATCATAAAAACAGACTGCAACAAATATAGGCAGCGCCAGGACAGAGCCGTCAAATAAAAACGACACTATCCTGGCAAATTTAGTTATCCCTGTTAACTGCATAAAATCATTATTTAGCAAGTTATAATTATTTATCCCTGAATATTTCACCTGTTGTTTCTTTAATAACGGCCTGGGCAGCTGCAAGCCTTGCAATTGGAACCCTGTATGGTGAGCAGCTTACATAATCAAAGTTATTCCGGTGGCAGAACTCAACTGATTCCGGATCTCCGCCATGCTCTCCGCAAATACCCACTTTAAGATCTTTTCTTGCTCCCCTGCCTTTTGCTACAGCCAATTTAATAAGTTCCCCTACGCCTTTCTGGTCAAGAGTGGCAAATGGGTCCTTTTCAAGAATCCCTTTTTCAATATAGTAGGGTAAAAATTTTCCGGAATCATCCCTTGAAAAAGCAAATGTAAGTTGTGTAAGATCATTTGTGCCGAAGCTGAAAAATTCAGCTTCAGTAGCAATTTCATCAGCATTAAGGCATGCCCTGGGAACCTCAATCATTGTACCCACTTTATAATCAAGCTTTACATTATTATTTTTAATTAAATCTTCAGCAATATCCACTATCTGCTTTTTGAGGATTTTTACTTCTTCAAGGATGCCTACAACTGGAATCATTATTTCAGGTTTTACAGGCATTCCCTGTTTTACAAGCTCAATTGCAGCCTCTATTATCGCCCTTGCCTGCATTTCCAGAATTTCCGGGTATGTAACCGGGAGCCTGCAGCCTCTATGTCCCATCATCGGGTTCATTTCATGCAAAGATACGACTGTTGATTTTAAATCCTCAAATTCTATTCCAAGTTCCTTTGCAATCTCTGCAATATCCTCATCTTCATTAGGCAAAAATTCATGAAGCGGCGGGTCAAGCAGCCTTATGGTTACAGGAAGACCTTCCATTACTTTAAATATATCAATAAAATCCTGCTTCTGGTAAGGAAGTATTGTCATCAATGCGTCTCTTCTTGACTTCTCATCCCTTGCAACAATCATCTTCCTTACAGCCTTAATCCTTGATGCCTCAAAAAACATATGCTCAGTTCTGCAAAGCCCTATGCCTTCAGCTCCAAATTTTCTTGCAACTTCGGAATCTTTTGGAGTGTCTGCATTTGTCCTTACACCCATTTTACGGAACTCGTCAACCCATTCCATAAATATGCTGAAATTCCCTGAAAGCTCAGGGTCTGTTACTGGCATTTCTCCCAGGAAAAGCTCACCTGTTCCTCCATCAAGAGTAATCCAGTCGTTTTTTTCAATTCTTGTGTCACCAACTGTGAAATAGTTTTTCTTTTCAAATACTTTAATTTCTTCTGCTCCTGCAACACAGCATTTGCCCATTCCTCTTGCAACTACTGCAGCATGTGATGTCATTCCGCCTCTGGCAGTCAAAATACCCTGTGCTGTTGCCATTCCCTCAATATCCTCAGGAGAGGTTTCTGTACGCACAAGTATAACTTTATTTCCTAATTTTGATTCCTCAACAGCATCAACAGCATGAAATACTGCTTTACCGACTGCAGCGCCGGGTGAAGCCGGAAGGCCCTTTGCAATAACTTTTGCTTTAGCTTTTTCTTTGGGGTCAAGCTGTTTATGAAGGAACTGGTCAAGCTGTGAAGGTTCAACTCGCAGTACAGCAGTTTTTTTATCAATAAGCCCTTCATTGAACATATCAACTGCAATCTGGACAGCTGCTGCTGCTGTTCTTTTACCTGTTCGCGTCTGCAGCATGAAAAGCTTGCCTTCCTGGAAAGTAAACTCAAGGTCCTGCATATCTTTAAAATGTTTTTCCAGTATTTCAAATATATCTGCAAGCTGGCCATATATTTGCGGCATTTCCACTTTTAATTTATCAATGCCCTGGGGCGTTCTTATGCCTGCAACAACATCCTCTCCCTGTGCATTTATGAGGTATTCACCATACTTAACGTTTTCACCGGTCGAAGGATTTCTTGTAAATGCAACACCTGTTCCTGAGTGTTGCCCCATGTTCCCGAATACCATTGCCTGTATATTTACTGCGGTACCGAGGTTATGCGGTATATCGTATAAATTCCTGTATGAAATGGCCCTGTTATTGTTCCATGAATCAAATACTGCATTTATAGACATTTTAAGCTGCTCTTTCGGATCCTGCGGAAAGCTGGTGCCCTTATCCTCAAATACTATATTTTTGTAATCCTGTACAAGTTCTTTTAAATCACTTGCGCTTAAGTCTGTGTCCACTTTGGCACCTTTTTCCTCTTTTTTGGACTGCAGCGCATGTTCAAATTTTTCATGCTCAACACCCATTACAACATTACCGAACATCTGTATAAACCTTCTGTATGCATCCCATGCAAATCTATCATTGCCTGTTTTTCTGATTAACGCCTGAACTGTATCATCATTTAATCCAAGGTTGAGCACTGTGTCCATCATGCCCGGCATGGATACAGCTGAACCTGACCTTACAGATACGAGCAGGGGGTTTTGTGCATCATTAAACTTCATTTCCATCTTTTTTTGGAGCCTGTCAAGACTTTTAAGTACCTGCTCCCACAGGCCTTCAGGCCACTTCTTGCCAAGCTCATAAAATAAATTGCAGGTTTCTGTTGTAATTGTAAATCCCGGCGGTACAGGAAGCCCGATATTAGTCATTTCAGAAAGGTTTGCGCCTTTGCCTCCAAGAAGCATTTTCATGTCTTTTGTACCCTCGCCAAAAAAATACACATACTGGTTTTCTGCCATTTTATAATTTCCTTTCTATTTGAATCATATTCCTGAATTACTATAATAAAATCCGTGGCCAGCACCACTTTTATAAAAACCCCTTGAATATACAGGGATTATATTAATTGACAAACCATGCGCCATAATTTTTCAAAAATTAAGTAATTATCCTATTTTTTTATAAAAAATCAAAATGTTTTTTACCTGCTACAGTATTTTTGAAAAATCAGCATATAAAAAGTACATATCAAGGCAGCACTTAATAAGATTTATCCTGTTTTGCCGCAATTTCTCATCCTTATCCATAACAAGGACTTTATCAAAAAAATCATTTATAAAAACTGAAAAACCTGATAACTCGTCAAGCATGGATTTAAATTCCCCGGATTTTTCCATTTCTTTCATACATTTTTGTCTTTCAATGAGCTCCCTGTAAAGAACCTTTTCTGCTTCCTCCTTAAAAAGACTGCTTTCAACATCGGTAAATTTTTTATCTTTTATAATGTTTTTACATCTTATCATTGGCTCTGCCAGCAGGGAAAGATTTCCTCCGCTGTCCAGATATGAAAAAAGCTCCGTGTATTTTAAATCAATATCTTCAGTAAATGCAAGCCCGGTGCTTCTTATTGCTTCAAAAATATCTGTTCTTTTCTGTTCTTTTTCCAGTTTAAACTTATACCTGGCAAATATAAAATCAGTAATCTCCAAGGCAGTTTGCCCGGGATTTTTAACAGCTGCGCTGAAGCTTTCATTAAAAAGGCCGG
>Ga0194125_10011483_pt1 | contig 11860 bp, 5 predicted proteins | sample TA2KigC250mmetaG_FD_148626 | JGI IMG/M metagenome (GOLD analysis project Ga0194125, IMG submission 148626) | Freshwater microbial communities from Lake Tanganyika, Tanzania - TA2015034 Kigoma Deep Cast 250m | ecosystem: Environmental > Aquatic > Freshwater > Lake | place: Tanzania: Lake... | reverse complement strand
TGATGCAGCCTGCCTGTGCGGCATTCATCGCGGCCGCCACTTCCTGGACCAACTGGTCGATATCCGTCGCCATCGCTTGCTTCAATTCCTCTGCACTTACCTGTTTACCGTCCATGACTTATTCTCCTTTCCAAAAAGGTTCATAAGTCACTGTAAACAAAGGAGTAACAGGGCGCCAGAAAAAAATCTCACACACGAAGACGACCGCGACAAGGAACGGCTGCTGCGGTCGGTTCTGCAGCGTTTCCGCGATCATCCGGGGCTGCTGTTGTGGAAGAACGTGGATGAGCCCTTCTGGGGCAAGGTCTCGGCGGAATCCATGGTCCGCGCCTACAAGATCATCAAAGAGGTGGACCCCTGCCATCCGGTCGGCCTGACGCAGGCGCCCCGCGGCACGGTCGAAGATCTGCGGCCCTACAATGCGGCCGCGGACCTCCTGCTGCTGGACATCTACCCGGTCGGGTATCCGCCCGGCATGCACTCTCTGGGGTCGAACAAGGAAATCAGCATGGTCGGCGACTACACCCGCTTCATCCGAGAGGTCGCGGAAGGCAAGCCGGTCTGGATGGTCCTGCAGATCGCCTGGAGCGGGGTGGTCAAGCCCGGCAAGACCTTGCGCTTTCCCACGTTCGCGCAGGAACGGTTCATGACCTACCAGGCCCTGATCAACGGCGCGCGGGGCCTGATCTACTTCGGCGGAAGCATCAAACCGGCCATGACCCCCGAGGACGCCAGGCTGGGCTGGAACTGGACCTTCTGGCGCCGCGTCCTGCGCCGCGTGCTCGAAGAAGTCGGCAACCACAGCCCCCTCGCGCCGGCCCTCGTGGCCCCCGACTCCCAGCTCCCGCTCCGGCTCCAAGGCGCCGACGACGTGGAATTCTGTGTGCGCGAAGTCGGCAATGAGATCTACCTGCTCGCCTGCAAACGCGAGGGCCCAACCGTCCAAGTGGAGTTTCGCGGCCTGCCCGCGGAAATCGGCGCAGGGGAGGTCCTGTACGAGTCCCCCCGCCAAGTCCACGCCAAGGAGGGCAAATTCACGGACTGGTTTGCCCCCTTCGATGTCCATGTCTATCGTTTTTGTCGGCCGTAGATCGCCTGGGATTCGATGTCAGCGAGCACATTATCCCCGAAATAGTCGCCAATGCCGGCCCGGTCACCAGATGCACTTGGAGACCCGAGAGAACGCAATTGCCTTTCGCTGGGAATCTGCTATGTTGTGGCCGTCACAGGATGCCGGTCAGGCGGCAATTCGGCTTTTGGCATAGGAGGCACTCATGAGCATGTCACGCATCATCCTGGTCGCAACCGTTACCCTGCTGTTCGTGGATGCTTTGTTCGGGTCGGTCCGCGTGACGCCGGTGCCGCCGACGGCGGGGACGAACGATTTCTACGTCAGCAACGCCCGGCCGCTGGCACCGAATCCACTGATCAAGCTGCCGGTCGGGGCGGTCAAGCCGCAGGGCTGGCTGCGGCGGCAACTGGAGCTGCAGGCCGAAGGGTTCTCGGGCCGCCTGACGGAGATCAGCCAGTTTCTGAGGAAGGACGGCAATGCCTGGCTGGCGGCCGACGGCGAGGGACACAGCCCGTGGGAGGAGATGCCCTACTGGCTCAAGGGCTTCGGTGACACCGGCTACGTCCTCGGGGACCAGCGGATCATCGACGAGGCGAAGGTCTGGATCGAGGGGATTCTGAACAGTCGCAAGCCGGATGGCTGGTTCGGCCCGCTGCCCAACCGCCGGGGTGCCCGGGGCAAGGACGGCAAGCCGGACCTGTGGCCCAACATGATCGCGCTCAACGCCCTCCAATCCTACTACGAATTCACCGGCGACCCGCGCGTCCTGGAGCTGATGCAGGAGTACTTCAAGTGGGAGCTGACGGTGCCGGAGGAGGACTTCCTGCCCCCTTTCTGGCAGCAGCAGCGGGCCAGCGACAACCTCGCCAGTGTCTATTGGCTCTATAACCGCACCGGGCAGGAGTACCTGCTGCAACTGGCCGAGAAGATCCACCGCAACACCGCGGACTGGACGGAGACCGTCGCCAGTTGGCACAACGTCAACATCGCCCAGTGCTTCCGCGCCCCGGCCATTTACTACCAGCAGGCGCGGGACCCGTACTTCCTCCAGGCGACCGAGCGGAACTACAACATGATCTGGGGCGTCTACGGCCAGGTCCCCGGCGGGATGTTCGGCGGCGATGAGAACTGCCGCCGCGGCTACTACGGCCCGCGCCAGGGCATCGAGACCTGCGCGTCCGTCGAGTTCATGCTCTCATGCGAGATGCTCCTGGCGATCACCGGCGATCTGACGTGGGCCGACCGCTGCGAGGACGTGACGTTCAATACCTTCCCGCCTTCCATGACGGCCGACCTCAAGGGCCTGCACTATCTCGTCAGCCCGAACCAGTGCCAGCTCGACAGCCAGAACAAATCGCCCGGCATCCAGAACAGGGGCGAGATGTTCTCGTACAACCCGCACCGCTACCGCTGCTGCCAGCACAACGTCGCGCACGGCTGGCCCTACCTGGCGGAGCACCTGTGGATGGCCACGCCCGACAACGGCCTGGCCGCGGTCTTCTATGCGGCTTCCGAGGTCACCGCCCAGGTCGGCGCCGGCCAACGCGTGACGCTCAAGGCCACGACCCATTACCCCTTCGAAGATACGATTCAATTCGCCGTGACGACCGCCCGGCCCGTGCAGTTCCCGCTGTACCTCCGCGTTCCCGGCTGGTGCGCCGCGCCGGCCCTGCGAATCAACGGCAAGAAGACGCCGGTGTACGCCGAGCCGCGAACGTTCATTGTCATCGACCGTCAGTGGAAGGACGGCGATACCGTCGAGCTGACGCTGCCGATGGAGCTGAGGCTGCGCTACTGGATTCGCAACGGCAACAGCGTCTCGGTCGAGCGTGGCCCGCTGACCTACTCGCTCAAGATCGGCGAGAAGTACACGCGTTACGCCGGCACGGACGAGTGGCCCGCCTTCGAGGTCTACCCGACCACCGCCTGGAACTACGGCCTGGTGATCGACGCCGACAAGCCGCTCGGCGCGCAGTTCGAGGTCCGCCCAAAGAGCTGGCCGAAAGACAACCAGCCCTTCGAAGCCCAGGGCGCTCCGATCGAGATCCGGGCCAAGGCGAAGAAGATCCCGACCTGGCAGCCGGATGCCCTCGGCCTGATCGGCGAGGTGCAGCCCAGCCCGATCCGGTCCCAGGAGCCGGTCGAGACGGTGACCCTGATCCCGATGGGGGCGGCGCGGCTGCGGATCTCGGCGTTTCCCTGGATCGGAGAGAGCCCGAATGCCCGTGAATGGCAACAGTTGCCGGCGCGCCAGGCCCGCCTCGCGGCCCGCGCGTCCCACTGCTGGCACGCCGACACGACCGACGCCCTCAGCGACGGGGAGCTGCCCGCGAACTCGCGCGACGGGAGTATCCGCCGCTTCACGTGGTGGCCGCGCCGGGGCACCCGCGAGTGGGTCGAATATGACTTTCCGAAGCCCCGCCAGGTGAGTCAGGCGGAGGTCTATTGGTACGACGACGCCCCCACCGGCGGCTGCCGCCCGCCACAAGCCTGGAAGCTCCTGTACAAGGATGGCGACAACTGGAAGGACATCCCCAACCCCTCCGCCGCGGGCCTGAAGCCGGATCAGCTCAACAAGATGACGTTCGATCCGGTGCAGACCGCGGGCCTGCGCTTGGAGGTCCAGCTCCAGGAGAGATATTCCGCCGGCATCCTCGAATGGCGGGTGCCGTAGCCCGGCAAGACGCGGCCGCACACACGCAGAGCCGGGGCTCGTGCCGGCCTGGGCCCGTTACGAACAGGACGTGCGGTGCTGAGGTAGAGAATATGGAGTACGAGTTCTTTGTGAAGGAAAACGAGCGAGCATGAACGACCAATCCGCACAACTGCCGTGGGATCAATTGCAGCATTCGAAGGACGGCATTCCCTGGCCGGCTTTGCATGCGTTTGCGGCTGCCGTACCGACAGACCCGGGCGTGGGTCAGCAACTCTTCGAGGTCTATGACTAGGCGTACCGCGAGTCCTCTCACCAACTCACGTACGCGGATTTCTACGTAGCCGCGATCTTCGCCCTGACGGCTCCCAAGCTCGATGAGGAGCGCCGGCGCAAGATTGGGGGATTCCTGATAGAGAAGCTCAGGCCGGCCGCGACGGCGCGGATGTATCTCTGGAGATCCTGTTGGCGGCCGCCGGCACGATGGGGCCTGCCATCGTTCCGGCCGTCCTCGACGCAATTGCCGACGAGCCGGACACTCACGGAGCTTGGATCTTCCTGTGGGGCCTGACGAAGCTCGCGGCCCGGAGCGAGGACGAGGCTCTGCGGGGCCGGGTGATCCGGGCCTGCATCGACCTGCTGGAGAAAGTCGAACGCGGGGAGGCCGACCCCGGCGAAGGTATGAACGCGGCGTGGACGCTCGCTTTGTTTCAGCACCCCGAGCACGAGGCCTTGTTGCAGCGGTTGGTGGAAAAGCCCATGGCCCGCTGGTGGAGCGCCGACTATCGGGGGGCCTTGGAACTCCTGCAGGGCCATCCGGAGCACGCGCTCCCACCGGAACTCTGGGAGCAGCCGGTCGAAGAGTGGCTGACCTCCCGCTGCCGGATGGTCGAGAAGGCCGCGGCGGAGGCCGCTCAGCCCACCCCGCCGCCCGAGGAAGACCCCGATGAGAGGTTCGCCAGGACCCTGGCGAACGACTTCATACGTTCTCCCGTCGCCGTGGGGCTGCCGCGCGAGCTCCTTCAGGATGCGTCCACGATCGTCTACTACCTCGCGCGTCTCTCACGCGAGCACCTCCGCACGCATCCGCGTGATTGGAACGAGGCCGTCTTGCACGACCTCCTGCTGGTTCTGGTGCCGCACGAGGCCCCGCTGGACCGGGAACAGCTTGAGAAGACCGCCCCTATCACCCAGGCGTTTCTATACTGGCTCCAGACCCAGAACATTTTGGCCGAGACCGATGCGCTAATGGCGAAGGTCCGCCAGTGGAGCGATCGGATCGTCGTCCAGGGCTCCGACCGCCGGAATTGGGGTTCGCGCAAGACTCTCGTGATGGAAACCGCAGAAGCCGGCCCGGAGGCGATAATAGAAAAGATGATCGAGCTTCTGACCCGCCAAGCCGACGCGGCGATGGAGGGCCCGCCCGGGCGGCCGAAGCCGGCGTGGCGCGAGCCGGCTATTCCGATCGGCGAGCATTCCGCCAAGCCCGCCCGCAACGCCCCCTGCCCCTGCGGCAGCGGGAGAAAGTACAAGAAACGCCACGGCCGCCCCGAGGCCGAACAGACAACCAGCCGCTGAGGCAGCGGAAGCACCACACCGCGCAGGCGGAGAGATCGATTCCAAATCCCAAAGCCGCCCCGGGGGCGGAAGCACCAAATCCCAAATCCCAAACAAATCCCCATGACCAAGACGCCTGCCGGCCGGCCGGCAGGCCGAGCCAACTGATCAGTCGGATCGGACAGATCGGACGGATCTTGGGATTTGTTTGAGATTTGGAGCTTGGTGCTTGGAATCTCCTTGAGTCAGAATCACGAAGAAAGAACGAAGCGGTAACAAAGTGGTAACACGGCAGGAGTTACCATCTACTTATGAAGATCGAGCGCGAACCCTGATTTGGAAGGAGTGCAAGCCATGAGAGGAACAAGTAAAAAGGAAAAAGGGAAAAGGCAAAAGAGGAGAGGGGGTTCCATTTCGCCGTTTTCTTCGTTTCTTCTACCTCTTGCCTTTTGCCTTTTGCCCTGCTTGCTGTCTGGCTCCGCGCACGCGAAGTCGGCGGCGGAGTTGTTGCGCGAGGGCCTGTACGCCGAGGAGGTCGAAGGCAACCTCGAGGCGGCCATCGGGATCTATCAGCAGATCATCCTCGACACAGCCGCGCCGCGGAATCTCGTGGCGCAAGCCCTGTACCGCCAAGGCATGAGCTTCCTGAAGAAGAGGGATGAGGCCCGGGCGCGCGAAGTACTCCAGAGACTGGTGAAGGACTATCAGGATCAGACGCAAGTCGTCGCCAAGGCCCGGCCCCTGCTGGAGGAGCTGGGCAACGCCGACCCGGCTTCGCTCATGCCGCCGGAGACGCTTGTGTATGTTGAGATCGGCAGCCCCGGCCGCCAACTGGCGACCATTCTGAACATGCTCAAGGGAACGCCCTTGGAGAACCCGCTCAATCTCATCAATAGAAAAGACGGTCCGCAGGGCGCCGGCGGAGGCGCCCGTGCGGCCGGCGGCAAGGACCCCATGCAGGTGCTCAGCAGTCTTCTCAATCCCGCCATGCAGGCGGAGCTCGAGAAGATCCGCGGCATCGGTGTCGGTATCCAGGATATCCGCGGAAAGAACCCCTCGGCGCTCATCGTGGTATACCCCGGCAAGAGCGACGCCCTGCGGGGCCTGCTCCAGATGGCGGCGAGCGTGTTGGGCAGTGCGGCGGCCCCCATCGCAGGCATGCAATCGGTGGTGTTCGGCGACGGGGGAGCGGCCGCGTTCGACGAGACGGTCGTCATCCTGGCCACGCCTTCGGCGCAAGCGAGAGACCTGCTCCAGTGGTCGGTTCGGCAATACAAGGCCCAGGCCGGCCAGCCCTCGCTGGCCTCCGCCAACCAGTCCTTCGCCCGGATCAGCAAACAGGCCCGCCAGCGGAATGCCCTGACCTTATGGGTCAACGTCGATGCGGCCCACGCCCGGCTCCGCGCCGTGCTGCCGCCGGACCAGATTCCGCCCCAGATGCACCGAGCCGACCTCATGCTCGATCTCCAGAACATCGACGATCTGATCGTGACCTTGTCGTTGCGCGAGACCGGGGCGGCCCTGGAGGCGAACATCGGCTTCAAGCCGGGATACCAATCGATGGCCTACAGCCTGATCCACACGCCCAATCTGAACCGGGCCCAACTCCGCGTCATTCCCGCCGAGGCCGTGGCGTTGGCCAGTCTCACGTTGGGTGATATCGGGACGCCGCTGGCACACGCCGTCCGCGACAAGATCCGCGGCGAAACCGGGCTGGACCTCGGACCGGAGATCTTCGGCAACGTCGAGCAGGTCTCGTTGTTCCTGGTGCCGCCGAAGGAGTCCGTGCTGCCGCAGGGTCCCCAGGTCCCGCCGATCGTGCGGTCGATCGGCCTGGCGATCACCAGCCGCGACACGGAAAAGACGCACAAACTGGTGATGACCCTGCTGCAAATGGCCAAGCTGGCGGCGTCTGAGACACAACAGCCCCCCACGGAGACCGGGCGGTACGAAATCGCCCTGGCCCACGGCATGAAGCTCTTCGGCTACACGCACGAGGCGAACCGGACGATGGTCCTGTCGCTCAATTCACAACTGGTCGAGCAGTCCGTCACCGCCACGCGGCAGGAGACCTCCGTCCTCACCGGCGGCCCCTTGCAGGATGCCCTGACGACCCTGTCGCCCACCACCAGCAAGCTCGTCCTGGTCAACGTCGGCGCGGCCCTGCAACTGGCGGCCGAGAACATCCAGCTCCCGTCGCCCGAGGCCGCCCGGCAGGCGAAACAACTGCTGCAGGAGTTGAGCCAAGCCGCGCAGAAGACCACGATTCGCCTGCTGACGAGCGAGGCCGCCGACAGCTTCGGCGTCCGCCTGAGCCTCAGCGACCTGCCGCCGCTCCAGCAGCTCCTCGGGCCGATCACCCAGTTGTCGCGGATGGTGTCCGAGGCCAAGGCCCAGATGGGTCAGGCGAAAGCGCAGGCCCCTGTGCCCATCAGCATTCTGCCCGCGGACCGCCCGCCGGTGGTGGATGGGCAGGTGGACGAGGTCTGGAAGGGCGTGGCCGCGCAGATCCTGGGCCACGTTGTTTACGCCCCGATCTCGTCCGAAGCGGATCTGGCGGCCCGTTTCAAGACGATCTACGACGACGAGGCCTTGTACTTCCTCGTGGAGGTGACCGACGACCGCCTGGTGAGCGATTCGGCCGAGTACTGGCTGGACGACGGCGTCGAGATCTTCATCGCCGCGGACAACAACAAGGCCGACGTCTACAGCGACAGGGACTATCAGTTCCACTTCGACTGGGACAGCACCGCCCCCGCGTTCGGCGAGTCGCGCCACAACCAGACCAACGGCGTCCAGTACGCCTTCGCCCGCACCGACACGGGCTACCGCCTGGAGGCCAAGCTGCCCTGGGCCACGCTGGGGACGAGGCCCGCCGTGGGCAAGAAGATCGGGCTCGACGTGCACGTCAACGACGACGACGACGGCGGCGACCGGGACACCAAGATCATGTGGTTCGGCCGGCGCGACATCGCCTGGCAGCAGCCCAGCGCCTTCGGCACCGGCGAGCTGGCAGGTCTGGTCGCCTGGTGGAAGTTGGACGAGCAGGCAGGGCGAACCGCGGCCGACAGTTCCGGCCAGGGCCACAACGCAACCGTACAGGGCAATCCTGACTGGCAGCCCGCCGCGGGCAGACTCGGCGGGGCCATCGCCCTCGGCGGGGACGGCGATTTCCTCGACGTTGCCGCCGGTGCGGCGTTCGATTGCAGCGCGGGCGTGACCGTCGCCGCGTGGATCCGGGTGAACGCCTTCGACAGGCCCTGGCAGGCCATCGTCACCAAGGGCGACAACACCTACAGGATTCAAAGAAACAATGAAACCAACACGCTCGAATTCGCCTGCACCGGTCTGGTCATCCCCGGGGGCAACCCCTATGGCAGCCTGTTCGGTTCCACCCCGATCGGCCGCAACCAATGGCACCACGTCGCCGGCGTGTACGACGGGAAAAGGATGTACCTCTACGTGGACGGCACCCTGGACGCTTCGCAGGAGGCATGGGGGGCCATCAACACGAACGACACCCCGGTGCAGATCGGTGCGAACACCCAGATGCAGGATCGGTTCTGGAACGGCCTGCTCGACGACGTTCGCATCTACAACTACGGCTTGTCCGAAGCCCAGATCCGCCGGCTCTATCAAGAAGCGAAATAGCCTCTACTCATGATGGGAACTGTGGGAGGCCGGCGCGGAGCCGGCCTCTCGCATTTCCAAGCCACGCAGGATATGATAGTGGCGTGCCGGCAGGTAGGGTGGGGCTGGCCCCACCGCCTCCTCCGGCGGCAAATTCACGGTGGGGCAAGCCCCACCCTACATACTGTATAACGTGACGCACGATGAAGCTCTTTCATTCTCATCCCGGTTTCGGGCAGTTTCGCTGGGTCGTCCTGCTGCTGACGGTGGCGGTGGTCCTGCCCACGGCCGGTCTCTTGTGGTTCATGAGTCACGTGGTTCGCAACGAGCGTCTGGTCGTCCGGCAGAAGCTCACGCTGTTCTACAAAGGGCGGCTGGCCGAGGCCGTCGAGCGGGCCAATGCGAAGTGGACCGACTCTTGCCGGCACTTGCAGATCAGGCCCTCGGTTCATCCCTATCGACAGTTGGTCGCCGCGGTAAGCCAGGAGGGCTATGCCGCCCTGCTGGTCTATGATGCCGCCGGGCAGCGGCTGTATCCCGCCATCTCGACCGACGCCGAGGACCTGGCCCGCCCGTCGGAGGCCTTTGCCGATGCCTGGGAGATGGAGTCCATCACCCAGCAGTACGAGCAGGCGGTGCAGCGCTACGAGGAGTACGCCCGGATCAGCGATAGTTACGGGCGTCTGGCTGCCTATATCGGCAAGAGCCGTTCGCTCGCCAAGCTCGGCCGGCTCGACGAGGCCATCACCGAATGCCGGTTGCGGGTGGCGTTCAGCCCCCTGGCCGAGACGGGCGATGCCCGTTGCCTGGCCCTGATCGCCAATGCCCGGCTGCTGCTGCTGAGCTGGATGCAGGGCAATCCCGCGTATCTGTCGCTCTACGAAGAGACCTACCGCAGACTGGTCGCCATGCTCTACAGCGCCAACAGCGCGGGCTTTGCTCTGCCCGCCGACCAGAACCTGTTCATTGCCCGCAAAGTCCTGGAACTCGGGCAACAGAATGGTCTGTTGGACAAGAACGCCGATCCCTTTCGCAGCGCCACGCTCCAGAAGCTGATCGAGGCGGAAGAACAATCCATCCGCCTGGCCGAGTGGCTCCGCACGGCGGACGCGTTTCGCAACTGGGAGCCGGACAAACTGCAGGAGTTCGGGCCCGGGGGCGACAGGGGCGACAGGGACAGAAGATGGAAGATGGAGGATAGGAATCCGAAGGGAGAAGGCAAAGGACAGAGGACAGAGGACGGAGAACAGAGGACAGAAAACGGGGCATCGTCCGCCGTCCTCCGTCCTGCGTCCTCGGAGCCCCCTCCTCCGCCCTCGGAAACGCGTCCGCCCTTCTCCGGGCCCCGTCCCCCGCCGCCCTCCCGGCGCGACGCATCCCGCGGCGCACCACCCGCGCCCCCCATGCCCTTGGCGCCGCTGCCGCGCGCCGCCGGGGCGGAGGGCCGCTTCTACGGCATCCTCCACAAGACCGCGCAGGGGACGTGTGCGGCTTTCCTGTCCGGCGCCCAGATCGCGGCAACCCTGGTGGATGCCCTGGGCGATCTGGCGGACTCCAATATCGATTATCGCATCCTCGACGGGACCGGTCGCGTGCTGGCGGGCAGCGACGAGACCGAGCGCGAGCCTGCCGTGGTCGGGCCTATCGGCGCACGGTTCCCCGACTGGTCGATCCAGTTGTTCTTCAAAGATACCGATGTTTTCAAGCGGGCCGCCGACCAGCAGATCGCCGTCTACACCTGGACGGGCGTGCTCTTCATCGTTCTGATCCTCGCTTCGGGCACCGTGGCCACCCGCAGCCTCGGCCATCAGGTCAAGCTCAACCGGCTCAAGAACGACTTCATCGCGACCGTCACGCACGAGCTCAAGACCCCCCTGGCTTCCATGCGCGTCCTCGTCGATACGCTGCTCGAAGGCAACTACCGCGATCAGAACCAGGTCACCGAGTACCTGCAGCTCGTCGCCCGCGAGAACGAGCGGCTGAGCCGGCTGATCGACAACTTCCTGACCTTCTCGCGGATGGAGCGGAACAAGCAGGCCTTCCAGATGCGATCCGTCAGCCCGATCAGCATCGCCCGCACGGCGGCCCAAGCGGTCAAGACCAAGTTCGGCCGGGGCCACTGCTGCTTCGAGCTGGTCGCACCCGACGAATTGTGCGACATCGAGGCCGACCACGATGCCATGGTCACGGTCCTGGTCAACCTGCTGGACAACGCCTACAAGTACTCGCATGAGGACAAGCAGATCAAGCTGACCGTCGCGGGCGACGAGCGCTCGATCCGCTTCAGCGTCTCCGACAACGGCCTGGGCATCCCCCGGCGGGCCCTCAAGAAGATCTTCCGGCGCTTCTACCAGGTGGACCGCAGCCTCTCCCGCCGGACCGAAGGCTGCGGCCTGGGCCTGAGCATCGCCAAGTTCATCGTCGACGCCCACGGCGGCGCCATCGCCGTCGAGAGCAAACCCGGCCAGGGCAGCACGTTCACCGTCACTCTCCCCACCGCCTCGGGCCCGTGATCGGCGCGCCGCTGTGCGAAATCCGCAAGCGGTCCCGGCCCTCACCTGCCCGTATCTACGGAGAATGGCTCGGAGCGCCGATGGGCTTGTTCGCCCGCCCAGATCCGGTAGGCCAGGAGGTTGAGGCCCTGGTCGAGGTGGGTCACCGACGTGTGGTACACGGGACCGTCGAGGTACTCGGCTCCGGTGACATCGACCAGCCGGATCTCATCGAGCCACACGCCCCGGTCGGCATAGAACGTTCCGGGGACATACTCGAAGCGGATCAGAAGATTCCGTCCCGCGAAAGCGGCCAGGGGGATGCGGATATCCGTCCATTTCTCGCGAATCGTGCCGGTCACCGACCACACCGCGGTGAAGCTGCCTCCGCCGTTGGTCGAAACCGACACGGAGAGGCCGTCCTTCGCCAAGCCGTACCTGGTCTTGAAAGTCAGT
>Ga0194125_10011481_pt1 | contig 11860 bp, 7 predicted proteins | sample TA2KigC250mmetaG_FD_148626 | JGI IMG/M metagenome (GOLD analysis project Ga0194125, IMG submission 148626) | Freshwater microbial communities from Lake Tanganyika, Tanzania - TA2015034 Kigoma Deep Cast 250m | ecosystem: Environmental > Aquatic > Freshwater > Lake | place: Tanzania: Lake... | reverse complement strand
AGAGAAAATTTTGTGATAGATGAGCAGGGAAACCGCATCGGGGTATTTTTGGATATCGAAGATTATCGGCGGCTATTGGAGGAGATAGAGGAACTTGAAGCTATTAAAGCCTATGATGCCGCCAAGGCTTCCGGCGATGAGGCCATCCCCTTCGAACAGGCAGTCTCTGAAATTGAGCAACATCGCGGATGAGCCACAATATCTCCATTCTGCGCCGGGCGCAGAAAGAGCTGGCGCAACTGCCTGGCGGAGCCTATGAGCACGTGCGGGATGCCATAAGCGCCCTTTCTCGGGAACCGAGACCGGCGGGATGCGATAAGTTGACGGCGCGTCCGGGGTGGCGCATAAGGGTTGGGAATTACCGCATAGTTTTTGAAATTGATGATAAAAACAAAAATATAGTAGTCCTTCATATTGGTCATCGGCGCGACATTTACCGATAAACCTCTTATCACTCTTTACCCCAAGAAAGGCTCAAAATGACCCTGGTTTACATCTTATTCGCATTGGTGGTGGTCTCCCTCATCGGCGCGGTGGCCATTTACAACAAGCTGGTGAAAAACCGGCAGATGGTGCAGGAGGGCTGGTCCGGCATTGACGTGCAGCTCAAGCGCCGCCATGACCTCATCCCCAACCTCATCGAAACGGTGAAGGGTTACATGGGCCATGAGAAAGGCGTCCTGGAAAAGGTCACCGAACTTCGGGCCAAAAGCCTCCAGGCCGGGGGCGTGGGGGAAAAGGCCCGGGTGGAAGGGGCTCTAGGCGCGGCCCTGGGCAACCTCTTTGCAGTGGCGGAAAATTACCCCGATCTCAAGGCCTCCCAGAACTTTATCGAGTTGCAGCGCTCCCTGGCGGACATCGAAAGCGAAATCCAGTTGTCCCGGCGCTATTACAACGGCGCGGCCCGGAATCTGAACATCCTCATCCAGTCCTTTCCCAGCAACCTCATCGCCAACGCCTTCGGCTTCACCCTGGCGGAATACTTTGAAATCGAGGAACCCGGGGAACGGGCCGTGCCCAAGGTGAGCTTTTAGAGGCGGTTTTCGGTTTTCGGTCTTCGGTTTTCGGTTAAAAGAATAGGACTATCAAAGTGATACAATTTAAGTGTCTAAAAAAGGAAAATAGAAATAAAGTAGGCATCCTGACCCGGTTTCCTTTGACTGCGATGGTCCTGGTCCTGGCAGCGGCGCTGGCTTTCCTTGGTTTTGCTTCGCCTCTGATGGCCGCGCCCGAGCGCATTCTGGATTTCCACAGCCATATCGTGGTCCATCCGGACTCCACCATGACGGTGACGGAGACCATCAAGGTAAAGAGCGCCGGCCAGGAGATTAAGCGGGGAATAATCCGCGACTTTCCCACCACTTACCAGGACCGGTTCGGCAACACCGTCAAAGTGGACTTCAAGGTGGAGCAGGTGTGGCGGGGCGGCAAGCCCGAGCCTTACCATATCGAACACGTATCCAACGGCGTAAAGATTCGCATCGGCCAGAAGGACGTGTTCCTGCGCCCGGACGTTTACACTTACGTCATCACTTATCACACCGGACGCCAGTTGGGCTATTTCCAGGACTTTGACGAACTCTACTGGAACGTCACCGGCGCCGGCTGGACCTTGGCCATGGACCGGGCCGGGGCCACGGTGGTTCTCCCGGCGGGAGCCAAGATCCTCCAGCACGCGGGCTACACCGGCCCCCAGGGAGCCAAGGGGAAGGACTACTCCGTCTCCCATGACCAGGAGGGCCACATCGTCTTCACCACCACCCGGGGTTTGGGTCCCCGGGAAGGGTTGACCATTGCCGTGGCCTGGCCCAAGGGCCTGGTGCTCCAGCCCTCCGGCCAGGAAAAGATGGGGCATTTCCTGCAAGACAACCTGAGCGCCGCGGTAGCCCTCATCTGGCTGGCGGTGCTTTTCTGCTTTTACCTGTTTACCTGGGTTAAGGTGGGCCAAGACCCGGCCAAGGGCACCATCATTCCCCTGTTCAGCCCGCCCCCGGGGTTTTCGCCCCCTTCGGTGCGCTATCTTAACCACATGGGTTTCGATAACAAAACCATGGCCGCGGCGGTGGTGGATATGGCCGTGAAAGGCGAGTTGACCATCCAAGAAAATGACGGGGATTTCACCCTGCGGAAAAGGGACGGCGATGGGGTCGGTTTATCCCCCGGAGAAATCCGGGTTTCAAGCCATTTGTTTTCCTCCAGCGATGCCCTTGTCCTCAAAGACTCCAACCACGCCCGGATCAAGAGCGCTCTGAACGTCCTGCAAGAGTCCCTGAAAAAGGAACTGGAAAAAATCTACTTTAACTCCAACTCCGGTTATTTCTTCTCCGGATTGGCCCTCACCATTTTGGGGCTGGGGGCCATAGTCCTTACCTCCGAGGAAAAGTTCGCTGCGGGTTTCAGCGCCGTGTGGCTCGCCGGCTGGACCGTGGCGGTCTACTTCTTGGGGGTTAACGCCTACCGGCGCTGGCAAAGCGGCAAGATCTTCAGCGCGGTGTTTGCCACCTTGTTTTTCCTGCCCTTTTTCGTCGGCGAGATTGCCGGCCTGGCTTTTCTGACTTTCGCCATTTCCCTGGTCCCCGCCTGTTTGCTCGCCCTCATGGTGTTCCTGAACGGGCTGTTCTATCATCTTCTCAAGGCCCCCACCCTCCAGGGCCGCAAAATCATGGATCAGATCGAGGGGTTCAAACTCTATCTGTCCGTGGCCGAACAGGACCGCCTGGAAGTGCTCCATCCCCCGGAAAAGACGCCGGAACTCTTTGAAAAATACCTGCCTTACGCCCTGGCCCTGGATGTGGAGAATGAGTGGTCGGAGCAATTCGCCGACGTGCTGGCCCGGGCCCAGGTGGACGGCCGGCCATATTCCCCCACCTGGTACTCGGGAGGATCTTGGGACCATTTCGGGTCTTCGGAATTTGCCTCCTCCCTGGGATCTTCCTTTGCCGGGGCCATCGCTTCCTCCTCCTCTCCTCCCGGTTCCTCCTCGGGAAGCGGCGGCGGCGGCTCCTCCGGAGGCGGCGGCGGAGGCGGCGGCGGCAGCGGGTGGTAGGAAGATTTAGCTGTCAGCAGTCAGCATTCAGCATTCAGCCAAAAATATTTTAGCTGAAAGCTGATAGCTTTATAGCTGAAACACAACCGAGGTCTCCGAAGAATGCTCCATACTTTTACCCGCCTCCGGGGCTTTATTCTGCTGGTGGTCTGCCTCGCCTTGGTCACCGGCGCCCAAGAAAAGCCCACCGAGAAAGACCTTTTCCTCCATTCCTCCGCTTTGGGAGATTTCCGCAAGGCCAAAAAGGTGAGAGAAACGGGCCAGGCGTCTTTAAAAGTCTGGGACCATTTACAGGAATACCTGCGCAAGTTTCACGGAGGCGCCCCGGAGCTGCGTTCGGGCCTGGACCAATTGGCGGTTACATATGATGAGAGCTGGGTCCTGGAGCAGGATGATTACTTAAAGCTAGGGAAAAAACGGGGAGCCAGCCGAACCCCGGACTTGATAAAGCTCTACTGGAATGAGGACCGGGTTCAAGCCCTGACGGTGGAACGGGCCTTCAAGATCGATCCTCTCACCTTCCAAACCTTTTCCGGCCCCGAATACCGGCTGATGGCCATTTTTCCCCGGGAACACCTCCTAAAAGAATTGGCCCTCCAGGCCGAGAAAGACAAGACATTCCAGGCTCTTCTGCCTTTCGAGCACTTAAGGGAAGCCAAGAAAGCCCTGGCGGAAGGGAATCCCGACGCCCCCGACCTGCGGCAGCGAACTTACGGCAGACTGGAAGACGCCCGGCGGCACCTGGAAGCCATCACCCGGAAAAACGAGGAATACGGAGAAGCCAAGGAATTGCTCCGGGAGGTCAACCGCCGGGAGAAGGACCTGAAAAACCAGCACGAGGCCATGGCTAGGGCGGCGGAAGGGGAGGCGGTGAAACGCCGGCAGGACCTGGCGGCGCAATTGGACCGGGAGTTTTTAACCAAGGGCTTCGACGTCAAGATCGAGCTCCGGGGCGCCGCCAAGGATGAGATAATCCTTGAATGCGTGTTGTTTTCCCGGCCCATGGTGTTTTTCTTCCTGGATAAGAGCGACCTGGTGAAACAGTTTAAGGACGCGGGTTTCCGGGAAGCGACTTTCACCAATAAGGCCATCAAATATTCCTGGGAGATAGACCTGGAAGGCTTGTAATATTTGACCGGCATTGACTTGGGGGCTATCAAAGCTTAACTTTCGCTCATCTCTTAATTTTTCAGGATATTAATTAACACCCCACGGCCCCGACCATGGCTTCTCCCAGCTATCCCCGGAAAATCCCCTGGCATCTCATCATCATCTTTTGTTTGCTCTCCCTGGGCATCGCCCTGACCGGATATTTTTATTATGAGCGGCAGCAGAGTCTGTTAAAGCAGGCTAAACAGGAAGAACTGGCGGCCATTGTCGACTTGAAGATCGAGCAGATTGTCGCCTGGCGCGACGAGAAAATAGCCGACGCCACCACCTTTATGGAAGACCGGTTCCTGGCGGAGCGGGTCAATGAATGGCTGTCGGGCAACCCGGCGCCCGGTCTCCGGGAAGAGATCCTGCACCGCCTGGAGGGCCTGAAAAGCGCTTATCAGTTTATAGGCGTTTTTCTCATCGATATCCATGGAGAGGTCCGGGCGGCCATTCCTCCCGAATCCGCCCCTCTATGTTCGGTTTCCAAGTCCCTGGTTAATGAAGCCCTGCGAACCAAGCGCGTCGTCTTCTCCGACCTTTACCGGGATGAGCAGACCTGGGAAGTGCATCTCAGCATTCTGTCGCCGCTGTTGGTGCATCGAGGACCTGACCTAGTGACGGTGGGCGTCATCCTGATTCGCATTGACCCCTACCAGTTCCTTTATCCCCTGGCTCAATCCTGGCCCGCTCCCAGCCAAAGCGCGGAGATCGTCCTGGTGCGCCGGGAAGGTGACGAAGTGATATACTTGAACGAACTACGCCACCAGAAAAATGCCCCTCTGACTTTGCGGCGATCTTTAAACGAGCCTGGCCTGCCCGCAGCCCTAGCGGCCCGGGGCCGGCAGGGCATCTTCGAAGGCATTGACTACCGGGGCGTTCCTGTAGTGGGCGCCTTAGGTCAGGTGCCTGAAACTCCTTGGTTTTTTGTCGGCAAAATAGATACCCAGGAGATTTACGCCCCCTTGCAGGAACGCGTTCGGATAATATTGTCTGTGGTCCTCCTGTTAATCGTCGGCTCCGGAATCAGTGTAATCCTGGCCTGGCGGAACCAGCAAGCCCGGTTTTACCAGCAGCAATATGAAATGGAACGGGAAGGCCGCGTCCTTTCCCAGCGTTACGAATATTTAACCCGGTATGCCAACGATATTATCCTGGCGGCCGACGCGGAGATGCGCATCGTGGAGGCCAATGACCGGGCCGTGGCTTCTTACGGATATCCCAGGGAGGAACTGCTGGGACTGCGCCTGACCGATTTGCACTCCCCGGAGGAACGGGACCTCCTGGCGGACCGGATGCGGCAGGCCGTGGCGCAGGAGGGTCTGGTTTTCGAAGCTCGGCAACTGCGGAAAGACGGTGCGACCTTTCCGGTGGAAATCAGCTCCCGGTTATTAGAGGTGGGCGGTGAGCAATTTTATCAGAAAATCATTCGGGATATTTCTGAACGGAAGCAGGCGGAAGAGGAAATCCGCCAACTCAATGAAGAGCTGGAGGAACGGGTCCGGCAGCGCACCGCCCAACTGGAGGCCGCGGTCCGGGAACTGGAAGCCTTTTCCTACTCCATATCCCATGACCTGAGGGCGCCACTCCGGGCCATGGCCGGCTTCTCCCGGATGGTTCAGGAGGAGTATGCGGCCAGCCTCGATGCCGAGGGCAGGAGATTGCTTCAAGTGATTCAGAGCAACGCTCAGCTCATGGGGCAGCTCATCGACGACCTGCTGGCCTTTTCCTGGTTGGGGCGCCAGGAGCTTAAAATTGAGGCCATCTATTTAGAGGATATGGCCAGGCAGGTGGCCGGCGAACTTAAAGGGCAGGCGCCGAACCGGCAAGTGGATTTGACCATCAAAACCATGCCGGCCGCTAAAGGTGACTCCTCCATGATCAAACAGGTCCTGGTCAATTTGCTGTCCAACGCCTTCAAGTTCACCAGGTTCAAGGAAACCGCGGTTATCGAGGTGGGCGGCTGGGTCGAAGATCCTGAAAATATTTATTATATCAAAGACAACGGGGCAGGCTTCAACATGGAGTATGCCGGGAAATTGTTCGGCGTTTTTCAGCGCCTGCACCGCAGTGATGAATTTGAAGGCACCGGGGTGGGCCTGGCCATTGTCCAGCGGATAGTGCAGCGCCACGGCGGCCGGGTCTGGGCCCAGGGAAAGCCCCAGGAAGGGGCCACCTTTTATTTCGCCCTGCCCACCAATCTGAGTTTAGTGGAACACCCTCCGAAGTCGTTTATTTCCCCTAATCCGGCTTAAGCGCCAAAAACGAGGGATCCCGGCTTACCAGCCAGTGGCCAACGTCCTCGCCCCATTACTTTCCGCCGCTTCCCCCTTGGTTAGAAGGGCGGTCAAATCCTTAGGACCTTTCATGCCCCTCTGCTTATCCTTCCCCCGACGCCGTCGAAATAACTTCACAACTTCGCCGAATGAAAGGATTTTTTGTGTTATACTTTCTATATGTAAACAGTCGTTCATGAGCCTTCGGCTCACCCGTAAATAATGAAAAGTTATTGGTGGCACATCGCGGCCTAAAGGCCGCAACCAAACTAAAAAATGACCTAATTACTTTAATCAAATCAAGGTGTTACAGGCAAAATCTTCGCGAAAAAACCAGAAACTCGGATTCAGTAGCACAGCGCGGCCTTTGGCCGCAACCAAATGATATTATTTCTCGCCAAGGCGCAAAGGGCGCCAAGGAAAAATGCAGGGTGGGCACTGCCCACCATTTCCTTTCCTAAATCAGTAGGTTAACAACGAATTCTTGTTGAAAAAACCAGAAACTCGGATTCAGTAGCACAGGCTTTCCAGCCTGTGCCGTCTGGAACTTTTCAGGACGCGAAATTGAATGGCCCGGCGCGGGATAATAACCAGGATATTTTATGCCTCTTGCTCATCTGAAAAGCCTGATCACAAATTTTAAGGAACGTTCCTTAACAACAAAACTTCTTATCGGTTCGGTGGTGTTGGCGCTTATCGCGGTCTTCTGGTTCGGGCAGCGCAACTCCCGGGATGGCGCCTTTTTCCGCACAGTTCCCGTCAACCGGGGCGATTTGCTGGCTACCATCAGCGCCACCGGCACGGTGGAGCCGGAAGAAGTGGTGGACGTGGGCACCCAGGTGGCCGGGAGGATTGTAAGCTTCGGCAAGGACAAAAACGGCAAGACCGTGGATTACGGCTCCAGCGTGGAGGCGGGAACAGTTCTGGCCCAGATTGATGACGCCCTTTATGCCGCGGACGTGTCCACGGCCCGGGCGGCGCTGGCCCAGACCAAGGCCAATGTTCAGCGGGCCGAGGCCGATCTGGGCCAATTGAAGGCCAGGCTCTTCCAGGCCGAGCGGGACTGGGCCCGGGCCAAAAAGCTGGGGCCTTCGGACGCCCTGTCCCAGGCGGATTACGATACCGCGCTTTCAGCCCATGAGATCGCCAAGGCCAATGTGAACGTGGGCCAGGCCGCCGTGGTGCAGGCCAAGGACGCGGTGGCCCAGGCGGAAGCCGTCTTGCGAAAGGCCTCCCAAAATCTGGATTACTGCACCATCCGGTCCCCGGTGCAAGGCGTCATCATCGACCGCCGGGTGAATATCGGCCAGACGGTGGTGGCCAGCCTTAATGCCCCCAGCCTTTTCCTCATCGCCAAGGACCTCAAGCGCCTCCAGGTTTGGGCGTCGGTGAATGAAGCGGATATCGGCAATATCCGCCCCGGCCAGCCCGTGACTTTCACCATTGACGCTTACCCCGGGATCACCTTTCAGGGCGAGGTGGGAAAAGTGAGGCTCAACGCCACCATGACCCAGAACGTGGTCACTTATACCGTGGAGATCAATACCGATAATTCCGACGCCAAGCTGATTCCTTATCTCACGGCCAACGTCAAATTCATGGTGGCGGAACGGAAAGATGTCCTGTTGGTTCCCAACGCCGCCTTGCGCTGGATCCCCCAGCCGGACCAGGTGGCCCCGAATTCCCGGCCGCAGCCTAAGAAAGCCAAGGGTGGCAAAGGCATGGCCGGGGACCAAGAGGCTAAAGAGGAATCGGGCCGGGGAACCGTCTGGGTTCTCCACGGCAAGTATGTTCAGGCGCTGCAGGTGCGCCTGGGTCTGAGTGACGGGTCCATGACGGAAGTTCAAGGCGCCGGACTCAAAGAAGAAGTTCAGGTGGTGGTGGCGGAGCAGCAGAAAGAGGCCGGGGGGCCCGCATCATCCGGAAGCCCCTTTACACCCCAGCTCTTCAAGGGCAAGCAGTAAATGAGCTATCGGCTAACCCTGTTAGCTGATATCTGAACGCAGGCTAACTTAAGAGCAAACCCAATGAAACTCATCGAACTGCACGACATTTATAAAAACTATTACCTGGGCGAGATCGAGGTGCCGGTGCTCAAAGGCGTCTCTCTTAGCGTGTCCCAGGGAGAATTCCTGGCTCTCATGGGCACCTCCGGGTCCGGCAAGACCACCTTGATGAACATCCTGGGGTGCCTGGACCGCCCCACTTCCGGCCGGTATCGGCTGGAAGATCAGAATGTGACCCAACTGTCCCCGGATGAACGAGCCTTGTTGCGCAATCAGAAGCTGGGGTTTGTGTTTCAGACCTTTAATCTGCTGCCCCGCACCAGCGCCCTGGAAAACGTCATGATGCCCCTGTCCTATAACGGGGTGAACCTGTCGGATAAGGAGGCCCGGGGGCGGGCCGAGGAACTGCTCCAGCGGGTGGGGTTGGGGGACCGGATGGACCACGAGCCTTCCCAGTTATCCGGCGGGCAGCAGCAACGGGTGGCCATCGCCCGGGCCTTGGTCAACAATCCTGCCATTGTTTTTGCCGATGAACCCACCGGCAACCTGGACTCCAATACCAGCGAGGAGATGCTGGCCTTGTTCGAGCAGCTCAATGCCGAAGGGGTGACCATAATCCTGGTCACCCACGACGAGCAGGTGGCCCGCTACGCCAAACGCATCGTGCGCATTCGGGATGGAGTGGTGGAAGCCGACGAGGCTTCCATGCCCCAGGTCGCCGCTGAGGAAGGCGCAGTTCCAGAAAAGGCCGAACCCTCCCGGCGGCCCACCTGGGCCCTGCCCCGGATCCGCTGGATGCTGCGCACCGCCTTCCATGGCCTCCGGCGCAACGTCATGCGGGCCGCCCTCACCACCCTGGGCATTATCATCGGGGTGTCTGCGGTCATCGCCATGATGGAAATCGGCCGGGGCTCTTCCAGCGCCATCCAGAAGACCATCGCCAGCATGGGGGCCAACAATTTGCTCGTCGTGCCCGGCGCCGCCACCAGCGGCGGCGTCACCTTTGGCGGGGGCACCGGCATGACCCTCACTCCCCAGGATGCCGAAGCCATCTTGAAGGAGTGCCCCGCGGTAAAAGCCACGGCGCCCGTGGTGCGGGCCCGCACCCAGGTGATCCGCGGCAATCGCAACTGGGTGCCTATCTATATTTACGGGACCATCCCCCAATTCCTGGACGTGCGGGAATGGCCCGTGGCCGAAGGCGAAATGTTCTCGGACCAGGACGTCCGCAATGCCAGCAAAGTGTGCCTGCTGGGCCAGACCCTGGCGCGGGAGCTCTTCCAGGGAGAATCCCCCCTGGGCAAAGAAATCCGGGTCAACAACGTCTCCTTCAAGGTCATTGGCGTCCTCAGCCCCAAAGGGGCCAATATGATGGGCCTCGACCAGGATGACATCCTGCTGGCGCCCTGGACCGCCATCAAATACCGGGTGGCCGGCTCCTCCCTGGCCGCCGCCAACCAGAGCGCCCAATCCTCTTCCAGTTCGGCAACCTCGGATAAAGTCAACACCTTGAGCCAGATTTACCCCAGTGCCAAGCTCAACCTCTATCCGGAGCAATCTGCCACCCAGTTGGCCAACACTCCCCTGCCGGTGCGATTCGCCAATGTGGACCAGATCCTCACGGCGGCCCGGTCCACTCCCGAGATCCCCGTCGCCCTCCGGCAGATTACCCAATTGCTCCGGGAGCGCCACCGGATTCGGCCCGGAGAACCCGATGACTTCAGCATCCGGGACATGACCGAGATGACCAAGACCCTGTCATCCACCGCCACCATGATGACCAAGCTGCTGCTGGCCGTAGCCTTGATCTCCCTGGTGGTGGGCGGCGTGGGGATCATGAACATCATGCTGGTGTCGGTGACGGAGCGCACCCGGGAGATCGGGCTGCGCATGGCCGTGGGGGCTTGGAGCCGGGATATCCTTAACCAGTTCCTGGTGGAATCCGTGGTCTTGTGCTTCTGCGGCGGCATTGCCGGCATCCTGGCCGGGCGGGGCATCTCCTGGCTCATCACCGCGCTGCTCCGTTGGCCTACGGAGCTTTCCCTGGACGCCATCCTGGCAGCCTTTGTCGTGTCGGTGACCGTGGGCATCATGTTCGGCTATTATCCGGCCTGGAAGGCCTCCCGGCTGGACCCGATTAATGCATTGCGGTATGAATAGAGGTTTATTGAGCGATAGGGGCCAATGGCAAATGCACCCCTGAGCCGCTTAAAAGAAATATAGTTGTATGCATTGGACTGCGTTTAATAAAGCAACATTTATATAGGAGACAGGCCCTTAAATGTCAGACTTGTCTAAAATATTATTAACAAGTTTCTTAACAGTTGTTTCAGGAACAATATTATATGTAATAACTAGAGCTTTTATAGAGTTAATAATAGATTTTAGGAAATTAACTGCGGAAATTATAGATACAATAGTTCGCTATAAATTTCGAATAGTAAATCCAGGCAGAAGAGATGATGAACAAATTAGAGAGGCACAAAATAAATTTAACGATTTAAAAACACGATTATTATCTAAAGGTTATGCCATACCATGGTATCCCGTCTTTGCCATGCTAAAGCTTATAATAAAAAGAGATGAGTTAGAAAAAATAGTAGACAATTTAAATAAGCTTTCGGCAAATATAAGCATAACCGATCCTGAAACAATAAGACAACTTAATTTACCTGGTTCAAATATTGAACTCGCTAACGAAATTGGCAGAATATTAGATTTCAGATTTGATCCTTATTTATAATAAAACTATAATTAAAGAATTAAGTTTGCAGAAATGTGATTTAATCCACTTATGCATATGGCCGAATTCTGCCACGCACAGGGGGATTATGCCTTTCTCTGGGAAAAAGGGTGACCAACCCAAAAGCGCAAAGCCTGGAAAGGCTGTGTTACTGAATAAAGCCGGTGAACACGATAGGATAAAAGAGAAAGAGAAACAAAAAAATATTGGTAGCACAGGCTTTCCAGCCTGTGCCCAAAAGGATGAGCTACTGATCACTCGCCGCAACCTGCCACACTGGCAATTTACCGGCAGCTTCTATTTTGTCACATTCCGCCTTAAATCAGGAAATCTTTCTGAAGAAGAAAGAATAATGGTGTTAGATGTTATAAAACATTTCCACAACATTAGATATTGGGTGATAGTTGCCGTGGTGATGCCGGACCATGTCCACTCCTTGATAAAACCCCTTGCTTCTGAATCTGATTCTGATTTTTCATTAAGTAAGATTTTGCAAGGCATTAAAGGTTTCAGCGCCTGGCAACTCAATAAATCCAGGAGTACAAAAGGCGCCGTATGGCAGGAAGAAAGTTATGACCGCATTGTAAGAGATTATGATGAGTATCTGGAGAAATGGAATTATATCCGCAGTAATCCA
>Ga0194125_10011478_pt1 | contig 11862 bp, 7 predicted proteins | sample TA2KigC250mmetaG_FD_148626 | JGI IMG/M metagenome (GOLD analysis project Ga0194125, IMG submission 148626) | Freshwater microbial communities from Lake Tanganyika, Tanzania - TA2015034 Kigoma Deep Cast 250m | ecosystem: Environmental > Aquatic > Freshwater > Lake | place: Tanzania: Lake... | reverse complement strand
TCCTTACTTCATAAGAGACATCGCAGGGACGGGGCCCATGATACCGACACCGGCGGGCGATTCAAGTAGCTTACCGGGTTGCCGGACAATTGGGGGCGGGGGAATAGGCGATCACCCCGAGAACCGGGCCGAGACCTTGGCGTGCGAGATCGTGGTGGAGTGAGCACTCATCGTGGCGCGGTGGCGCGGCTCGTTTCCGTTTGTAGTGACGCCGTGAGGCGTTATCTTCCATATGCTCTTACGAGCACACTACAAACGAGCTTCGCAACCGTTTGCCGTCCTCCGATCAGCCCAGCCCCAGGGCCTTGAGCTGCTCGGTGATGCTGCGGTAGGTGTTGGCCATGAATTGGCACAGGACGATCGTCAGGCCGATCACGGCCAGCGTGATCAGGAGCTTGGTGATCCCTTTGAAGCGGGGGTTCAGCCACACCAGCGGCAACGCCAGCGGGCCCAAACACAGCAGGGCGAGCAGGAGGGTGGAGCCGGATTGATACCACTTCGGCCGTGGCTGGGCCGGGACCTCGTGCGGTGCGCCCCGGGAGACCCGGGCCGGCACGTCGCAGAAGAACTCGCCGCAATAGCGGCACTTGATGGCCTGGGCCTGGATCTGCTCCGCGCAGAACGGGCACCGCTTGGTCCCGGCCGCCTGATTCTCCTGTTCCACCAACGTGCTTTCCATGAGCCGGTCTCCTCCTGCAATTGATGATTTACTATTGTCGATTGACTATTGTCGGCGGGATCGGGGCGGAGATTGACAAGATTCGGCACAACCTTTCGCCGGGGGCCGTTCCGGTGCCGGGCGGGCGGATATTATCGGGGCTGGTGGCAGCGGTAGGGTGGGGCTTGCCCCACCATGGTTCGCGCGATAAACGGAATCGGTGGGGCAAGCCCCACCCTACGGGCTGCCAACCGTCAACTGTCAACCGACCACTGCCCTTTACGGCTGCTCGTTCATCTGCTCGATGGTCTGCTGGACGCGGGCGGTGGTCCATTCCGCCGGGCGGTCGCCCTGGAGATTCGCCTCCATCTGCGCGGCGGTGGGCGTCTTCGTGGCGACACCCTCGGGGGGGACCTCGACCCCGGCGAGCCAGCACAGGGCGTTGAGCATCAGCTTGCGGAAGTCGTTCTGGGCGTAGACCCAGTGGGTGTGCCCGCCGGTGCAGCCGAAGCCGCGCCCGCCGCCGGGGCGCTCGTAGGCCCAGGCGACGTGCTCGAGCTGCCCCAGCCGGGCGCGGACCGTGGGGTTGCCGCTGTGCGGGCCGTCGTTGCCTTTGCGCGTGCTGTCGGGCGGCACCGCGGTCAGGATCGGCGTTACGCCGGTCATATTCTCCACGAACCGCATGTGGTAGTACCATTCATCGCGGACCCGAAACGGCTTGACGCCGCACGTGATCGGGTGCTCGGGCAGGGTCTTGAACTCGGCCGGCCAGAAGGGATTTACCGACCAGTGCTGCTCGTAATAGCCGCCGATCCAGTCGAGCAGGTACGGCCCGAACTCCTTGCCCGGGTCCAGGGCGTAGTGGAGAAAGGCGATCCCGACGCCCTTCTTCGCAAGCTCGTCGAGGGCCTTCCAGTTGGAGTGCCGGCCGAGCAGGCCATTGCCGTCACAGGCGATGACGATTGCCGCGGCACCGTCGAGGACCTTGAGATCTTTGGGCCAGCCATCCTCCAGGACCACCGCCTCAATCGCCGGCATGGTCTCGTTGAGGATGGAAGCCAGCAGCTTGCAGTCGGCGGTGTAGGCGTGCCCGGTCCAGCCGTGGCTCTGCCGGCCGGGGAGCAGAACGATCTTCTTCCTGGCCGCCGCCTCCGCCGCACGCACCTGGGCGGGAACCCCGCAAGCCAGACCGCAGAACACCGCCGCGACTACGGCACCGCAGCGCCAATGATTGAACACGTCCATCACGGTGATCACCTCCTGCAAAGCTCGTCGAACGTCCGTCGGTCACGCGGCACGTTCGTAGTGTGCCCATGCCGCGAAACGCCTCACGGCGTCACGCCTAACATGTCGCCGCGAAGGTACCACGGAACGCTTAATCCCGCAAGTCCCGGGACTATCGAGTAGAGATTGCTTCGTCGCTGAAGCTCCTCGCAATGACATACGTGGGCGCCGTATGTCATTGCGAGCGAGACTCGCCGAGCGCGGCAATCATGTCATTGCGAGGAGCGCAGCGACGAAGCAATCTCACCCATAGTCGTGGTCCTTGTGAAACGCGGTACCAGCTTGTGGGGCGCAGCCGTTCGGAGTTCCGCGGTTACGCGGGTTGAAACGGTTCTGCCTTCCACGTCGCCGAATTTGTGGTTGCCCGATGCGGCGCCGGCGAGTGGGGCCTTGCGCGAGAAAGGACCGGCAATGGCCTCTTCCGTGGCGAGGGCATCTTGCCCTTGCGTGTCGCGGGCATCCTGCCCGCGTTTCGGGGGCCGGAAGGGCTTCCTGAGGCAAGATCAAGGCCAGGATGGCCTCGTGACGCAAGGGCAAGATGCCCTCGCCACTTGGGAACCTATCGCGCCGGCGGCGGCTTTACGGGTTCTGCCTTCGGCCTTGCTGTCACCGGGCAAATCGGTAGGATGGTGCAGGTCGTGGCTCCGCCGGGGCGGAGCCGGGCACGCCGCACAGGATGATGGTCACTGTGAAAGGATGGCACGCATGAAAACACCTCTTCTGCTCACCGCGGTTCTGCTACTCGTCAATGCCGTCCAAGTCGGGGCAGGCTCTACGGCTGGGCCCGCGCCCGGCGCCGCGTTCGATATCGCGCCGTTTGGCTACGCCATCGCGTACGGCGACGGCAAGGCCCACGGTCCCCGCTGGGCCGAGCCGCGCAAGGTCCGGCGGGTGGTCGTGGAGTTCGAGGACAAGGCGGCACTGCCCGAGCCGGGGCAACTGCGCCTGGAGTACTGGCACCGTGTCTGGGACGGCCGGGCCGATCCCCTGCTCGTCGAGCGGGGGGCCGGCGGCGTCGGCTGGGACGCGATGGACGACTGGACCAACGGCCGCTGGATCGCTGCAAAGAGCCAGGTGCAGCGGACCGGCAATACGTACGAGTTCACCTTCGCTCCCACCTCCGCGGACGAGATTCCCAAGCTCAAGAGCGAGGGGGTGACCTACCGCAAGACGCTCGCGGTACGTATCGCGGCCGACAGCACCCTGCCGGCCCCGTCGCGGTTTCGGGTGTACACGGATGCCGTCTGCAAGACGCTGCGAGTTCGCATTCAGTTTGGCACGCCCCGCGAGGCCCGACCGTGGCGAGGGCGTCCCGCCCTTGAGAGTGCCGCGGGCGTTTCGCCCTCGGATCGCGGGCAGGATGCCCGCGCCACACAAGGGCAAGATGCCCTCGCCACGAGAGGACAAGGGCAGGATGCCCGTGCCACGGCGGGGGACCCGCCCGAAAGCGGACGGCTGGAGGTGTTCAATGGGGCCGTGATCGGCGTACGGCCGCTCCAGGAGGGTTCGGCGGTGGTTGACCCGGATGGCGGGTGGACCCTGGACAAATTCGGCGCGGGCGGGATCGAGGCCGATCTGGTGATGGCCGTCGACCCGATCGACGGCCGTTACGACCGCACGATCGTCACCGTGCGGTCGAGCACGCGGCCGTTCTCCTTCGCGGCCGACGAAGTGGCAGGGGGCGATCGCATTCTCGTGGACGATCTGGGCGTCCTGGTGACGAACGCCGAAGACACGATCGCTCTGGAAGCCTATCGCACGGCCCTGCGCCGCGAGTTCGCCGGCCGGACGGTGTACGACCGTGTCGCCGCGGCGGAGGAACAGACGCTGAGCCGGGCCTGGAACGATATGCCGCTCAAGCACCCGTTGTACTTCGTCCACGGCCTGCCCGGCAACCGCAACACGATGCGTCAGAACCCCAACGGCGAGATCGAAGTCACCGCTTCCAAACGCTGGTTCGCGGTCCAGCGCAGCCCGCGCGACAGCGACCGCAAGCTCTGGACCGGCGAGCGGCTGCGGATCTCGTGCGGCTTCCCGCCCGACGAAACCCGCGGCGGCCGGGCGCTGGAGGAAGGCTACCTGCCGGTGCTGCGGACGTGGTGGCAGGAGGGGCCGTTGTACTACGAGCAGAAGACGGTCCTCACGGCGGCCGGGGACCTGAGCCGGGTGGCCCTGGACACGCCGACCGTCCTGGTGATGCAAGTCCGGGTCGTGAACGTCTCGGATGCCGAGGAGGCCATGGCGGTGCTGCGCTTCGGCGCGCAGGCCCGCGAAAGCGAGAAGTTCGCTCTCAGGCAGGACCAGGTGCTGGCCGTGACGGAGCAGGGTGAGCGGCTGCGCTTTCTCGTGCAGGGCGACGAGCTCCGGCAGGAGGGGGACTCCATCGCCTGGACCGCGCGCCTGAGGCCGGGCCAAAGTGTGCTGCTGCACGTCGCGATCCCGTCCATCACGCTGGCGAGTCAAGAGGAGATCGAGTCCGTCCGGTCGCTGCGGTTTGAGGCCGAGGCGCAACGGGTCTGTGCCCTCTGGCGCGACGTGACGGCGCAGGGAACGCAGATCCAGACCCCCGAGCCGTGGCTCAACGATTTCTACAAGGCCCACGTCCGCCATCTGCTGGTCAACTGCTTCCAGGAACTCGACACGGACTACCTCCACGCCCACGTGGGCACGTTCAGCTACGGCGTCTATCCGAACGAGTCGGTCATGATGATCAGCGACCTCGACCGCCGCGGCTACCACGACCATGCCCGGCGCAACTACGACGCCTTTCTGCACTACCAGGGCACGGTCGGCATGCCCGGCAATTTCCGGAGCCGCGAAGGCCAGTTCTACGGCGCCGGCGGCCACGAGACCGGCGGCTACAACAAGAGCCACGGCTACGTCCTGTGGGGCATGGCCGAGCACTGGCGCTACACGCGCGACCGTGCCTGGATGGCCCGGGCCGCCCCGGGCCTCGTGAAGGCGTGCGAGTGGGTGGTCCGCGAGCGTAAGGGCACGATGGCCACGCGCCGTCCCGTAGGGGCGACGCATGCGTCGCCCGTACCGGAATATGGTTGGCTGCCCGCCGGCTCTTTGGAAGATGTGACGGACTACTGGCACTGGCTGGCGACGAACAGCGCCACCGCGTGGGGTTTTCAGGCACTGGCCGATGCCCTGGTCGATTTCGGACATCCCGAAGGCCGGCGCTTGCAGCAGGAGGCCCGGGCGTACTGCCGCGATTTCATGCACGGCGTCACCGAGTCGCGGATTCTCTGCCCGGTGGTCAGACTGCGGGATGGGACCTACGTCCCCAAGATCCCTTCGCGGCTCTACGAACGCGGACGGGCCCACGGCTGGCTCCGCGAGACGCTGGAAGGGTCGCTCTTTCTGCCCGCCTACGGCCTGCTGGCCCCCACGGCCCCCGAGACCCGCTGGATTCTCCAGGACTACGAGGACAACCTCTACATCTCGGACCGCTACGGCTACGCGATCCCGACCTTCGACGCGTTCTGGTTCTCGCGGGGCGGGTTCTCCATGCAGTCCAACCTGCTCGACGGCCCGCTGCCGTACCTGTGGCGCGACGACATCAAGCACTACCTCCGCGCCTATTTCAACAGCTTCGCCTCCGCCTTCTACCCCGAGGTCCGCATGTGCAACGAGCATTGCCTGCCGGAGCTGGGCCACCCGCGCGGCGACCATTTCAAGACCTCCGACGAGGCCCAGTCCACCTACTGGCTCCGCCTGATGTTCGTCAATGAGCAGGGCGACGACCTGTACCTCGGCCAGGCCCTCCCGCGTTACTGGCTCGCGCACGGCAGCAAGGCCGGCATCCAGCGCGCCGCCACGCACTTCGGCCCCCTGTCTCTGGAATACGACTCCCAGGCCGCGGCCGGGACGATCAAGGTCGTTCTCGATCCACCCACCCGCAACCCGCCGCGAACGATCCACCTCCGCATCCGCCACCCGCAGGCCAAGCCGCTGGCGAGTGTCCTCGTGAACGGTCGGCCGCACAACGAATTCGACCGCGACAAGGAGTGGATCATCCTGCCCGGCACGAGCCAGGACCGCCAGGAGATCGTGGGGTTCTACCAGTAGGGTGTGCTGTGCACACCTTCTGCACTGTTGATAGCATCTGGCAAAAAAATCTGACGCCAACCGAATTTTTGGTTGACAACGCATAGTATGCATAACATAATAAGCGAAGCATAATACGAAAATCCAGTTGCACAGGAGATCGCCATGAAATTCGAAAGTCAGTTGCTCAAAGGAGTGGCGCCCGTGGTGGTGCTGGAAATCCTGGCGCGGGGGCCGATGTACGGGTATGAGCTGAGCCAGGCGATCGAGCAACGCAGCGGCGAGATCCTCACGCTGGGCAAAGGGACGCTGTATCCCCTGCTCTACAACCTGGAGGCCAAGAAGCTCGTCCAGGCCAAGTGGGAGACGACCGACTCCGGCCGGCACCGCCGCTACTATTCGATCACCGGCCGGGGCAAGGAAGACCTGGCCCGCCAAAAGACCCAGCTTCAGGACCTGGCCAAAGGTCTGGACCTGCTCTTCGGCGGTGCCCTGAAAGCGGCACTCTGAGAGGACAAGCATATGGTCCCTGTCCGGCGAGAGACCTTTGCCTCTCTGCCGACACTCTGAGAGCCGATCCGATCGGGATCGGCGGAGGCAGCGAACATGGAGAACAAGCCAAGGGAGAACCGGGCGGATGACCTGCCTGCGAATGCGACCGAGTTCATCCGGCAGGTGGTTCGCGAGATGCGGTATCGGCGGAAGGCACGGCGGGACGTGGAGATGGAGCTGACGGCGCACTTCGAGGATGAGCTGCGCGACTGTCCGGATCCCCAGGAGCGACAGAAGAGGGCACAGCGGCTCGTCGAGCAGTTCGGCGATGTCCAATTGCTGGCGGTATTGTGCCGGCGGGCGAAGAAGCGGTGCCGGCCCCTGTGGGCCTCGGCCGTGGTGCGCACGGGCCAGGGGCTGGGCGTGCTGCTGCTCTTGTTCGTCCTCTACACCGTCTGGTTCGTTGCCGGTCGGCCGCGGCCGACGGTGGACTATGTGGCGCTGCTCAACCAGATGGGCCGGCCCCAGATCGTCGCACGGGACAACGCCTGGCCACACTACGAGAAGGCCATTGCCCTGCTGGTCGGACCGGACGAGGAGCTGCGCTCCATGGAGGCCTTTGCGAGGCGCGGCCGGCCCGACTACCCGGGCTTTGCCGCCTTGCCCGAAAAGGCCCGGCGCGCGATCGCGCAATGGGTGCAGGAGAACGAGGCGGCTTGGCAGGAATTCCGGACCGCGAGCCTGCGGCCCTATTGCCAGCGGCCCTATGCCTGCGATCCCAACGCGAAGGAGCCGTGGATGCTGAACGTCCAGATGCCGCCGCTGGCGCCGATCCGGGACGTTGCCCGCGTCGGCATCTGGCGTTCGCGCCTCGCGTTGGAGCACGGCGACGTGTCCCGGGCGCTCGACGACTGCCTGACGGTCGCGCGGGCGGCTCCTCATTGGCAGACGCGCGGGACCCTGATCGAGCAGCTTGTCGGGATCGCCTTGAGCCGCCTGGCGCACGAGGAGATCCTCGCGCTCGTCCACGAGCGGGTGCTGGCCCCGGTCCAGTTGGCGGAGTTGCAGCGCAAGATATCTGCTCTCTATCCCGACCGGTATCCCTCGATCGACATGGAAAGCGAACGGCTGGTTCTTCTCGACACGATCCAGCGCGTATTCACGAACAGCGGTCCCGGCGGCGGGCACCTGGCGCCTTTGGCGGCCAAGTCGCTGGCAGTCACAGGCCATGACGACTTTCCTGAGGATCTTACGGGTCCATGGCTGACCGCTCTGGGCATGATCCACGCCGGACGAGACGACACGGTGGCCAAGGTCGAGCAGATTTTCGAGCTGCAGGCCAAGTGTGCCAAGCTCACCCCCTATGAGAGGTACACCGCCGACCGGATGGGAGCCGACCGGATCCTGGACTCTCTGCCCAAATACCGGTATGCCCTGATCCACTCGTTGGCCCCCGCGTTGGATCGGGCCGCCGACCTGGCGTTTCAAGGCCGTGGGCTGCACGAGGCGACGCTGACCATTCTGGCCCTGCACCGGTACCGCGCCGAGAAGGGCCGCTATCCCGTCTCCCTGGGCGAATTGCAGCGGGCCGGCTATCTGGAGGTTCTGCCGGTCGACCCGTACCGCAATGGTTCTTTGGTCTACCATGTGACGAACGACGATTTCACTCTTTACAGCCTCAGTCGTAACTTCCAGGACAACGGCGGCCGGCCCGCCCTGGATCGAAAAGGCCGGCGCCAGAAGTGGGCGGACGGCGGCGCCGGCCCGGTGGTTTTGCCTATTGCTTTTTCCTGACTCCTGGGCGCACAGTGGGGCGGTAGCAGAGTGCGATTCCGGATGTTTGGCTGGGATGATCGATTTGGGAAAGGGATGTTCATGACAAGTGCTCCAGGGATTTGGGGTCGGTTTTTCGCGATCTGTCTGTTGCTTTCGCTCGCCGGCGGCCTTGCTGCCAAAGAGACCTCCGGTCCGGCCCGGTCCGCCGACCGGCCGGCGGGCGGCGACCAGCCCGTCGAGTTGATCCCGCGGACGGTGCTCTTCGGCAATCCGACCCGGACGAGCCCGCAGATTTCGCCCGACGGCAAGCGGCTGGCCTATCTGGCCCCGGTGAACGACGTGCTCAACGTCTGGGTCAAGACGGTCGGGAAGGAAGACGACCGGGCCGTCACGAAAGACACCGACCGCGGCATCCGCCTGTACTTCTGGGCCCAGGACAACCGGCACCTCCTGTACCTCCAGGACCGGGGCGGCGACGAGAACTGGCGGCTGTACGCGGTCAACCTCGACAGCGGCGCGATCCGCGACCTGACGCCGTACGACGAGGTCCAGGTGCAGGTGGTCGCCGTCGATAAGCATTTTCCCAACGAGATCCTGATCGGCATGAACCGCGAGGACCCGCGGGTCCACGATGTCTATCATATTGACCTGCCCACGGGCGTCCTGTCGCTGCGGGCCAAGAACCCCGGCAATATCGTCGGCTGGGTGGCCGACGCCCGGCTCAAGGTCCGGGCGGCGATGGTGGCGACGCCGGAAGGCGGCTTCAATCTGCTGGTGCGGCCGACCGAGGACGCCGAGTGGGAGACCCTCGTCACTTGGACTGCCGACGACAGCCTCACCAGCCATCCCGTCAGCTTCAACAAAGAGGGCGACGCCCTGTACCTGGTCGATTCGCGCAACGCCAATGCCGGCCGCCTCGTGAAAATGGAGTTGGCGACCCGGAAGATCGATGTGATCGCCCAGGACCCGCAGTACGACGTCAGCAGCGTGATGATCCATCCGGACACCTACCAGGTGCAGGCGGTCGCCTTCACGCGGGCCCGGACCGAGTGGACCGTCCTCGACGGCGCCGTCAAGGACGACTTCCAGGCCATCGGCAAGCTCGACCGCGGCGACTTCTCCGTCTACGACCGCGACAACGCCGACGCGACCTGGCTGGTCGGCTTCACGAAAGACGACGGCCCGGTCTCGTTCTACGCCTACGAGCCCAGGACGAAGAAGGGGACGTTCCTGTTCGATCACCGGCCGGAGCTGAAGCGGTACGCGCTGGCCCGCATGGAGCCGATCTCCTACCAGGCCCGCGACGGCCTGACGATCCACGGCTACATCACCTTCCCCGCCTGGGGCCGGCCCAAGGACCTGCCCCTGGTGCTGGCGGTGCACGGCGGGCCGTGGGCCCGCGACACCTGGGGCTTTGATTCCGAAGCCCAGTGGTTCGCCAATCGCGGCTACGTCTGCCTGCAGGTGAACTTCCGCGGCTCGACCGGCTACGGCAAGGACTTCGTCAACGCCGGCGACCGAGAATGGGGCGCCAAGATGCACGACGACCTGATCGACGCGGTCCACTGGGCGATCCGGCGCGGCTACGCGGACCCGAACAAGGTCGCCATCTTCGGCGGCTCCTACGGCGGCTACGCCGCCCTCGTCGGCGCGACCTTCACGCCCGACGTCTTTCGCTGCGCCGTCTCGATCGTCGGCCCGAGCAACCTGATCACCCTGATCCGGTCGATCCCGCCGTACTGGACGCCGCTGCTGGCGACCTTCTACAAACGCGTCGGCAATCCCGACACGGAAGAGGAGTTCCTCAAGTCCCGCTCGCCGCTGTTCAAGGTCGAGCGGATCAAGATCCCGATCCTGATCGGCCAGGGCGCCAACGACCCGCGCGTCAAGCAGGCGGAATCGGAGCAGATCGTCGAGGCCATGAAGGAGCGGGGCATCCCCTACGAGTACGTCCTCTTCCCCGACGAAGGCCACGGCTTCGCCAAGCCCGAGAACCGCCTCAAGTTCTACGCCGTCGCCGAACGCTTCCTGGCCAAACACCTCGGCGGCCGCTACGAGCCGCCGCCGCCGGGAGCCGACAACTGAGAGGACCAGCCTGTAAGAGGGGGCTGAGCCGATCCAGTTGCCTCTGTTTGTCGAAGTTCCAAGCACCAAATCCCAAACTCCAAACAGATCTAAGATCCAAAGCCGAAAATGCTCACGCCGGACCAGGGCCTGTTTTCCAGTTCCGGGCCCGATTCAGAGCCCGGCAACAGTCGTGGCGGTTGGCAGCATCCAAGCCGCTCGTAGTGACGCCGTCAGGCGTTATCGTAGCATGGGGGAGGCCGAGGGTCGCGTCTTAACTATTCATTATCGCTCCGAATAGCTAATAGTTAAGGCCTGACCCCGCGACCCCCAAGACTTCACAGTCGTGGAAGGCGGGACGGTTGAGACCCGCGTAAACGCGGAACTCCAAACGGCGTCATCGTCGAACAGGCGATTGCCAGGCGTCGAGGCTCGAACACTTGCTGGCCGATCCCGACCTCTTCACCCCCTCCGGCCACCGCGCCCTGGAGATCTGGCTCAGCGCAGCCTTCGGCCGCAATCCAAAAGGATAGAAAAGAAGATGGCAGAAAGGAAAATGGGGAGAACCGAAGGAGGTTCCACTTTCCGGGTTCATCTTCCTTTCTCCCATTTTCCTTTCTCTCATTCAACGTGTCTTTCTCCGTTTGCCTCTGTTCTTTCCGGTCCTGACGGTTTTGGTTTCCGGCTCCGGCCGAAGAAATTTCCCGGCCAGCTTCCCGAGCTTCGTGAACCGGGCCCGTGAACCGGCAGTAGAAATAGGTGAGTCCAAAGGGCTGGTCCTGGGTATCGCCCATCGAAGCATTTGTGGGAAAGGGGCCAAAAATGAGGACGACAAAAGTCTCGCAACTCGCTGCTGTGTCTCTCCTTCTACTGTTGTTCCCGGGCTGGCGGACTGCGCGGGCGCAGATCTGCAACGGGAGCTGGACGTTCGGCGTGGCCGATTCCGCGGCCTATCGGTTGGAGGCCCGGGAGCCGTGCCACGCCCTGCTCGATCCGTTCGGCGACAAGAACCCGACCCTGCTGCTGGAATTGGGCCGGCGGTATGAGATTCGGGTGGTGCATCACCAGACGTACCCGCTCGAGCTGATCGCCAAGGGGGCATCGGCGGCTCAGGACAAGGTGCTCTTGTCCATGGGCTCGGACGCGGGCGCGTTCGCGTCGGACCCCGAGGTCGATTGGCAGGATGACGGTGGCGGCACGGTCCGGTTCACACTGACTCCCCGGCTGTTCCAAGCCATGGAGCAAGGGGGTCTGACCGCCGGCTATCGCTGCCGGGACGAGGCGGCCACGATGCGCGGCGACTTCCTCGTCGCGTGGATGCCGCCGCTCGGGAGCATTACGGTTTTGTAGGAGAAAAAGTGGTCTGGAAAAAAACCTTCGAGTCGTCGATAAAGACAGTTGTTTTTTGTCTTGGCGGAAAGGAGTTCCACCATGCCCTACGTCACGAACGACGACTCGAAGGCGGTCCAAAGGATAACGGAAATCCAGCAGCGTCTGCAAGAGGCCAAAACGGATTGGGGGCAGTGGCTGGCGGC
>Ga0194125_10011477_pt1 | contig 11862 bp, 10 predicted proteins | sample TA2KigC250mmetaG_FD_148626 | JGI IMG/M metagenome (GOLD analysis project Ga0194125, IMG submission 148626) | Freshwater microbial communities from Lake Tanganyika, Tanzania - TA2015034 Kigoma Deep Cast 250m | ecosystem: Environmental > Aquatic > Freshwater > Lake | place: Tanzania: Lake... | reverse complement strand
CTCGAGGGGGACGAAGACACGCCGGAGGGCTACAAGGCGATCGTTGACGTCGCCGCGCTCCTGGACGGAGTCGATCTGAAGGAGCGGGTCACCGAGGTGACGCTCGAGCGAACCGGGACGTACTTCGGGACGCCCGTCTACATCCTGGCCCTGGCGATCAAGGGCGGGCACAGGGAGACGCTGTGGGTCGGGCGGGATGACTTCCTGATCCGGCGCCTGACCTTCCGGATGAACATGGACGAGTTCATCGCGGAGATGAAGAAGAACATGGAGGAGTCGCTGAAGCAGGCGCAGGAGCAGCAACCCGAGGGCGAAGCCGGGCAGCCGGGGGAGGCGAAGGAGGGCGGCGAGACGCCAGCCGAGGGCGGCCAGGCGCAACCCCCCGAGGACTTCATGCAGGCCATGCTGCAGCAGATGCTGGAGAGCTTCTCCAAGATGGAGATGTCCGTCACCGAGCGCTTCACGGAGGTGAGCATCAACTCGGACGTCCCGGACGGCCTCTTCCGCTTCCACCTGCGGCCGTGGGAGCGGCGAGTGGCGAAGCTGGATGAGGTGCCCTTCCCGGAGGAGGAGCCGGCGGAGATGCCGGAGGTCGAGGAACCGCCGGCGGTCGATCTCACCGGCAAGGAAGCCCCCGACTTTACGCTCAACGACCTCGCCGGCACGCCGGTGACGCTCTCGAAGCTGCGCGGGAAGCCGGTGCTGCTCGACTTCTGGGCGAGTTGGTGCGGCCCCTGCCGCATGGAGCTGCCCCACGTGCAGGAGTTGCACACGGAGTACGCCGACAAGGGCTTGCAGATCCTCGCCGTCAGCGTGGACGCGACCGTGGAGGAGGCCAAGAAGGCGGTGGAGGAGGACAAGCTGACCTTCCCGGTGCTCTGGGCCGACCCATCGGGCGCCGAGGTCCAGAAGATCAGCGAGGCATATGGGGTCAGCGCGATCCCGCGCCTGCTGCTCATCGACGCAGACGGTGTCGTCCGGGCCGACCTGACGGGCTACCACGAGAAGGCGCAGCTGGTTGAGGCTCTGGCGAAGGTGGGGCTGTGAGGCGGTCAGGCCTCACCCCCTGCCCCCTCTCCTGAAGGGAGAGGGGGTTCCGGCCACAGCCCCCAAGTTGACGTCCCCCTCTCCCTTCAGGAGAGGGGGCAGGGGGTGAGGACTCCACCGGAAGGCTCATCTCCCACAACCAGCCGCTCAGGCCGTGCGGGCCGCCTCGCACATCGCGAGGATGTTCTCGCCCCTGATGTTCGCGATTCCGTGGTGGGAGTTCGCGACGATGTAACCGCCGCAGTCTCGGAAGGCCGAGAGATTGCGGCGGACTTCGTTCTGCACGTCGGCGACTGAGCCGAAGGTCAGGAGCTGTTGACAGTCGATGCCCCCGTAGAAGACGATCCGCCCGCCGAACTCGCGCGCAATGGACTCGGGGTCCATGTCGGCTGCCGAGGTCTGGAAGACGAGCAGCCCGTTCACGCCGATCTCGATGAGGTCGGGGATGATGGCGCGGATCGCCCCGCAGGAGTGCAGCAGCACGAGCAGCCCGTGGTCGCGGACGACCTGCACTTGCTCGGCCAGATAGGGCTTGATGAACCGCCGCCAGCGCTCGGGCCCCATGATGAGCGCGTCCTGGCTCGCGTAGTCGTCCCCCAGCCAGCAGATGTCGCAGTGCCCCTGCGCCGCTTGCACCGTGCGCGTGAGGATGTCCATGTAGAACGCATGCTGGCGGCGGACGAAGGCCTCGATGACCTCGGGCTGCAGGGCCATCTTCACCAGCGTGTTCTCCATCCCGAACGCATCGCACGCCGAGCAGAACAGCGGCATCCACCCGGGCGCGATGGCCAGAGCATGGTCGGGCCACTGCTCGCGGAATGCCCCCAGATCCGGCGGCGACCACCACGCAGGATCGGGCCACGGATGGGCCTCCACGTCGGCCACCGTCCCCGCCCGCGCCAGCCGCCGCTCGTAGAGCGTGTCCGCATAGGTCCCGCCCCAGCCGTCGGGCAGCCCCTCGGCCGGCGGCGCCTGCGCCGGCCCGGAGTACTGCAGCCACCCCCAGCGGAAGTCCGTATCGAGGAACTCCAGCACCTCCCACCCGTCCTTCAGCCCATGCTCGCGCTGGAAGAACGCCAGTAGCTCCAGCCAGATCTGCTGCTCCATCAGATCGTAGGCCGGCCGGTCCGTCGGCTCGAAGCGGAAGGTCGAGAGGACGCGCTCTCGGTGGGTCATGGAGGCAGGTTCCGGGTTTCGGGTTCAGCGTTCCGGGTTCAGGGCAGCCGGCAGTGGTTCGCAGTGGCCTACGAACCCATCAGCTCATGCAGGCGGTCAACCATCAGCCGCAGTCCGGCGTCGGCTCCGTTCGCGATTGCCATCCAGAGGGCCGCGATGGCGAGCATGGCACAGAACCACCGCACCCACCACGGGCTCAGGTGAGATAGCCGCTCCACCAAGGCACGTGGCTTGGCCACTCCGTAGGACACCCCGAGGGCAACGACCAAGTACAGTAGGGCCAGCGCGGCGTCCGCAATGACTCGCCAGATCACTGTACCACCCATCACGCTCTCTCCCTTCAGGCTCCGACGGCTGGAGACGACCTCTGCCCCGCCGGGGCGCACCGCAAGGGTCGTCTCTCGGAGGGTGGGGGGCCCCACCTGTGTGTGCCCGTTCACCAAGCACCTTGCCGAATGCGGAGGTCCATCAGGATCGCGAAGATGTAGGACAGGCCACGCAGGTGCTGGACGGGCACAGTACTGCCCAGCGGGACCAGGTCCAGGGCTTCCCGGAAGTGCGACCTCGGGATCCGATGATTGGTGCGGTCCGGGACTACGTGGTTCCCGACCACCTCGTAGGTGAACTCACCGCCCCTGATCTGGTGGAACGTCTCCCCTGCGCAAGCAGCGATGCGTTCCCATACTTCGTCGAAGGTCGCCATGTCTCGCTCTCCCTATGCTCGGCCCGGGAGCAGTTGCCGCCACGGCGGCTGTCTCCCCGACCCGGCGTCCGCCCTATCGCCAGCGCCGCCTCGCCTGCTCGTAGAACTTGCTGCGGTGCCCTACCTGCCATACGGTGATCGACTGGGCCTCGTGGTCCACCTGGTACGAAACCCGGTACTTCCCAATGCGGAGCTTGGAGAGCCCCTTGAGGGTACTGGTCAGCCTGCGTCCGCCGACAGACCCTGGGTCAGCGGCCAAGTCGTCGAGACGGCGCTGAACTACGGCGCGGACATCCTTGGGGAGTTCGAGGAACTCCTTCTCCGCCCTGCGCAGGAAGCGGAGGCAGTAGCTCACGGGAGGGCCTCAGACTTCGCCTTGACCTCTTCCCAAGAGACGAAGTCCTCCTCCGTGGCCTCGGCCGCCCGGCGCTCGGCCTCCTCGGCAAGCACGCGATCCACCGCCGCCTCGACAAACATGCCGTCCAGGTCTACCTTGCGGAAGCGCCAGCCCCGGCCCACCTTCGCGCCGGGCAGCCTCCCCAGGCGCGCGAGCCGCTTCACCGCGTCGGGGCTCAACTGCAGGTAGATCGCCGCCTGCTCGGTGGTTAGTATCTCCGGCATGGTACACGCTCCGCGTCGTCAGTACACGCTATACAACGCGTATGCGCCTATTCTACACCCCTTGCTTGCGGTCGTCAACCTGGCGCCGGTCCACGGGCACTCAGCCGCCCGGCGTGACGTACCTCGGCCCGAAGCCCTGCTTGAACCACTCACTCTCGACGGGCAACACCCATCCGCCGTCATCCGCCTGCCGCAGGCCCGGGTCGGCGACGCGGCCGGCTCCCTCGAAGCCCGTGGCCTGGGCGAAGGCGGGGAGGTCTCCGAACTCCTGGTACCGCACGCGCCAGGGGCAGCCGTAGAGGACGAGCTTCTGCCCCTCGGCGGGCCAGTAGAGGTTGCGGTCGATGACGAGGCCCTGCTGGAGGGGATCGAACCAGCGCTCGGGGTTGTCGCGCTTCACGGCCTCGGCGAACTCCTCTTCGCTCTTGTACTGCTCGCGCTCGCCGGGGTGCATGCCGAAGAAGGCGGTGTCATACCACAGGCCGAGCTGGTAGCCCTGGTTCAGCGCGGAGACGTTGTCGCAGATCACGTGCCCCACGTTCTGGTAGGGGACCTCGCCGAGGTCGGGCGTGTCGAGCGGACGCGGGCCCTGCTCGCGGAGGGTGATCCCGTCCTTGTTGCCAACGAAGAGGTTGTGCGTGACGACGCAACCGCGACTCTCGGCGAGGGTCAGCCCTGCGACGCTCCACGACGGGCCGGTCAGGCGCAGGCCGTTGCGGAAGAAGCGGTTGTTCATCACGTAGATGTCGCGACTGATCTCGATGAACACGCCCTGACACTCGTTGTCCTCGAACAGGCAGTTGCGTACGATGACGTCGGCGTCGTCGATGTCGAACCACAGACCCGGCCCGCCATTGTTGCGAAAGGTGCAGCGCTGGAACATGCCGTGGTGGGAGCGCGCGATCTTCACGCCCCCTGCGTCCCACCCGCGGGAGATGGGCTTACGCGAGTTGTTCGCCCAGAGGCAGTCCTCGTTGATGAAGTTCGTCCCGCGCGCACAGCCCCCGACGTGTCCGCAGTTGCGGATGACGCAGCGTCGCAGCACACCGCCCTCGGGGCCGACGCCCACGCCGCCGCCGCACATCCACTCGATCGTGCAGTCCTCCACGACGTTGTGCTTGCCCAGCAGCCAGACGGCGGGGCGTTGCGCGAAGGTCGAGCAGTAGCGGAAGGTCATCCCGCGCACGCAGACGTGGTCGAAGCCCTCCGGGCGCTTCCACGGGTTCGTCCCGAAGATCATGCCGCGCGTGCAGCCCTCGATCGCGTGGGTGTTCGGATCAGACCCGTCCTTCAGCCAGAGGTACAGCCGGTTGTTCTCGACATCCGGGAAGAACGTGCCGGCCTGCATGTCAGTCAGGGAAAGCACGATCTGCGGGTAGTCCCACACCTCGCCATCGACGATGAGCTGCTCCGCCCGCCCGCTGCGCACGTGCTCCTCGTCGCCCGGGTGGTGGTAGATGGGCTTGCCGTTCACCGTGTTGATGATGAACTTCGCGGTCCAGGGGATCTCGTAGATCGGCCGGTCGCCGGGCGTGCGCTGCCAGCCGGTCAGCACGTCGGCGCCGGTCATGACCACGTTCTCGCCCTCGGCGCCCTCGTAGACAACCGGCGCGCCGGGCCGGCCGGAGTTCCTGGGCTCCGCCCACTCGCGGTAGACGCCCTCATGCACGATCAGGCGATCGCCCGCCTCAAGGGTCTGGGCAGCCTTGCTGACCGTCTTCCAGGGAGCCTCGGCAGTGCCGGGGTTCCCATCCGACGCAGCGGGGTGCTTCTGGGCAACGTGGTAGACCCCGCCCGTCCATCCGGTGGAGGTCACGCAGGCAAACAGCAGCGTGGCTGCTAGCATGGCCATCAGCCTCCAGGCAGCAAGGTAGCGACGCCGAGGTACACCGCCAGCGAGGATACGAGGATCACGGTGGCCCAGGTGAGGACGTTGTACAGGCGCGAGTTCGTGTGTTCGCCGAGGAGTTGCTTGTCGTTGATGAGCAGCAGCATGAAGACCAGCACCACCGGCAGCAGAATGCCGTTCAGCACCTGCGACAGGTACATGATCTTCAGCAGCGGCGCATTGGGCAGCAACACCAGCCCGCCGCCCAGCACGATCAGCGCGGTGTACACCGTGTAGAACTCGGGAGCCTCGCGGAAGCTGCGGTCCAGGCCGCGCTCCCAGCCGATGCCCTCGGCGAGCTGGTAGGCCGTCGCGAGGGGCAGGATTGACGCGGCGAACAGCGACGCGTTCAGCAACCCGAAGGCGAACAGGCCTGCGCAGTACGGGCCGGCGAGCGGCCGCAGCGCCTCCGCCGCGTCCCTCACCGTCTCCACGCGCTGGCCGTGCGCGTGGATCGTCGCGGCGCAGGTTACGACGATGAAGAAGACGACGACGAGCGCCCCGATGCAGCCGACGAGCACGTCGATGCGGCCGAAGCGCAGGTCCTTGGAGGTCAGGCCCTTATCCACGACGGCCGCCTGCTGGTAGAACTGCATCCAGGGCGCGATGGTGGTGCCGACGATGCCGACGAGCATCATGACGTAGGCCGGGGAGAGTGTGACATGCGGACGGACGGTCTCCTGCCAGACCTGCGGCCAGTCCGGCTTGGCGAGGAAACCGGAGACGGGGTAGGCGACGTAGAAGAGGCAGGCGACCAGGAAGACCTTCTCCACCGACCGGTACGACCCGCGGACGACCATCAACCAGACGAGGGCCGCGGCGACCGGCACCGCGATGTAGCGCGACACGCCGAAGATCTCGCCGGCCGACGCGACGCCCGCGAACTCACCCATCGTGTTCGCGAGGTTGGTGAACAGCAGGGCGACCAGCAGCCAGAACGCAATCCGCAGACCGAACCGCTCGCGGATGAGGTCGGCCAGGCCCTTGCGCGTGACGGCCCCCAGCCGGGACGACATCTCCTGGATCACGAACAGCAGCACGCCGACCGGCAGCAGCGACCAGACGAACCGGTACCCGAAGTTGCCGCCAGCCAACGAGTAGGTGGCGATTCCGCCCGCATCGTTGTCCACGTTGGCCGTGATGATCCCCGGACCGACGATCGCCAGGATCGCCAGCAGCGGCGCCCACCGGGATTGCAGCCGCTGTCTGAGCCAACGCATCGCTGCTCTCCGTCAGCGTCCGAAGACCTTGGGGATGCGCTTCTTCCAGGAGGTGGGGATGGCCTGGTCGATGGCGTCGTCCATCGTCACAATGCCGCGCAGGCGGTTCTCCTCATCAACCACCGGCACGGACAGCAGGTCGTAGTGTGCCACGATATGCGCAATGTCATCCTGGGGCGTGTCCAGTCCCACCCGGTGCACCTCGGTCTCCATGAGTTGATCGACCAGAGTGTCGCGGGCCGCCACAACCAGTTCCCGCAGGGAGAACACGCCCATCAGGCGCTCTTCGGCGTCGATGACGTAGACGTAGTAGATGGTGGCGACTTCGGCCGCCTCGACCCTCAGTCGCTCGAGCGCCTCACCCGCCGTGATCCCCTGCGGCACCGCCACGTACTCCACCGTCATCAGACCGCCGGCGGAGTCCTCCGAATGGCGCATGAGTTCGCGGAGATCGGCGGCCTCCTCCGGCTCCATGAGGTTCAGGATGGCGTCGGCGCGGCTCTCGGGCAGGTCCGCCAGCAGGTCGGCACCGGCATCAGGGTCCATCTCCTCGATGATGTCGGAGGCCTGCTCGTTGCTCAGCTCCTGCACCACGGACACCTGGGCCTCGGGCTCCATCTCCTGCAGGGCATCCGCCGCAACCTCCTCATCCATCGCGCCCAGGAAAGAGGCCCGCTCGGGTACGCTGAGCTTCTCCGCGATGTCCGCGAGGTCTTCCGGCGGCATCTTGCGCAGCGCGTCGCGGCTCGCATCGACGTGAATCTCGTCGCCCTCGGAGGGCATCTGCACGTGCTCCCAGGCGATCAGCCGCTCGGGGAAGCGCGTGCCGATCAGCCGGCAGACGCCCAGCGTGAAGTGCTCGAAGTTCAGCCGCCGCAGAATCCCGCGCCAGCCGATGTCCACGTGCGTGAGCAGCACCTCGTGGCCCACGCCGCCGAACTTCAGGTCATGCACGCGCACCACGCGCTTGCCCGACACGTCGATGATCTGCCGGTCGAGCAGCCGCTGGCGCACCGACACGTCTTCCTCATCGGGGGTCTCGCGGGCGGCACGGTCCAGGTCCATGGCCAGGCGGAAGCCCTCGTAGGAGGCGGAGCGCACGCAGTGCCAGGGGATCAACGCGACGCGGCGGTCGGCCAGCTGGACGGCCACCTTAGAGATGACCGGGAACATCGAGCGGGGATTGGGCTTGACGTAGATGTCGCAGATGGGCCCCAGGCGACTCCCGGAGGGATCGAAGACCGTCTCGCGCACGAGGCCGGCGAAGTAGGCTTCGGCAAAGAAGACCATTGCGTGCGCCCCTTTCCCGTCCCCCGCAAGCCCGGAGGACGCAACGAAAAGGCCCACCACGGACTGACTGCCGAGGTGGGCCTCAGGGGCGCGCGTTGCACCGCCACTAGGCGGATGCCACGGCCATCGCCTCCGGCAGACGCCACCTCAGACGCAACGGCTCAGCCGCCCGACAGTGAGGTAGGTCGCTCGTACTATTGTCTGGGTTAGCTTCCATTGCCCTGTGAGACTGTCTGGCCGGAGCCCCATGCCGCACTCCGTGCCGTGACGACGACCCAACTGCAACTCGGCGCCACCCCGCAGGAGACCCGCCGCGTGGCGCCAACGCGCCGCATTCTACTCCGTCCGCCAAGGGGAGTCAACGGGCTTGCCGCCGGTATCCTACGCCTCGGCGAGGAGTCCCCTCCGGGATGCGGGAAGGACGCCCCGTGCAGGTCATGCTACTGGAACTACTGCGCTTCGCAGAAACACGGGAACAGTGGGGCGGGCATTCTTGCCCGCCACAGCCTCTGGCGGGCAAGAATGCCCGCCCCACTGTTCCCGTGTCTATCCGAGACTCAGTAAGCCAATGAACGCTTTCCGCGACGAACGCGTCGCCCGAATGCAGAAGGTCCTGCGCCTGGAGCGCCCGGACCGCATGCCGATGGGCGACTGGGCGACGATCGAGTACCGCCCCGATGTCTACCACCTCGGCGATGACGAACCGCTGCCCGCCGCGGGCGAGGTGGGCACGACCCGCGACGGCAAGCGCCGGACCACGCTTGATGGCGGCGTGTGGGCGACCGATGCGAGAGAGAAGTACCGTTCACCCGAGGACGTGCTGAGGGTGGACCCGGAGCAGTTCGAGGTCGAGACCGTCGGGCCACAGATGCTCGGGCGCATGGCGGAACTTCGCGCGGCCGCCGCACAGCACGCGTTCCCGATCCCCATGCACTACGGCACGCTCGTGACCCGCGCCACCATCGAGTTCGGCTGGGAGCACTTCCTGACGGCGCTTGCGCTGGAGCCCGACCGCTTCGCGCGCCTCCTGGATCGCTTCGGCGAGGCCTCGCTCGCCGTCGTGCAGGGCTGGGTACAGACAGAAGGCGTCGAGCTGATCTTCGTGCATGATGACATCGCCGGCACCCGGGGCTTGTTGCTGAGCCCCGCCTGCCTGCGGCGATACGTCTTCCCCTGGTATGAGCGCCTCCTGAGCGCAGTCCACGCCGCGGGCCGCAAGGCGCTCTACGTGGGCGACGGCAACTACGCGGAGGCCCTCGACGACTTCCTGGCGCTTGGGATGGACGGGCTCTATGTCGAGAGCAGCTCGATGGACCCGGCCGACTTCCTCCCGCGCGCGGGCCGCGACAAGCTCTTCCTCATCAAGACCGACAACCGCACCATCGACTTCGGCACGCCTGATGACCTCCGCCGGGAGTTCGAGAAGCTCCGCGCGCTCCACCAGGACTTCCCCGGCATGATGATCTACCGCGGCGGCGGCAACCCCGCGCCGGGCATCGCCGAGGCGTTCGCGGAGCTGTACGAGGAGCTGCTCGTGTATGAGTAGGACGTTGTCTGCCTCCTTGTTGGCCGAGAGCACCGGGGACACGATGGGATCGTGTCCCCCTGTGTTACGCGCGCGAGGGAGGAGGGACGCAATGTCGGGAATCGTTGCCCCCCACGTGTACTTGTTACTTCGGGGGCCGGTTCTGTCCCAAGAATCTGCGGCGAGGGAGGAGCGGAAGGAGCGCCCCCCATTAGGGTATATGACTTCGAGAGGCGATTCCATCGCGGTCTTCGTGGCGGGAGCCTCCGGGGAGGAGGGCGGCGCTCCGTGGCGCGGGCCGCGAGACCCGCACCGTCGCCCTTCTGCGGAAGGAACGAGGCGTGACCGTGGCGAAACTTGTGTTGGCTGGCTCAGCGTTGCGCGAACCCCAAGTGCACATGAAGGGGGCGAGGTCGCCATGCCGCGCAGGAAGCCCCAGGATGCCGATGAGACGCGAAAGCGCACCTATACGGCCGTCTTTGGGTTCGCGGACCACGCCGAGATGAGGCGGGACTGCACGCTCGCCTTCGCGCTGGCCGGCAAGGCGCACAACATCATGATGGACTTCCTCCTGGCGAAACAGCTCAAGGCACCCTTGGAGGACTCCTATCCCTACCAGAAGGCCACTCGGGAAGTGCCGGAGCTGCAGACGCAGATCATCAACCAACTGGCGCGCGTGCAGGTCGGCGCCGAGTTCAAGCGGTACAAGGACGACCGGTACAAGGCCAAGCGTGCCGCATCGATCCCGTATGTGGTTAGGGCGAGCGCGCTCCACTTGCACGGCGACCACTGGAAGCTTGAGGAGCGCGACGGCAAGTGGTTCGTCTCGTTCAATCTCTGGCGTACGAAGGACGGAGGCGGGGGCAAGCGAGCGCTTGCCGAACTGAACGGGAAGCCGTATGAAATCCACCCGATGGGCCCCCGGGATGCGGACCTCCTCCGGCAGGTCGTGGAGGGCACCAAGCGCAATGTGCCGGGCTACCGATTCGGGCAACCCCGGCTCGTCAACCAACCTCGCGCGCGGAACAGACGTCGGCGTTGGCGCTTCGAGTTCGTGGTTGAACTGCCGTCCCTCCCATCGAGACAGGGCCCGGTGGCCGCGGGGATCGACTTGGGCGTGAACCACCTCGCAGTGGTCTCGGTGCCGGCCCTTCGTAAGTGCTGGTACTTCTCGCGCCACGACCTGCGCGAGCGGCAACGGGCCTACGACGAGAAGCGCCGGCGGCGGCAGGCGGCCTACGGGCGCAAGGGGGCTGCAGCGCTCCAAGATAAGGAGGCGCGGTTCGTCGATACGGTGATCAAGACGGAGGTGCGGGCGATCGTCGAGAAGCTCAAGCAGTTCGCCGAGATCGCCGCCATCAAGGTTGAGCAGCTCGGGGGCCTAACGGAGGGGGTCTCCGGGAAAGACGTGGGCTTCGCCACGGCCAGGATGCTGAAGCGGTTCCCTTACCAGAGGTTCCAGGAGCGGTTGCGGCAAGTCGCCGAGGCCGAGGGGTTCGTCGTTTGGGAGGTCGATCCCGCGTACACCTCTCAGACCTGCTCTCGGTGCGGGAAGATGGGGAAGCGGGACCGCAAGTACTTCCGCTGCGAGTGCGACGACCCGGAGAGGCCGCCACGGTGTGCCGACCTCAATGCCGCCAACAACATCGCGCAGGCCCCGCCAGTTGGGGTTGACGCGGCGCGACGATGAGGTATGATGTGCGCATACCCCCGGTTGAACTGCGGTTCTTCCGGCAGGGCCGACCACACGGCCCATGGGGGGCGGAACCAGGAGCATCGAGCTGCCTGTAGTACGTTCCCAACCCATACGGAGTGAGGTTCGCGGAAGCGCGCTCGGATAGACCCGCATTCCGGCGCTGACGGTGCGCACGGTCGCACTCCGCGCGCGCGTATGGGATGTGGGAACCCCTGTTTCGCGCCACGACCGCCTCGCCCGCGTCGCACTCCGCGCGCGCGTATGGGATGTGGGGTCATCGGAGTCCTCCCTCCTGAGGTTGCAGCTTCGTCGCACTCCGCGCGCGCGTATGGGATGTGGGCCCATGAACCCCCACCCATAGGGCGGATCGGTGCAGTCGCACTCCGCGCGCGCGTATGGGATGTGGGACCGGCAGTGCGGACGAGCGCGCATCCGGCCAAGGCGGCAGCCTCGCCCTTTGCTGTGGTCAGGTGGTGAGTCGTGGTCGCTGCTGGGAGCGCCGGCACCCCTGCCGGCAGAGGTGGCGGGTCGTCACGGTCGAGTAGCACCACGACACGGCGAAGGCAACGTCCACTTGCCACAGCAGCCGGCAAGGGTGCCGGCGCTCGTGCGCCTCGCGGCGCATTCATCCAGCGGGTTAGAGTCCCGCCGGAGGTACTCGTGTGAAGGGCAAGCCTCCGTAGCCAACAACACAGA
>Ga0194125_10011476_pt1 | contig 11862 bp, 7 predicted proteins | sample TA2KigC250mmetaG_FD_148626 | JGI IMG/M metagenome (GOLD analysis project Ga0194125, IMG submission 148626) | Freshwater microbial communities from Lake Tanganyika, Tanzania - TA2015034 Kigoma Deep Cast 250m | ecosystem: Environmental > Aquatic > Freshwater > Lake | place: Tanzania: Lake... | reverse complement strand
AGCTCGCGCTGTCGTGGGGGGCGTTTGCCGATCATCCCTCGCCTCCTCGCGGGTGTGCCAACACCGAAGTTATAGCACACTGCCGCTCGCTTGAGGAGAGGGCGAACCGACTTTTTCAACGCAATCTTCATCGCGCCCACCCATGTAGGGGCGCCATTCATGGCGCCCAAGAATCGATATCGCGGATTCCCATATAGGGCAGGCAATCTGCACCACAGACTCGGGGGACCCATGACCGTGACCAGACGCCTCTTGCTCATCTCAGTCGCGCTATCTGCAGCCTGCTGCCTGTGGGTCGGGGCCGCCCTCGCCCAGGCCGGTCCCCGCGTCCGCAACCTCCGATCCGGCGACACCCTCCGCTATCCCCTCGCCCTGCTCATCGGCGAGGCCGATGCGACCGACGGCGAGCCGCTGACAGTGGTCCGCCGGGCCGACGGTCACGAGCCGCGCAACCTCACGACCCAAGTCCTCGGCAAACGGTTCAAGGCGCTCGTGGAGCTGGTCCCGGGGGCGAACCACCTCACGCTCTCAGCCGCCGGCCAGAGCACGGAGCTTGACCTTCGCTACGAGCCGCAGACGAACCCCTACTACGTGCGCCTCATCTACTACACGGATGAGTCGCGCAACACGGACTACCAGACCGAGATCGAGGGCGATCCGCAAGACTACGCGGCGAAGCTCGACACGGCGGCCAAGCTCATGCAGACCTTCACCGCCGAGACCCTGAACGATCAGGGCTACGGGCGCAAGACGTTCAGCCTCGAGCTGGATGAGCAGCAACGCGTGAAGATGCACGTGGTGCGTGGCGAGCACCCGGTCGAGCACTACCGGGCAACGGGCGCGGACGCGCTCTACCCCGAGATCCATGAACACCTGAACCGCACCATGCCCGATCCCTTCGCCAAGAACGTCGTCCTCATGGCCTTCACGCGCTGGGACCCTGAGCAGAAGAGGGGCCTCGCCCACGCCGCGTTGGGCGGGGGCGACATGGCCCTCTTCGGAACGCCCGACCTCTTCACATGGCCGAGCCTCATCGAGCAGGTGCAGGCGGCCTTTACTGATGAACGCCGCGTCGATCCCACCCGCTCCTTTGACGATAGCGCCGGTCGCAGCGCGTACTGGAGCCAGGTCGCGACGCAGCTTGGCGCGACGTTGCACGAGACCGGCCACTGCTTCAGCCTGCCGCACAGCCCCGACCCCTTCTGCATCATGTCGCGCGGGTTTGACCACCTCAACCGCATGTTCACCCTCGTCGAGCCGCCTCACGCGCATCGCGCCGAGGCTTACGCCTTCCCCGACAAGGAGATCGCGCACTTCAGCGTGGCCGCTCGGCTGGCGTACAACCGGTGGTTCCAGCTTGACCGCCGCGAGTACCAGGACGCTCCCGCCGCGGAGGTGCAGACCGACTTCGCGGCAGGCACCATCGTGCTCACCTCGCAGCACGGAATGCGCGTTGTGGGGATCAACGGAGGCGACGTCTCACGGGAGGACGATGTGTTCAAGGACGATCCGCCGAAGCGACTGGGGTATCGGATCGCCGACCTCAGCCGACGCGGCGGCGGCAAGGGCGTCTCGCTGGTCGTGATCGACGCCGAAGGTAACGAGACCCACATCGGCGCCGAGCAACTCACTGACCCCCAGCAGTTCGTCCGCGCGTGGCGCTTCGCGGCGGAGGCGGTTGACTGGCCTTCGAAGGACCGCTTCGTCGAGGTCTCGCCCGAACGTATTGCGGAGCTGACGAACCAGCTCTCCGCCCGCGAACCCGACACTTCCCCCGGCGCCTTCATCGACCTGATTCCGCGCTACCCCGGCGGCACGGACAACCGCGCCACCTACGCCCTCTGCACCCTTCGCTGCGACGGCGAGCGCAAGGCGACGCTCTACACCGGCAGCGATGACGCCCTGCGTGTCTGGTTGAATGGCCGCCTCGTCGTCGAGAAGCTCGTCCTCCGCCCGGCCGGCCCCGACCAGGACTCGACGCCGATCACGCTGAAGGCGGGCGACAACCAGCTTCTCGTCGAGGTCTCGAACGGCGGAGGCGGATGGGGGTTCTATGTGCGCTTGGAGGGTGAAGACGGAACCCCGTTGTTCGGAGGCGTCGGCATGGCTGAGACCGTGCTGGCCGTCGATCAGACGCGCTTCACACTCAACGTTGAGCCCACGTTCCTATACGGGATCAGTTACTACGGCGCGCTGGGCGCCTCGGATGAGACGATCCGCGCCGACCTCGACGACATGCAGCGCCACGGCCTCAACTGGGTTCGCGTGTGGGCGACGTGGAGCGCCTTCGACAACGATGTCTCCGCCGTCGATGCCGACGGCAACGCGCGCCCCGAGTTCCTCGCGCGGCTGAAGGCGTTGGTCGCAGACTGCAACGCGCGCGGGATGGTGGTGGACGTGACCCTCTCGCGTGGGGACGGGGCTGCAGGCCCGCCGCGACTGGGCACCCACGAGGCTCACGCGCGTGCGGTCGAGACGATCGTCACCGAGCTGAAGCCGCTGCGCAACTGGTACGTGGACCTCTCCAACGAGCGCAACATTCGCGACCCGCGCTACACCAGCTTCGAGGAGCTGCGCGACCTGCGGGAACGGGTCCGTGGCCTTGACCCCGACCGCCTCGTGACAGCCTCCCAGGGCGGCGACATCGACGCCGAGGAGCTTCGCCGGTACGTGCAGGAGGTGGGCGTGGACTTCATCACGCCCCATCGGCCCCGCGACTCTGAGTCTCCATCCCAGACCGAGGCGAAGACGCGCGAGTACCTCTCGCGGATGGCGGCCTTGGGACGCGTCGTGCCGGTCCACTACCAGGAGCCCTTCCGGCGCGACTATGGCGCCTGGCACCCTACGGCCCAGGACTTCCTGACCGATTACCGGGGCGCACTTGCGGGTGGTGCGGCCGGCTGGTGCCTGCACAACGGGTCGAGCCGCTCGGCGGACGACGGCCGGCCCCGCCGTTCCTTCGACCTCCGCGACGGGCGGCTCTTCGATCAACTCGATGGGCAGGAGCGCGAGGCCATCACCCTCATCGACAAGCCGTAGGGAGGGGCCGCATGCGAGGTTCCGCGCCTTGGGCGGAAGCTCGCATCCGGCCCACCCCTTCGGCGGAAGCTCGCATCCGGCCCGCCGTCCTACTCCGGCCCTCGCATCAGCGGTCCGTCGATCCGCGTCACCTGCGTCTGGCTCGTGCTGCCGTTGAGGTAGACCACGTAGTTGTACCGGTTCGGGTCGTTCCGCCAACCCTGATGGCGACCGCCGGCGACTCCGTCCCTCGCCGGATCGCCCGCCGCATTCGGGACGTTCAGGTCGGACTCGAAAAACAGCACGATCCGGCCGTGGTCCGTCAGCTCGGTGGCGTTCTTGCCGGCAACCTGCGCGTTGATCGCGTACGCACGCTTGAAGTCCGGCGCCGCCGGGCAGGTGAGGACCCGCGCCAGCACGGACTCGTCCCCTTCGCCCCCTGCTGCCGGGGGTTGATAGGGCCCTTGGCCCACATCGCTGTTCACGTACGCCACAGTGTCGAAGCGCCCCTCGGCGGCGTTCCAGTAGTCCGTGTGGCGCCGAGGGCCGGGCCCGTCGAGCCTCGGTGGCCCCGCGGCGTTCGGCTGGTTGAGGTCTGATTCGGAGAACAGCACGACGTTGCCGCGGCCGCGGAACTCGGCGAGGTTGTGGCCCGCCACCTCCTCGTTGATCGCGTACCCGTACTCCAGGTCGGGCGCTGCCGGGCAGGCGAACAGGGCGTTGGGGTCGGCCGCATCGATGAGGTACAGGGCCAGGTCCTCGTGCCAGGAGTTCGCGGCCGGCAGCGTGCCGCCATTGTCCCGCGCATACTTCCGCGCGGCCTCTGTGAGTTTCATCAGGTTCTGCACGCAGGTCTGGCGCTCACTATCGGCGGCGATGAGGTCGTCGAGGGTCACCCCGGGCGGTAGCATCACGCCATCGCCGTTCGCGTTCAGCGTCACGAGGATCCCGTCCGGCTGCACCCGCCAGCACGAACGTCTGCTGAATCTCCGAGGTGGCTGTCAGCTTCACCTCAGCCCGGTCGCCCTCCTCAGTCGCGCCCGCCGCCTTCTGCTCCGCCTGAACTCCCAGCGGCAGGAACAGGTACTCCCGGAGCATCGCGGCCACGCCCGCTCGCGCGTCAGTGACGTCGGCCTGTCCCTGCATCTCCTGCAGGCGGGCACGGCTGGGGTCATCCGGCGCCAGCAGCTCCAGCACCGTCTTCAGGTCCGCGTCGCGGCACGCCTTCGCATAGGCCAACGCCACAGCGGTCGGGTCCTTCAGATCAACCGCCGGCGCCTCTTGCCCGATGCACACGCTGACCAGCAGCAGGCCGCACACACAACTCACGATGCCTCGCATCAGGTCACCTCCGGCGGGCAGGGGCGCGAAGCAGGGACTGTCCAGGTCTCGATCCCGCTCGGGATCGAGACGCATGGACTGTCCCCTGTTGCCGCTGGCTCTCCGCGACCCACCATCTTCGTCGTCTCGGGCGAGCCCCGGGCTCATGACAGGTGTGCCCGAACCCGCCCTCCGCGTTCGGACGCTGCCTCCTCCATGCACCTGCCTCCTGACAGATTGGCTCTCCGCCCGGCCTTCCCCTGCATGAGCCGAAGGTCTCCTCCCTTGTCCCAGCGAATCGGCCCGCGACATCCCCTGACCGAGGGTGTAGCAATGACCAGCCGCGAGCGCCTCCTCGCCGCGTTGCGCGGGGAGCCGACCGACCGCGTGCCGATCTGGGCCTGGGGTGTGCACCCGTGGCTCGGGCCGGTCCACCCGACCATCCGGCCCGTCGTCGATGCCTACCTCGAACGCTCGGACATCCTTCACTGGTGGGGGCCGCACGCCGGCCACTTCCTCACCGCCTCCGATCAGGTGACGGTCCGCACCGAGGATCGCGATTCGCAGCTGCCCGGCTACCGGGAGCATGTCGTCATCTACTCGACCCCGCGCGGGGAACTGACGGAAGTCCACTACGCCAGCACCCAGGGCCGGCCCGGCTACTGCAAGAAGCACCTGATCGGCAGCGAGGCGGACGTGGAGGCGCTCCTCTCCGTGCCCTACGTCCCCGTGCAGCCCGACTGCGCGCAGTTCCATGCGCTCGACGCGGAGCTGGGCGACCGCGGACTGCTGATTGCCAGCGTCGGCTCCGACCCGATGTACCGGCTGAACCACCTCCTGGGCTCTGAGACGTTTGCCATCTGGTCCATCGAGAAGCGCAGCCTGATCGGCGAACTCATCGCCGAGTTCCTGCGCCGCACCATCGAGTGGGTGGAGTGGCTGATCGCCCAGGGCGTCGGGCCGCTGTTCGGGTACGTCGGCCCCGAGCTGTGCATTCCGCCTTTGCAGTCGCCGCGCGACTTCGAGGAATGGGTCGTAGGCCCAAACCGCGAGATCCACGACCTCATCCGCGCCGCCGGCGGCCTCGTGCTGGTGCACTGCCACGGCCGCATGGGCCCCGTGCTGGAGGGCTTCGTGCGGATGCACGCCGACGCGCTGCACCCCATCGAGCCGCCCCCGATGGGCGACGTGACCCTCGCCGAGGCCAAGCAGCGCATCGGCCGCGACCTATGTATCGTCGGCAACGTGCAGCACCACGACATCCTGACGATGCCCGCCTCCCAGTTCCGCGCGCTGGTGGCCGAGACCGTGCGCGTCGGCAAGGAAGGCGGGCGCTTCATCCTGTGCCCAACCGCCACGCCGTTCGGTTGGCCGGACATGTCCGCCCTCTCCCAGCGCAACTGGCTCTCGCTGCTGGAGGTCGGCCTCAAAGTCGGCGGCGGTTGAGAGGAGCTCGCGAACGTGCTTGCCGGCGCCTTGATCCTGCCCCTGCTTGCCCCCGTCGGCGCACCTCCGCCGGGCGTGTACTCCGCCGGCAACGTGGATGGCGTGCTGACCTGGAGCCTGGGCAACCTGGACCCGGGCGCGTCCGCGCGTCACGTACTCCTGTTCGCCTTCGACGACTCGCCCGATGCGCTGGTCACGCGCCTCGACAACGCGCGAGGCCGCTTCGCCAATCCACCCGAGCCCTCGCCCCTCGACCTCAGCTCGCCTGCCGCCGAGAAGGCCTGGATCGCGAACGAGGCGACCGACTTCGCCCTCGAGCGCACCGGCTACTTCAGCTGGCGCAGCGTGCAGCAGGCCCTGCGCTGCGATCGCGGCGGGCAGCTCAGCCAGTACAGCTACTACGTCCACTGGCGCGACAGCGGCGGCGAGCATCGCGCGGGCAATCCGTACCACGACGACGAGACGCCCGACAACCTGCAGGTCATCCAGCCCATGCGCACCGCGACCGCCACTGAGGCCTGGGGCCTCGCGGGCACCGCCGACGGCAAGCTCCGCCTCCGCGTGCGCGCGATGGTCGGCGAGGGGAGCTGCATCGCGGTCGAGTACCTGCTCACGAACCTCTCGAACGAGCGGCTGGAAGACCTACGCTTCTCCGCCTACGCCAACCTCGAGGCGGCGCATGACCACGAGAACGACCTCAGCCTCCTCGACTCGGACCTCGGCGGGCTGCTGGTCATCGACCCGCCGACCGGTCGCGCCGTGACGTTGGCCGGGCTGACGCGGCCCGTGACCGGTTGGTCCGCCACCTGGAACTCCCTGGCCGTTCTCCAGGCCGCGCAGGGCGTGCCCTTCGCCGAGTGGCCCTCCTACCGGAACCGCCCTCCGGACCTCGAGAAGCAGCTCGCGCGGGCCCGGCTCGAGGCCGCCGCCCCGCCGGGCATCTACCTGCCCTTCGTCTACGACAACCCGACGACCCCCGAGACGCGCACTCTCTCACCCGACGAAGCCGAGGCCGTCCTGGAGCGCGACTGGCTCTTCCAGGCCGAAGGCAAACCCCTCGCCGACCGCGCCCAGGAGGAGCTCGCCTGGACCCTCGCCCTCGCCAACCGCCTCACCCCCCTTCTGGGTGAAGGGGTTTGGGCGCCTCTGAGCCGTCGTTCCCCCCTTCTGAAGGAAGGGGGGCAGGGGGGTAGGATCAGAGACCTCTCCCTCCGCCTCCAAACCCGCTCCAAGGACCCTCTCGACGAAACCGAGGCTCGCGACCTCTACTTCGCGGTCCGCCGCCTGAAGCGCGACCTCATGTTCAGCAACCCGGTCCTCGACTTCGATCAGGTCCTCTTCATCGACCAGCCGACACCCGCCGGGCCGGTGAACCCCGAGCACGAGGCGATCCACCGGATGGGAATCACCGCCACACCCGGCGGGAGGTTGCTGGTGCTGAAGGGCCTCCATCCCGGCGGCGAGGTGCGGCAGCTCGCACCCGAGAAGCCCGGGAGCTTCTGGAGCCCCGACCTCTCCTTCGATGCGAAGCGCCTGCTGTTCTGCTACAAGGCGTGGGACGAGAAGAGCTTCCACCTGTACGCGATGAACCTGGATGGCACGGGGCTGCGGCGGCTCACCGAGGGCGACTACGATGACGTTGACCCGCTCTATCTGCCCGACGGGCACATCCTCTTCACGACCACTCGCGGCAACTCGTATGTCCGCTGCGGGCCCTTCATCTACTCGTACACCCTCGCGCGCTGCGACGCGGATGGGAGCAACGTCTACCTCGTCAGCCAGAACGGCGAGCCGGACTTCGTGCCCTCGCTGATGCCGGACGGGCGGATCATCTACTCGCGCTGGGAGTACACCGACCGCCCCCTGTGGCGTCTGCAGAGCCTCTGGACCACCAACCCCGACGGCACGAACACGCAGGCCTTCTACGGGAATCGCAGCGTCTGGCCGGATCACCTCTCCGAGCCCCGGCAGATCCCCGGCAGCCGGCGCGTGATGTTCTCCGGCGTTGGGCACCACGACTGGTGGTCAGGCTCCATCGGGATCGTCGATCCGGACCGGGGCACGAACTTCCCCGACGGCCTGACGAAGGTCACCGCCGACCGGCCCTGGCCGGAGTGCAGCGCCCCGCCCGTGGACCCTATCGAGGCCGCCGACTACCACAGCTCGGGGCCCTTCACGGGCTACAAGACCGCGTACCCGCTCTCCGACGAGGACTTCCTCGTCTCTGCCAGAGGGCTGGACGGCAAGTTCCGCCTGTACCTGGTGGATGTCCACGGCAACCGCGAGCTGATCTACGAGGGCGCCCACAACATCCTCCACGCCCTTCCCATCCGCCCGCGCCCCGTGCCCCCGGCGATCCCGAGCACCGTCATCTGGCCGCCCCCCGGACCGGGTCCGAAGCCGGTCCAGCCGGGCGTCTTCTTCAGCGCGGACGTCTACGATGGCGTGCCCGAAATCCCTCGCGGCATGGCGAAGTACCTGCGCGTCTGGCAGCAGGACCACAAGACCTACTCGACCTGGCGCAAGACATACAGGCACTCCGGCCCGGCGGTCTCGATCGTGCAGGAGGAGGCGGTCAAGCGGATCGTCTCCGTCGTGCCGGTCGAGGAGGACGGTTCGGTCTGTTTCACGGCGCCGGCGGGCAAGTCCCTGTACTTCCAGCTGCTCGACCAGGACTACCGCTGCCTGCAGACCATGCGCAGCTTCACGGGTCTCATGCCCGGCGAGAAGCGTGGCTGCCAGGGCTGCCACGAGCTGCACAGCAAGACCCCTCCGGGAAAAGAGGGACACCATACCAATTCCGCAGACGTCTCGCGGAATTGGTATGGTGTCCCTCTTTTCCCGGCCGCCCTCCATCGTGCACCCACGCCGCCCAGCCCTCCCCCCTGGGGCGCCGAGAGCATCAGCTACGAGCGGTTCGCCCAGCCCGTGCTAGACCGTTACTGCGGCCAGTGCCACGAGGGGGATGGCGAGGGGCGCAAGACCTTGGACCTGACCCTGAGGCCGGGAGTGGACGTGTTCAAGGAGCCCTACCTCACGCTCATCGGCTCCGCAGGCTGGGGGAACCCGGTCGCCGCTGACCGGCCGGGCTACGGGATCGCAGGCGTCCTGCCGGTGGAGAGCATGGACCCGACGCTGAACGACCCGCGGGCCTATGGCGTGCTTTCGCCCATGCAGTCACTCTCCTACACCAGCAAGCTCATCGACCTCGCCATGAGCGGGGAGCACTACGACGTCCGCGTCGATCCGCTGAGCCTCCAGCGCCTGATCGCCTGGGTCGATGCCTGCGGCCCCTTCATGGGCGAGGAGGAACTCCGCGCCCAGGGCGACCCCGACTTCCCCGGCATCGACCTGCTGCCCATCCGCCCCCGCGTCGCCACCGCCCCCGTCGTGGACCGTCCGTAGCCGTTGCCGTTCTCCTGCTCTCCTGTTCTCCTGTTCTCCTGCCGTCCAGGTCTTGACAATCCGCCTTCCGCCGAATAGCCTCTCAGCACCATGACTGCTCACGATCCCGAACTCGATGCCCTGTTGGACGAGCCGGTCCCCGACCGGCCTCCGCCGATTCTGGTGCCCTGGGGTTGGCGCATCTTCTTCGTGTTGCTGGCGGGGTTTGATATCGTGTGTCTGCTGAGGGGACGCGTGCCGCTGAGCGGCGGAGAGCGCGGGCTCGACCGCCTGGATGCGTTGGTGATTCCGGTGATCGGGCTCGGGGTCGGTCTGGCGATCTCGCTGATTGCGGAGGCTGTAGCCGCCAGTCGCGCCGCGCAGATCGGCCTGACCGCCGAGGAGGCTCGGCTCGTCGCCGACGACCTCTCCATCCTCACCCGCCCCTCGCGTGCGGGCCGGCTGAGCATCGTGCCCCTCGTAGCGCTCGTGCTGATCGTGTGCACGCTCTTCGCGAAGTTCGTCTTCCGCGAGGCTTCGCTTCCCGCGGCGACGGTGTTCATCGCGCTCCACGCACTGACGGGCCTGGCGCTGCCCGTGCTCTGGCGGTCGTATCAGACGGCGCATGACGAGTTCCAGGTCTGGCTCGACGAGAAGAACGCCCCCTTCGATCCGCCCGCGGCCGACCGCGCCGCGGCCCATCGCGCGAGGCTGGCCGACATCCGCCGCCGCGTTCACGCCGCCGAGGATGAGCTGAAGGAGCGCCTGGACAAGATGCCGCGGGTGGCGCCCCCGGTGTATCTGCAGCCGTGGGCGATGTGGATCACCCTGGCGCTGGCCCTGCTGCTCGACATTGGCCTCCTCTTCTCACCGGGCGCCCGCGAGGCGGCCCTCGCGGCGACGGGCGCGGGCGTCGGCAAGCTGATCTGGTCGCTGCTCGGTCTGTGGGTCGAGAGTTGCGTACTGATCGGCGTGGTCTACGCGATCCTGGCCTGGTACTATCAGGCCATCGGTGATCAGGTCAGCCGGCAGTGGCACGGTCGCGACTGGTCCGGCGGCCTGGCCGCCGTCGCGATTGAGGCGCTCTATGGCGGCCTCGCGCTCGCGGTGCTGTTCAGCCTGCTCTGGGGCTGGCATGCACGGTTCGTGGTGTGGAATGTCTTGGTCGCCACGCCGCTGCTGTTCGGCGTACTGGCGGACATCCGCAAGACCGCCGCCGAGCATCACGAGCGCAGCGTCCACGAGCGCGCCGAGGAAGCAGGCCCGCCGCCCAAAGCGGAAAGGCACTGAAAAAGAGGGACACCTTACCAATTCATGACGTCTGGGATTACTGAGCCTTTGGTAGGTACGGAAACAGTGGGGCGGGCATTCCTGCCCGCCACGCCCCGCTGGCGGGCAGGAATGCCCGCCCCACTGTTTCCGTGTTTCCGCAAGGCTGAGTAGTAAGGTGTCCCTCTTTTTCACCTCTCCCCATGTCCACCGATCACGTGGTTGTCGCGATGTCCGGCGGAGTGGACAGCTCCGTCGCCGCCTTGCTGCTGGTGCGCGAGGGCCGCAAGGTCTCCGGCGTGACGATGGACATCTGGTGCCCGACGGGCGAGTCGGGCGGCATCCGGCCCCAGGGCTGCTGCGGTGTCGAGTCCGCGCAGGACGCCGCCGACGTGTGTGCCCGGCTCGGGATCGAGCATTATGTCATCAACTTCCGCCAGGTCTTCGAGGCGCAGGTGATCGCGCCGTTCGTCGCCGCCTACGCCTCGGGCCGCACGCCCAACCCCTGCCTCGACTGCAACCGGGCGATCAAGTGGGGGGCGTTGCTCCGGTGGGCCGAGGCCCTTGGCGCGAACGCCCTCGCGACCGGCCACTACGCGCGCATCCTCGATGGGCCGAACGGCCCGGTGCTCGCACGCGGCGTCGATCGCTCGAAGGACCAGTCGTACGCGCTCTACATGCTCACCGCAGACCAGCTCGCCCACACGCGCCTCCCGCTGGGCGCGCTCACCAAGGCCGAGACGCGGGCCCTCGCCGCCGAGGCCAGCCTCCCCATCGCCGAGCGTGAGGAGAGTCAGGAAGTCTGCTTCGTCGTGGACGATGACTACCGTCGGCTCATCCGCGAGCGCGCGCCCGAGGCCTTGCGGCCTGGGCCGATTCTCGACCTGTCGGGCAGGCAGCTCGGGGAGCACCACGGCCTCGCCGGCTACACGGTCGGCCAGCGCAAGGGCCTCGGACTCGCGGGCGGCCCGTGGTTCGTCGTCGCGCTCGACCCCGCCCGCAACGCCGTCATCGTAGGGACGCACGAGGACGTGTACGTCTCCGAGGTCTTCGTCCGGGACGTGCGACTAGGCGCCTCGTGTCCCCCCAGCCCGTTCGAGGCAACCGTGATGACGCGCTATCGCGGCCCCGAGTCGCCGGGTCGGGTGACCGTATCCGCCGACGGCTCGGCGCGCGTGCACCTTCTGGAGCCGCAGCGCGCTCCCGCGCCCGGCCAGGCCGCGGTCTTCTATGATGGGGAGATCATGCTCGGCGGCGGGATCATCGCTCAACTGGGGAAGTAGGAGGACAGGCATTCCTGTTGATTGCCAGCATGCGTAACGCTCGTTACGATGGGTGGGAATGTGACAGAGGAACAGCCTCCGCTGCCCCAAACCACCCACTACATCCTAAATGAGCGCCTTTGGTGCCGTTGATGATGTCAAC
>Ga0194125_10011473_pt1 | contig 11863 bp, 11 predicted proteins | sample TA2KigC250mmetaG_FD_148626 | JGI IMG/M metagenome (GOLD analysis project Ga0194125, IMG submission 148626) | Freshwater microbial communities from Lake Tanganyika, Tanzania - TA2015034 Kigoma Deep Cast 250m | ecosystem: Environmental > Aquatic > Freshwater > Lake | place: Tanzania: Lake... | reverse complement strand
CATTGAATTGCTGAAAAATTACGGAATCAAGCGTATAGTGACCGGCTGTCCCCATTGCTACAACACACTGAAGCACGAATACCCGCAGTTCGGCGGCGATTTTGCAGTTGTCCACCATACCGAATTCATTGCCGGACTTATCCGGGAAGGCAAGCTGCCGGGCATAAAAGCGACGACGGGCCTGACAACTTATCATGACTCATGTTATCTGGGAAGGTACAACGGCATCTTTGAGGCACCGCGGCAGGTTCTGCACCGCCTGGGCGTGAAGCTGGTGGAGATGGAGCGGAATATGGAATACGGCTTCTGCTGCGGGGCTGGTGGCGGGCACCTGTGGCTGGAGGAGCAGAAGATGGGCGAGCGCATCAATGAGATGCGCACCGAGCAGGCATTGTCAACAAAAGCCGGGGTCATCGCCACCGCCTGCCCCTACTGCCTGCAGATGTTTGCCGACGGCATACAGACCAAGCAGGCGCAGGAGTCAGTCCGGGCCATGGACATCGCCGAGCTGGTGGCGCAGGCGCTGTCCTGACGTTTGACGGCCTATGGCTAATATTGTAAGTTAGTAACTAGCGGGAACAAGTATCAGGGCAGGAGGGCAGACATGCGCAAAGTAGCGATAGTGGGCGTGGGGGAAACGAAGTTCAGCGGCCCGCAGATGAGGACGAGCGTTGAGCTCTTTGCCGAGGCGGCTGCGGAAGCACTCGCCGGCTCAAACCTGAAGCCGAAAGATATCCAGGCCCTCTTCCTGGGCAATGCGCTGGGGGACTTTGCCGAGGGGCAGGGTTCGGTGCAGGCCTTTGCTGCTGAGAACATCGGCTGCTTCAACATCCCGGCCAATCGCTACGAGGGCGCTTGCGCTTCGGCAAGCATGGCCATAAGAGATGCCTGGATGTGGGTTGCCTCCGGGTTCTATGATATTGTCCTGGCGGGCGGTGTGGAGAGGGCGGCCACCATGGGCACCCCGCTGGCCACGCGCACCTTCGCCATGTTCAGCGATTCGCGCTATGAGTTTGCCACCGGCCTCACCTTCCCGGCGGTCTTCGCCATGCTGGCACATCTCTATGCCGCGAAATATAACATACCGCTGCCCCGGCTGAAGGAGCAGCTGGCGGCGGTATCAGTGCAGTCTTATAAATACGGCATGTTCAACGCCAAGGCACACCTGCGCAAAGAGGTGGACATGGCGGCGGTGCTGAGCTCTTTCATGGTGAGCACGCCGCTGCAGCTGCATGACTGCTGCCCGTTCTCCGACGGCGCGGCCGCCCTCGTGGTGGCTTCGGAGGAAGTGGCCTGGAAGCTGACCAGTAAACCGGTATTCATCGTTGGCGTCGGGCAGGCCTCTAACGGGCCAATGGCCAGCCAGCAGGAGTTCCTGCCCAGGCTCAGGGCCAGGGAATTGTCGGCCGAACGAGCGTATGACATGGCCGGGCTGAAACCGAATGATATCGACATCTGCGAGCTGCACGACTGCTTCAGCATTGCCAGCCTCATCTCTGCGGAGGGCCTCGGCTTTTTCGATTACGGTACCTCAGGTGAAGCCTGGCTGAAAGGCGAAGCAGACATCGGTGGCAAGATTGCCATCAATCTCTCCGGCGGCCTCAAAGCAAAGGGACATCCCATCGGCGCCACCGGCGCCGGTCAGGTCTACGAGATAGTGAAACAGTTCCGGGAGGAAGTGGAGCCGGAGCGACAGGTGGAGGGGGCCAGAACCGGCCTGACCGATACCCTGGGCGGCGATGGCTGCACGCTGGTGAATATTATTCTGCAGCGGGGCTGGTAATAAAGGTAGCTGGCTGTTCGGAGGCGAAGATGGCATATAAATTGACCTATCAGGAATACAGCGAGGCGCTGAAACAGCAGAAGCTGCTGGGATTGAAATGCCGGAGTTGCGGCGCCGTCACCGTGCCGCCCAAGATGGTCTGCCGCCGCTGTGCCAGCCCTGAGCTGGAGGTCGTGGCGCTGAAAGGCTCGGGCAGGATACAGACCTTCACCACCTGCAACGTGGCTCCGGAGGGGCGTGAGGACGAGGTGCCCTATATTGTGGTGCTGGTGGAGCTTGAGGAGGGCCCCTGGCTCATGGGCCGTCTGGTCGGCATGGCCCCGGAAAAGGCGACCATGGAGGCGCTTATCGGTAAGTCAGTTAAGATGACCAAGACCGGGGTTTTCCCCGGCGATAAGTACTCCGCCGGCGAGGGCGCCAGCCCGACTTTTATGCTGGCAAAATAGGCTGAAGTAAATGAGGAGGTGGGAATGGAAAACTTATGGATGGTTCTTTTCTGGACCGGACCCATCGGTGTCGGCATTTTTCTTATCTGCCTGGGCACCATGATATGGCTGCTGGCCAAGGCGGATGCGATTAGCAAACAGACCAAGGCAATGACGAGGGAAAAGGGGCTGGACAAGAAATAGGGATAGAAAGCCGTTCCCTTACCCTTCTTTCATCAATTGCCGGGCGATGGTCATCCGCTGCATTTCCGAGGTGCCCTCGTAGATTTCGGTGATTTTGGCGTCCCTCAGGTAGCGCTCCAGCGGATATTCCTTGATATAGCCGTAGCCGCCGAATATCTGCACCGCCTTATTGGTCACGAACGATGAAGTCTCGGCGGCGTAGACCTTGGCCATGGAGGCCTCTTTGATGAAAGGCTGTTTGTTGTCCTGAAGGTAAGAGGCGCGGTAGATGAGCAGCCGGGCCGCGTCAATATGCGTCGCCATGTCGGCCAGCATCCACTGAATGGCCTGGAAGTTGATTATAGGCTGGCCGAACTGCTGCCGCTCCTTGGCATAGGCCAGCGCCCGGTCAAAGGCGCCCTGGGCGATGCCCAGGGCCTGAGCGGCGACGGCGACACGGCTGGCGTCTATGGTGTTGATGGCGATTCTGAAACCTTCCCCCTCGTTGCCGAGTCGGTTCGCCTCAGGCACAAAGCAGTCCTCAAAGATCAGCTCCACGGTTGACGAGCCGCGTATGCCCATCTTGTTCTCGTGTTTGCCCACGGAAAAGCCGGGGGAGTCCTTTGCCACAATGAAGGCGGTGACGCCCTTGTGGCGCAGCGCTTTATCTATGGTGGCGAAAACCAGGACAATGCCGGCCTCGGCGCCGTTGGTGATGAAGACCTTGGTGCCGTTAAGCACATACCCGTTGCCCTTGCGGGTGGTGGTGGTCTCCATCGCCGCCGGGTCGCTGCCGGCACCGGTTTCCGTCAGGGCGAAGGCGCCGAGCATCTCGCCACCGGCGATAGGATGGAGGAAGCGTTTTTTCTGGTCTTCATTGCCGTGCATTAATATTGGTATGCCCACCAGGCCGGAGCTGGCCAGGAGGATGGCGCCAGTGGCCGCACAGACGCGGCTTATCTCCTCAATGACCAGGCAGAACTCGGTGGCGCCACCACCGCTGCCCCCCAGCTCTTCAGGAAAACCGACGCCGGGTAGCCCGAGTCCGGCCATCTTGGGGATGCTTTCAGCGGGGAACCTTGACTCTTCATCAATCTGGGCGGCTATCGGCTCCAGCTCTTTGCTGGCGAAATCGGCGACCATTGTCTTGAGCATCTTCTGGTCCTCAGTAAGAGAGAAATCCATCTTTACCTCCCCTTTAAGTCACTGCGGACTGATTGTGCTTATCCTGATTGCGCGACCTGCCACCGTATTGGCGCTGCTTGCGGACCGGGCCAAGTTCCGTGACCAGGCGGCTGACCAGATGCAGAGAGGCTGTCTGCGGGTCTGTTTTGCCTTTTAACAGGTCATCAATCAGCGTGTCCAGATACTCGCCGCGGTCTATACTGCTGACACGGTCCTTTACCAGCCTTTCCACCGATTCCATTAATTCCAGCTTCAGTCTCTGTTTCTTCCGTTTTTCCAGCTCACCGGTGCTGCGAAGGTACTGGCGATGTTTGGCAATCTCGGCAGCCAGCTCCGCCGTGCCCTTGTTGTAGAGGGCTTCGGTGAGCGTGATGCTGGGCTGCCATTCGCCCGGAAGCCAGCTCTTCATGGAGAGCATTGACTGGAGGTCAGCTTTGATAACGTCGGCGCCTCCCTTATCCGCCTTGTTGATGACAAAGATGTCGGTGGCTTCCAGTATGCCTGCCTTCATCATCTGGATGGCGTCTCCCGCCCCCGGCGTCATGACAAACAGGGTGGTATCGGCCACTCTGGTGATGTCTATCTCTATCTGCCCCGAGCCCACGGTCTCCACCAGAATGATATCCTTGCCCATGGCGTCCATGATGTGGATGGTGCCGATGGTGGCTTTGGCCAGGCCGCCCTGCAAACCCCGCGTCGCCAGGCTGCGGATGAACACGTCTTTGTCCTCACCATGCTGCTGCATCCTCACCCGGTCGCCCAGCAAGGCCCCGCCGGTGAAGGCGCTGGTCGGGTCAATGGCGATGACACCGACAGTCCGGTTCTCTTTGCGGAAATGGCTTATCAGATTGCTGGTCAGGGTGCTCTTGCCGGCGCCCGGGGCGCCGGTGATGCCGACAATGTATGCCTTGCCGGTATGGGGATAGATATGGCTCATCTCCTCAAAAGCGCCGGGCACTTCGTCGGCGATGCCGCTAATCAATTTGGCGGCGGCGATGGTATCTCCGGAGAGCACTTTGCTGGCCAGTTTAGCTTTCATAAGTAGCATTAAAAAGCGTCAAATTTACGAGCCACTAAATTATAGTTGAAGAGTTTTGTTTTAGCAATTCAACCGCTCATCTTTTCCGCCAGCTTCTGTATTATCCTCGTCATGGCTTCTCCGGCTTTGGCCCTGATGATTATATTTGCCCGTCCGTCCATCGGCGTTTCGCTGAGGTTAATGATAATCAGCCTGGCGCCGGAATCGACGGCGTAGCCGGGCAGCAACGCCGCCGGATAGACCACCAGGCTGGAGCCGACGACGACAAAAAGGTCGCATTTCTCGGCACGGGAAGTTGCCTCGGCGAGAACCCGGTCCGGCAGCATCTCCCCGAAGAGGACGATATCCGGCTTCAGTATGCCGTGGCATGCCTCGCAATCAGGGACGTCCTCGCCGGCGTGCAGCCTCTTCTTTATCTCTGCCATGGGGTACTGGCGGCCGCATTGCAGGCAGGTCACCCGGCGCATGCTGCCGTGCAGTTCAAAGACTTTATCCTCGGGGACGCCGGCGGTCAGGTGCAGGCTGTCCACGTTCTGGGTAATCACGCAGTCAAGTTTATGCAATCTGTGCAGCTCGGCAATGGCATGGTGGGCGGGATTTGGCTGTACCGTCTCCGTCAGGCGGTCTTTCCAGAGCAGCTGCCACTGCTTGCGTCTGGTCTCGGCCTCACTGATGAACTTCTGGTAGGTGAAATCGTCAGGGTCAAAGCGGTCCCAGATGCCGCCCGGGCTGCGGAAATCAGGTATGCCCGATTCCGTGCTGACGCCGGCGCCGGTAAAAACCACAATCCTTTTCGCCCCGGCCATCAGGTCGGCGGCTCTCTCCGCAAGCCGGTCCAGAGTCTGGTCGTCGACTGGTTTTTCCCTGTTGAATAACATGACCGTAATATTAGCCGGATGGTGAGGTCATCCTCATAAATTTAGCATTCAATCTGGCGGCGTTTCGCGGCGCCGCCACCCAGAAAGAGATGCCGGCAATGGCGAAAGCTCCCATGCCGAGGAAAAAGGCGCTGGTATAGCTGCCGGTGATATCGTGGAGATAGCCGCCCAGCCACGGCCCGATTACGCCACCGGCGCCCATGCCGGTGAGCAGTATGCCAGCAATGGAGCCAAAGTGCCTGCCGTGGAATATATCGGCGGCGCCGGCGGTCATGGTGGGGGTGAAAAACCCGCCTCCGTAGCCAAAGCATATGGCGTAGACATACAGCAGCCAGGGCCGGGAGGTGTCATGTACCGAAGCCAGCGCTAACAGCCCCGCAATCATCAGCGTGCAGGCCAGCGTCATTGTCCGCTCCCTGCCGATAAGGTCCGATATGCCGGCGGAAAGCGTGCCGGCAACCAGACAAATGCCATAAAGGGCAAAGATTGAGGCGGCAAAGGTGCTGCTGTAGCCAACGTCTTCGGCGAATTTTACCTGATGCGTAATGACCATATAGGTGCCGATGCCCCAGAAGAGGAAGTAGGTCAGCATGAGAAGCCAGAGCTGGTAGGTGCCGATTGCCTGCCGGAGCGTCCAGTCGCTGGCGGCGGCACGGCTGGTCTCAGGCGCTCTTGATGCTTCACTCCCGGCCGCCGCTGGCCCATCTGCTCCGTAGGCTTTTAATCCCTTGCTTTCCGGCCGGAAGTGGAAGAAGAGGAGGTAGAGGGGCAGGAGCACTACCCAGAGTGTTCCCGCCAGCACAAAGTAGGCGTGGCGCCAGCCCAATTGCGATATGGCGAACTCAGCGTACAGGCCGTAGGTGAAGCTCAAGCCGGCCCCGGCCTGAGCCAGCCCCATGGCCAGCCCCCGTTTCCGGGCAAACCAGTTGGCCAGCGCCGGGCCCTGCAGCGGCCAGCCGGCACTGGCCATACCGATTGGCGCCACAAAGCCAAGAAGCAGATAGAAATGCCACAGCTTCTGGGCAAAGGCACAGCCGATTGTTGCCAGACCCAGAATGAGAAGGCCGATGGACATGACACGGTGCGGTTTCCAGCGGTCGCCGAGGCTGCCGGTAATGGGCGCCAGGGAACCGTAGACGAGCAGGTTCAGGGAAAGAATGAAGGCGGTGCTGCCGCGGTTCCAGCCAAATTCTTCCAGAATAGGCGGGAAAAAGACGGCGAAGGAATGCCTGATACCATAAAGGAGCGTCATGCCGATTATGATGATGCCGACCACGACCCACGCATAATGTATTCGGAAGCGCCTGACCACCATTGGCCCATCTTAACCAACTTCCATGACCAGCGTCAAGCCAGACAAACTTGCTAAAATGCGCAGCTTACAGTATCATTTAACGGATGTACTCTTTAGTGACGCCAGAAGTGAAGATATCCATTGCGCCAGACATCCTTTCTCTATTGGCCCGAATCCAGCAATACCTTGCCGACCAGGGGATAACTGCGTATCTTGCCGGCGGCATGGTGCGCGATATGTTGCTTGGCCGCAGCGTGCAAGATGTTGATATCGCCGTTGCCGGCGATGCGCTAGAAGTGGCCTCTAAAATGGCCGCCGACCTGGAGGGCAGGTATGTTCCCTTGGACGAAGAGAACGGGATAGGCAGAGTGGTGCTCACTGAGGCGGATAGGAAGTGGGAGCTTGATTTCACCACCATTGCGGGCAGCATTGAGCAGGACTTGGCGCGGCGGGACTTCACCATAGACGCGCTGGCCATCAGGCTGGCGGAAATGATACGCGGGCCTCAGCCGCCATCAATAATCGACCCCTTTCACGGGCAGGATGACCTGAATGACGGCATGATAAGGGTGGTGGGCAAGTCGGCTTTTATTGATGACCCCGTTCGCCTGCTGCGGGCGGTCCGTCTGGCGGCGGAGCTTTGCTTCATCATACATAAGGATACAGAAGAGCTTGTCCGGCGTGATGCCCATCTTATCGCCAGCGTGGCCGGGGAGCGAGTGAGAGAGGAACTGCTGCGGCTGCTGAATCTGCCACGCGGTGGTCAGCACCTCAAGTATCTGGAAGGCCTGGGGCTACTGGGCAGCCTCTTCCCCGAGCTGGCACAGACAAAGGGAGTGACACAGCCCAAGGAACATTTCTGGGACGTATTTGAGCACTCGCTGCGTACGGTGCAGGCGGTTGATTTTCTGCTGCGGGAAGGGGACTGGGAGTATGCTGGCAGGGAAGCGCTGGCCGCCGTTCCCTGGTCGGAGGCGCTGGCGCAGCACTTCGCCAGCGAGGTGGGCCACGGCAGCACCAGAAAATCGCTGCTCCGGCTGGCGGCGCTGCTCCATGATATCGCCAAACCGCAGACCAAGACAGTTGAGGAGAGCGGCCGGACACGTTTCCTCGGTCATGCCCAGGAAGGTGCCACCGCGGTCACTGATATTATGGAGAGGTTGCGGTTCAGCGTCAGAGAGATAAAGCTGACAGAAACGTTGGTGAGGTATCATCTCAGGCCAACGCAGATGAGCCATGAAGGAATGCCCACCAATCGGGCGATTTACCGCTATTTCCGCGATACCGGGGAAGCGGGCATTGATATCCTTTTCCTCAGCCTGGCCGACCATCTGGCGGCAAGAGGCGAGGGTTTTGACCCGGACGGCTGGCGGGAGCATACTGAAGTCGTTGCCCACGTGCTGGCCAAGCGTGCCGAGGAAGAGAAACTGGCGGCACCGCCGAAGCTGCTTGATGGGCACGACTTAATCAATATATTCGGGCTCATTCCAGGGCCGCGCTTCGCCGAAATACTGGAGGCGGTGCGTGAGGCCCAGGCGGCAGGAGAAATAACTAACAGAGAGGAAGCCTTAAATTATATCGTGCATAATCTGAATATCCCTTTGCGGAAGGATAAATAGCCTGATAACACCATGAGTACCAGAAATCTGATTACGCTGTCCATAGTCATGGCCCTTTTTGCCTTTGCCGTCATTGCCCTCCTTTACCCGCTGTTTGGCCGAGAGACAATGCGCCTGGGCCTTGACCTGAGGGGCGGTATCCACATGGTCTATCAGGCTGATTTCTCCGATATTGAGAAGGGGCAGGAGGGCGAGGCCATTGATGGCGCCATCGCTGTCATTGAGCGACGCATCAATATCCTCGGCGTGACCGAGCCTGTGATACAGAAGCAGGGGACTGACCGCATCTTGGTTGAGTTGCCGGGCATCAGCGAGGCGGATAAGGCCAAGAAGCTCATCGGCCAGACCGCGCTCATTGAATTCCGCGAGCTTAAAACCAGTGCCGGTGGGGGGGAGGAATGGGTGCCAGCCACGGCGGTGGTCAACGGGCAGGAAAAGGAACTTAACAGCGCCTTCTTCAAGGAAAATACCTATGTTACCACCGGTCAGCTTGGTGAGGTGCTGCTCGTCTTTGAGTGGAACAGTGAGGGGAAGAAAATCTCCGAGGAGGTTACCGGCCGGCTTATCGGGGAGCCGCTGGGCATCTTCCTGAGTGGTGAGCCGCTGCTCGGAGACGATGGTAAGCCGATTGCCCCCATTGTCCGCTCCAAGATTAGTGACCGTGGGCAGATTGAAGGCCTGAGCCTGAACGAAGCCCAGGAGCTGTCCCAGCTACTCAATGCCGGGCGTATTCCGCTGCCGCTGACTCCCATATACGACCAGACCGTCTCCCCCGTTCTGGGCGCCGATTTCATCAATATGAGCGTGAAGGCGGGCGTCATCGGCATCATTCTGGTGATGCTGTTCATGACTGCCTACTACCGTGTTTCCGGGTTTCTGGCCAACCTGGCGCTGATATTTTACGGGGCCATCGTGCTGGCCATATTCAAGCTCTGGCCAGTCACGCTGACGCTGGCCGGCATTGGCGGTTTCATCGTTTCCATCGGCATGGCGGTGGATGCCAATGTGCTCATTTTCGAGCGGATGAAGGAAGAAATACGCACCGGGCGTACGCTCGGGGCGGCTATTGAAGCCGGCTTTAACCGCGCCTGGACGGCCATTAGGGACAGCAATATCACCACCATCATTGTCTGCCTGATTCTTATCTGGGTGGGCAACAGCATAGTCGGCGGGGCGCCGGTGGCGGGCTTCGCCATTACCCTGCTCATCGGTGTGCTGGTGAGCATGTTCTCCGCCATCGTGGTGACCCGCACCCTGCTGCGCCTGTTCGTCGGTGGTCCGCTATCAAAGCGGACATATCTTTTCAGTGCATGGGCTGGTAAAGAAAATGTTTGACATTGCCGGCAAAAGGTTTCAGTTCTTTCTGATTTCGGGGGTGGTTATCCTCATCGGGATAATTTCCCTGCTGACCGTTGGCCTGAAAACGGGGGTTGAGTTCAGCAGCGGCTCGCTGCTGACGGTCGACTTTGAACAGGCGGTAGCGCGGGATGAACTGAAGGCAGCGCTGGCTGACCTGGGTCACAGCAACGTGATTATCCAGCGCACCGGTGCCGGCGACTACCTGATACGTACCAGGGAGTTGAACGATGAGGAGAAAAAAGCGCTGGAAGCCGGGCTGGAGGCCAGGTTTGGCAAGCTTACCGAGCCCGAGTTCTCCTCCGTGTCACCAATGATTGCCACGGAGACGGTGCGGACGGCGGTTATCGCTGTGGCGGTGGCGGCGGTGGGCATCCTGCTCTACGTTACCTGGGCGTTCCGCCGCATGCCCAGGCCTTTCCACTACGGCACCTGCGCCATCATCGCCCTGATTCACGATGCACTGGTGGCGCTGGGTATCTTCTCCATTCTGGGCGGCATACTGAACTGGCAGGTGAACATGATGTTCATCACCGGCATCCTGGCGGTAATCGGCTACAGCGTGAACAACACTGTGGTCATCTTTGACCGGATAAGGGAAAACCTGCGACTGGACATCAATGCCGACTTTGAAACCGTGGTCAATAACAGCATGGTGGAAACGCTCGGCCGCTCCATAAATACCAGCCTCACCACATTGATTGTTGTCCTGGCGCTGCTGTTCTTCGTGGGCGCCACCATTCAAAATCTGGTTGCCGTCCTGATTATCGGTATCATTGCCGGCACGTTCAGCTCCATCTGCATTGCCCCCACGCTGCTGGTGGTCTGGGACAAAAAAGAGTGGCGTCGGTTTATTAGCTGGTTGCCTTTCCGGTGGGCCAAAGCCGGGGAATAGGCGGGGAACGATGTTTGCCACCAGAAAAGGCGCCGCCAAGCTCTCTCTGGCGGTGGTGGTCGCCCTGATTGTGCTCAAAGTGGTGGTAGGAGTCATCACCGGCAGCATCAGCGTTCTGGCCCAGGCGGTGGACAGTTTTCTCGACCTGTTCGCTATTGCCATTACCTTTTTCGCCGTTGTCGTCGCCAGCCGGCCCGCTGACGAAGAGCACCCGTTTGGCCACGGCAAAGTTGAGAACATGGCCGCCGTGGTACAGGCGGTGCTGATTTTTACCGCCGGCGGCCTGATTATATATGCGGCGATACGCCGGATAATGACCGGCACGGCCCTTGAATTAACGGAAGCCGGCATCGGCGTTATGCTCGTTTCTATTGCGGTCAGTATTTTCCTGTCAAAATACCTGCTCAGAGTATCCAGAGCTACTGACTCCCTGGCACTTGAGGCCAATGCCCATAACATTGCCGCTGATGTTTATTCCGCGGCCGGTGTGCTGGTGGGGCTGGTGATAATCCGTTTCGCCAAACTCATCATCATTGACCCGATAATCGCCCTGCTGGTTTCTCTGGTTATTTTCAAATCGGCTTACGAGGTATTGCGCAAGTCCTTCGGCGGTCTGATTGATGTTAAATTGCCGGAAGCCGAGGAGAATATCATCAGGGCGGCCATCATGGAGCACGTCGGCGAGCTGGTTGATTTTCATGCCCTGCGTACACGTAAGGCGGGGAGGCAGCGTTACGTGGACCTGCATCTGGTGATGCCAAGAAGTATCAGCATAGAAAAAGCGCACCAGATGTGTGACCACCTGGAACAGGACATCAAGAGTAAATTACAGCATGCCAGCGTCGTCATTCACGTTGAGCCGTGCGATGAGAAATGCGAGCGCTGCTCGATTCCGCCGGACCTGCGCCAGGACGAGCTTTAGGTAGACTTTGTATGCTAGGCGCGGAATGCGGCTACGACAGGTGAGGGGAGGTTAGCCTTGGCCCTGTTTTCTGTTAGCGCTTCTCGGCATTTAGAAACTTGAACTTGGCTCTCCACTCCAGCCGCTTTTTGATATTAGCTGCCGCCAGGTCTGCCTCTTGTTCATTATGATGTAAGATAAGCATTTCACCTAATTTACCCAGCAATGGCACCGGAACGTGGTACTCAATTACCACATTTACTGAAGTTTGCTCACCCTGCGGTTTGAATGCCCAGGTCCAGGTG